>OLSM01001500.1_pt1 | contig 17180 bp, 16 predicted proteins | sample 1672721 | NCBI WGS metagenome assembly OLSM01 (sample SAMEA3136717, study PRJEB25190) | human gut metagenome | reverse complement strand
CTTACCCAAAAGGAATTCGTGATCAGTTTGATCGAACAGGCGCTGGAAGAAGCGGAAGAAGAATTCGAAGCAGCCAGAGCCGCCCAAGAGGAAGCACGGGCCAATCGGTTTAATCCTCTAACCGGATCATTTTATGGAGAATCCGATGATACAGAAGCAGAAAATCCGGCAGAGAGTTCGGAAATCAACGAGGGCGAGGAAATTCCCGCAGAGGGAGATGACAGCGACGAGAACTGCCCCGACGAGGATGATGAGGACGTCATGCCGGAAAGCTGGGAACAGGACGATGACGCGGAAGAAGAAACCGAGCCTGCCGATGAATCCCCTGAAGATGAAGAAACCGAAGAATAACCTTACCAACAACACCCCCGCAGGACTGAGGCGCCGCCTCAGCCGCCTGCGGGGGTGTTTTCATATAGATTTCATTTCACGAAAAGAAAGGGGCGACGTCCATTGATTGTGCTTTAACGACTCATCAAATCCCTCAAAAGGAGCGTGATATAGAAAACCATCCGATATATTGACCTGTTCTCCGGCATCGGCGGGTTCCGGGAAGGGCTCGCCCGCGCCGGAGGGTTTACCTGTATAGGCCATTGCGAGATCGACGAAAAGGCCAACCGAAGCTATGAAGCCCTGTTCGATACAAAAGGAGAGTGGTTTTGTGAAGATATCCGAAAAGCCGATCCCAACGGCATCCCCGACTTCGACCTGCTGTGCGGTGGATTTCCCTGCCAGTCTTTTTCGATTGCTGGAAACCGTGGAGGATTCGACGATCCAAGAGGTACCCTGTTCTTTGAAATTGCCCGGCTGACTGCGGCAAAAAGACCTGCGTATCTGCTGCTTGAAAATGTTCCCGGACTGCTTAATCATGACGGGGGCAGGACATTTGCGGCCATCCTCCATACGCTGGACAGACTGGGGTATGGTTTGGAATGGCAGGTGCTCAACAGCAAAGATTTTGGAGTCCCCCAATCCAGAAAAAGGGTGTATCTTATCGGATATCTTGATGAACGATGCAGAGGAAAAATATTTCCTTTCACCGAAACAGCAGGAATATCTCTTGTACAAATCCTGCCCGGAGCTCAGGGAGAAAGAATCTATTCCACAAAAGGAATAAGCTGTACCCTTGCTGCACAAACGGGTGGATTTGGCGGGAAAACCGGACTGTATGAAGTTGGGCTTCCGATTAAGGAAAACACGAAAAAAGGCTATAAAATGGCGTATCCCGGCGACAGCATCAGTTTGGCGTTTGCCGGACTGAATACCCGCCGCGGCAGAGTTGGCAGAAAAATCGCCCATACCCTCACCACAAACAGCGACCAAGGAACCTTGGAAGCCCGTGCGGTCCTTACCCCGGAAAGGGAAACTGTCCGTCAGAACGGGCGGCGAATCAAATCTGCGGAAGAACCCATGTTCACCCTCACCGCCCAAGACCGCCACGGTGTTTTTTTCGGCGGCCGAATCCGCAGGCTGACTCCAAAAGAATGCCTGCGGCTGCAAGGCTGGCGGGACGAACAGATCGACAGAGTGCTTCCTATTCAATCGGACGCACAGCTCTACAAACAGGCCGGAAACGGCGTTACCGTTACAGTGGTGGAAGCCATCGGCAAACGGTTGGCTTCTGCCCATCGGGAGGTGAATGCCATCGATTGATCTGAAAGACCAATATTTCGGCTGTGAAATTGAGATGACGGGACTCACCCGCCAGCAGGCAGCAGAAGCCGTGGCTTCCCTGTTTGGAACCAACGCTGTCCATTCCCGTTCTTCCCGCACCTATGATCCGTGGGAAGTGACCGATAACGAGGGAAAAACATGGCGGTTTGTTTACGACTCCAGTATCCATGGTTCTCATCGAACCGGGCGGCAGCAGGTTCCAATCGGTGATGGTGACTACAAGGTGGAGATGAATTCCCCAAAACTGGAGTACAGCGAAATGGGAAAACTGCAGGAAGTTGTCCGTACCCTGCGCCATGCAGGAGCTGTTGTCAATGGAAGCTGCGGTATGCACGTTCATGTGGACGCTTCCAAGCATACACCGCAGAGCCTGAAAAACGCCCTTTCCATTATGTATTCCAAAGAGGATATCCTGTTCAAAGCCTTAAATGTAAACGAGAGCCGGGTGGAACGCTGGTGCCAGAAGGTGCGGGAACCCATGCTGGAGAAAATCCGTAAACTTCCAAGCAATACTACCATGGATCGGTTAAGGCGGGAATGGTATGAAGGCTCTGACGGAAGCTACGAGCATTACAACTGGACAAGATACTATGCCTTAAACCTTCATTCTGTGTTTTACCGTGGAACCTTGGAATGGCGCTGTTTTGAAAGCACCCTCCATGCAGGCAAAGTCAGGGCAAACATCACGCTGGCACTGGCGATCTCTGCACAGGCTATTAACCAGAGCCGGACAGTCATGCGGAAAACCGAGATCAGCGAAAACCCTGCCTTTACCTTCCGCACCTTTCTGCTGCGCCTTGGTCTTATTGGACCGGAATACAAAAATGTGCGAGAACATCTGCTTTCAAAGCTTCCCGGCGACAGGGCATGGCGCTACGATAAAGCTCAATACCCCAGCCTGCAGAACCGCCAAAACCATGAACGATAGGAGATGATCAAAACCAAAGAAAAACTTTATTTTGCGTATGGTTCTAATATGAACCTGAATCAGATGGCGTTTCGCTGTCCGGATGCAGAAGTTGTGGAATCCGTCCGGTTAGAGGGATACCGCCTTGCGTTCCGCACCAATGGCGGCGGGAATGGCGTTGCCACCATTCTGCCGGAAGAAGGAAGCTATGTGGACGGCGTCCTTTGGCGTATTTCCGAACGGGACGAACAGCATCTGGATCATTACGAAGGATTTCCCTTTTTATATGGGAAAGAGCCTGTTACAGTGACAAATCAGGACGGAGTCAGACGGGAAATCATGGCCTATACTATGAACAGCCCGTATAAAGACAAACCCGCCATGCCCTCTGTTTCCTATTTGGAAGGTATTCTGAATGGATGCAGACAAAATGGGATCGATACCCAAACTGTAATCGAAGCGGTTCGCTGTACACAGCAGGAACTGCCTCAGAAGGTAGTCCCTCACAAAAAACAGCGCCATCCCAAACACAAAGAAGAACGATAAATTGACTTGCCCCCGTAAGTTGAGAGTTTTCTTTCAGCCTGCGGGGGCATTTTTTATTTTATCCGAAAGGAGAACTTCATGAAAAAATATCTAAAAAGACTTCTGTCTATGATGATGGCAGTGCTTCTTTGCTTTGGTATTGTACCAAGCAATGCTTTTGCCGCTGAATACGAGTATGATGGATATATCTCCATGATCGACTATAACGGCAGAGGATATTCTCTTAGCTCCAGCCTTCCGGCGCCATTTGGCGGATACAGCACAGATAAGTTTACTGAACTGCGAATTAACGATTTAACAGCTTTCCGCACCGCCTATTGCATCCAGCTTGGCGTGGCAACCCATACCGGGATTGGCTATGACCAGTCGGATGATTATGCCGCCCTTACCACGGAACAGAAAGCAATGATCAACACTGCTCTGACCTTGGGATATAACGTGGAAACCGGCACTAAGTACGGCGGGAGCGCCATGGATGAATACATTGCCACCCAAATCCTCATTTGGCTGATTGCCCACGGGCAGCTTGGCACCGGATATGAAAACCAGATCGTGAATGAAATTACTGCCAACAGCCCTGCGGCAAAGACGATCTTTCAGAAGCTGAGGGAAAACGTGGTTACTTATCACACCGTTCCATCCTTTGCCACCGACAATCCCAGTGCGGTCGGCGCATATACACATGACCTCAAATACAATGAGGACACTGGAAAAAATGAAACCACACTGGTGGATGAAAACAATGTTCTCAAAGATTTCTCCGTCAGCTATCCGGGAGTGGATTTTTCCATCAGCGGGAACAAACTTCATGTTTCTACGGATAAAAAGGAATTCGGTACAATCACCGCAGAAAAGGAGCTGCCTTCCTCTATCCCCGGTGTTGTAACAGGCGGCACCAAATACTGGCTGCGTGATGAATACCAGAATGTAGTCACTTTTGACGTCAAAGGCTCCGCTGAACCCGTAAAGTGCTATTTTTCCCTTGAGATCAAGGCGGGTACCCTGCAGCTTGTGAAAACCTCCGAAGATGGCGAGGTTTCCGGCATTCCTTTTCATATTTCCGGGAATGGAATCGAAAAAGACGTGGTGACCGGACCGGACGGAAGCATCCGGGTAGACAATCTCCAAGCTGGAACATACACCGTAACGGAACGTGCCCCGGACAAATATGTCCAGCCTGAATCCAAGCAGGTAACCATCTATCCCGGCCAGACTTCCAGCGTGAGTTTTTCCAATCTTCTGAAGAAATTTACAGTTAAATTGGATAAAGTGGATTCCGAAACCGAGGAAGCACAAGGCGATTCCAGTTTGGATGGCGCTTTATACGGTATGTTCAAAGGGGAAAATCTGCTGGATACCTATACCACAGCAAACGGGGGCAAATTCACCACCAAGGAATACCCCTGCGGATCGGATTATACAATTCGTGAGATTACGCCCAGCGAAGGATACCTGCTGGACGAAACCATCTATCCGGTAGGTGCAGAACCGGGAAATTTCACCTTGGAAAACAACAGCATCCCCATGACCGCTACAGAGGATGTTATCCTCGGCAGCATTGCTATCACCAAGCATACGGACAAACCTGCTGAGAGCAGCGATTCCGATCAGATCGAGCAGCCAGAAGAAGGCGCTCAGTTCCAGATTTATCTGGCCAGCGCAGGCAGCTATGAGAACGCAAAAGAAACCGAGCGTGACCTGCTGACCACCGATTCCTATGGATTTGCCCGTTCAAAGGACCTTCCGTATGGCTTGTATGTGGTGCATCAGACCAAAGGTGCCCAAGGACAGAAATTTGTCCCAGACTTCTCCGTGTTCATTTCTGAGCACGGTAAAACCTATTATTTCATTCTCAATAACCCCACCTTTACCTCGCTCATCCGCTTTGAGAAGAAAGACGCCGAATCCGGCAAAATTATTCCTCTGGCGGGAACAGCAGTCAAAATCCGCAACGCTGATACCGGCGAGTGGGTAGTACAGCATATCAATTACCCCAGCCCCATCGATATCGACACCTTTGTGACGGACTCCACAGGAACCCTTATGCTGCCGGAACCGCTTCCGTTTGGAAATTACGAGCTGTATGAACAGCAGAGTCCATGGGGATATGTTCTTGACAAAGAGCCGGTTCCCTTTGTGGTGGACGGTTCACAGGACGTGGTTACAGTGGAGAAATACAATATCCCGCAAAAGGGAACGATTACAGTCTCCAAAGAGGGCGAAGTATTTAAGTCTGTTGCAGAATCCGGCGGGATGTACCAGCCTCAGTATGAGGTGCAGGGCCAGCCGGGCGCTGTTTATGAAATCACAGCACTGGAAGATGTCGTTACCCCGGACGGAACCGTCCACCTGAAAGCAGGCGAACTGGCGGCTACTTTGACCACCGGAAGTGACGGGACCGCCACCTCGGAACCTTTGTATCTCGGCCGCTATCAGGTGAAGGAAATCACTGCGCCGGATGGCATGGTAATCGATCCTGAACCCAAGGAAGTCGTTTTGTCCTATGCCGGTCAGGAAGTAGAGATCACCTCCGCCAGCATTGGTTTCGTCAATGAACGCCAGAAAGTGGAGATTTCCCTCAAGAAGTTGCTGGAACAGGACGAAACCTTCTCCCTCGGCATGAATGAGGAATGGAAAAACATTACTTTCGGACTGTTCGCTGCGGAACAACTGACCGCCTCCGATGGTACCTCCATCCCGGCAGACGGGCTGATGGAAACAATCGGCATTGACGAGAATGGGAATGCCGTATTTACAACCGACATCCCCTGCGGGGCTTCCCTGTATGTACAGGAAATCGGAACCGACGATCACTACATTTTGAGCGACAAAAAATCCCCTGTGGTGTTTGAGTATGCCGGACAGGATGTGGCGAAAGTGGAAATTGAAGCGAACGATGGAGAAGCCATTGAAAATACCTTAAAGCGCGGCAAGGTATCCGGCTGGAAGGTCGATCAGGATGGTTTTGAATTAGGCGGCGCTGTTATCGGCCTGTTCCGTTTTGACGAAACGGAGTTTACCGAAGAAACCGCCCTCATGGTCACCGAGAGCAATGAAATCGGGTACTTTGAGTTTGATAATGTGCCTGCTGGAAACTTCCTCGTGCGTGAAATCGCATCTCCGGAAGCCTTCGTATTGACGGAAGAAATCTTCCCGGTAGAAATCACCGAGGACGGACAGACCATCGAAATCACCATTGAAAACCAGATCATCAAAGGTACCGCCGAAACCATAAAGGTGGACGCCGATTATCCGGACCACAAGCTGTCCGGGGCTGTTTTTGAAGTTTATGCCGATGTGGACAATAATGGTGAATTCAATGCGGATATCGACAAGCTGGCAGGTGAAATGACAGAAACCGAACCGGGCCTCTACCAGATGAAGGATCTTGTTTATAGAAATTACTTCCTGCATGAGAAGGAAGCGCCGGAATTTTTCGAAAAGGATGACGGATATTATCCTTTCTCCATTACTGAGAATGAAGCGATTGTCCGCATCGAAACCGAAGCTGGCGAAGGGTTCCTGAACAAAGCGCAGACCGGTTCCCTAAAGGTGGTAAAGACCGCCGACGATGATAAGGTCGAAGGGCGCACCTTCAAAATCAGCGGTACTGACTTCATGGGCAATGCCTATGAGCAGGAATTCAAAACGGATGAAAACGGTGAAATCAATCTCACTCTCCGTGTGGGAGAATACACCGTATCTGAAGTAGCTGGCGAAGATTCCGAAAAGTATATTCTGCCTGACGATCAGACCGTAGAAATCAAGGCAGGCGAAACAACGACCGTAAAGATGCATAACAAGCTGGTGCCGGAGGTTCCCTCTGTTCCGCAGACCGGCGATAACCCGTGGATGCCTGCCATCCTTGGCACTCTTGCAGGCTTGGCAGTTTTGTCCGGCGGCGCTCTGCTTTTCCTGCGCTATACAGGTAAAAAGCGCAAATCTGCTGATCAGGCCGATGAGGATCAAGGCACAGAAGAATGAAAATCTTTCTAAAAGGATTTTGCATCGGCCTTTTGTGCCTGAGCCTATTGGGACTTCTCTGGTTTTTGGTTCTACAGCCGGGGCTGACCAATGGAGAAGCACAAGCCCTGAAAAAAGAATACGCACAGCCTCTCCCCGGAGCCGAAAGCTCCGGGGTTTTACCGGCTGGGAAAGAACAGCTCGAACCGGAATCCCTTGTGGACCTTCCCGCTTTGCAGACTGAATACCCGGACATCAAAGGCTGGATTTCCATTCCCGGCACCTGTGTGGATTACCCGGTTTTGCAAAGCAGCGCTGACGATCCCGAATACTATCTGCGGCGTACCTACAAGGGAGAATGGCGCACTGCCGGAAGCATCTTTTTTCAATGGGATTGTTCCGCAGAGAGTCAAAATACCGTGGTCTACGGGCACAACATGAATGACGGGACCATGTTCGCTGTTCTTCAAAAGATGACTGATGAAGCCTTCCGCAACGAACACTCCAAAATCCTGCTGCAGACCAGCAATGGACTGCGGGAATATCAAATTGCGGCTGTGCTGAAAACCGATATCACAAAGTTCCGGTTTAACCGCACTGAATTTGCGGATCATGCGGATTTCCTGTCTTTTCAGAAAGAGCTCTTCGCACAGTCATTATACGAATCCCAAACCATCCACGGCGAGGACTGCCGCCTGCTGACGCTCGTCACCTGTTCCTATGAATGGGAAAACGCCCGCACGGTGGTCATCGCCGCAGAAGTGAGGTGAGAATCAATCAATGGAACCAAAAGCAATTATTTTGATCTGTTTATGCGCTGTCATTTTGGGCGGCCTTGTGTTCCTGCATATTCGTAACCGCAGGAAAAAATAGCGTAAGAACCAATCGGACGGGGCGCTGCGGAGCGCTCCGTCCCTATTTTTATCATACTGGAGGGATTGATTGAAAAAACTTGGACTTTTGGATGTGGTAGCCGAACAGCACCGCACCTTTATCTCCAACCTGCGTCTGCTGCCGGAACTCAAATGGGCGGCGCTTGGCGATCTGTACCGCCTGCCGGACAAGGAAAGATACCCTTTAAAGGAATGGGAAGAAGCGGTGTCTTATCTGTTGGGCTGCGAGGTGCATTTTGAAAACTATGAAGCAATCGGGAAAAGCCTCAAGCCCTTTTCCCTGCAAGTGAGGTGATCTGCCGGAATGTGAGTATTGCTTGTAGAACCGGGCAAAGCAGCCCGGCCTGTTGAGATGAAAAACGACCTTCATGAAATGCAGCAAATGGTAGGCGGACCCATTCAGGCACTTTATCCGTGGGAAGAACCGGTTGCTATTGTCTGCAATGACGAAGGAAAAAATATGGGGCTGCCGCTAAACCGTGTGCTGGAGAACTATGACATAATTGCGGGAGCTTTTTTTGTCTGTGGTATTCAGGGAGAAAACTTCTCCAGCCTGACTGAAAAACAAATGCAGAAGTATCAGCAGATGTTTTTAAGCCCTGAGAAATTCATCCAAACACCGGAAGGGCTTTTGTGTATCCGAATAAACCCGGTGGTAAGCCCAAAACCCAAAACCAAAAAGCCCCCGAATCATGAAAGATAAAGGAGAATGCCATGAATCAATTTTATACCGCCGAATCTGTTACGGAAGGGCATCCGGATAAGCTGTGCGACCTCATTGCCGACAGTGTGCTGGACGAATGCCTTTCCCATGACGCCCTCTCCCGTGTGGCCTGCGAAGTGATGGCTACCAGAGGGCAGATCATTGTCGCCGGGGAGATTACCAGCCTGTATGAACCTTCTATCCCTTCGATTGTCCGTTCGGTTCTCAGAAAAGTAGGCTACAATCCGGCCCGTTTTGCCATCCAGTGCCTCATCCATAAGCAAAGCCCGGATATCGCCGCAGGTGTGGACTGTTCGTTAGAGCAGCGAAGAAATGTGGATGGGAGCAGTCCCTCTCTGCAGCTCGGCGCTGGCGATCAGGGAATCATGGTGGGATATGCCTGTTCGGAAACCCCGCAAATGCTTCCTCTGCCGGTTGTGCTGGCACACCGTCTGACCAGCGCTCTCACCATCGCCCGAAAATCCGGTGCAATTCAAGGACTAAGGCCGGACGGGAAAGCACAGGTCACCGTGGAATATGATGAGGATGGAAAACCATTCCGGCTGGATACCGTTGTGCTGTCTGCCCAGCACAGCCCTGAAATCCCTGCCGATGAACTCTGCTTCGAACTGACGGATAAAGTGATTGCCCCTGCTTTGCAGGTCCTGCCACCGGATGAGGATACAAAAATTTTAATCAATCCAGCCGGAAGGTTTGTGCTGGGCGGCCCGGAAGCAGATACCGGTCTCACCGGACGAAAACTCATGGTGGACAGCTTCGGAGTGTTCGCGCCTCACGGCGGCGGTGCTTTTTCCGGTAAGGACGCCACCAAAGTGGATCGCTCCGGCGCATACATGGCCCGATATATTGCTAAAAACCTTGTGGCGGCGGGTTTGTGCGAACGGTGTCAGGTTACACTGGCTTATGCTATTGGGGCAGCCCAACCGGTGATGGTGGAAGTAGATACCTTTAAAACCGGAACGGTCTGCGCCGATGACTGTCTGGCAGATGCGGTAAAACTGGTGTTTGGGTTAACGCCTGCCGAGATTATCGCAAAGCTGGATCTGTTATCACCGAGATATACTGGGACCGCCGCCTATGGACATTTCGGCAGGCCGGAGTTCCCGTGGGAACGCACCGATCAGGCGAAAATCCTGCGGGCGGCTGTCATTTAAGTAAGAAAGGGGGATTCCCATGCCCGGAGTCACCGAAGAACAAATCACCGCTGCCAAACAGATGAGCGCCATTGAGTTTTTGCGGCGTTACCGTCCCGGACAACTGGTGAAAGCCGAAAGCCGGGGTGAGTTCCAGCTGAAAGAACATGACAGCTTTAAAATCAACGAAACCACAAGCCTTTGGCATTGGAAAAGCCGGGATGTCGGCGGCAAAAGCGCCCTTGACTATCTTATTAAGGTTGAGGGGCTGAAATTTGTAGAAGCGGTGCAGACCTTATGCGGGGAAAACCCCAGCTATGTTCCGCCTGTTTCCCAGCCGGAACAGCCGAAGGAATTTCTTTTGCCGCCGGCAGCGGAAAATAACCGCAGGGTGTTTGCCTATCTTTTGAAGCGTGGTATCGACCGCAAGGTCATCGAAGCCTGCATCCGGGCAGGAATCCTCTACGAAAGCGCCGACTACCACAACGCTGTGTTTGTTGGGAAGGACGAAACCGGTACTGCCCGGTATGCTTTTCTGCGTGGTACCTATACACGGGGAAACCCATTCAAGGCAGAGGTGTCCGGCAGCGATAAGCGGTTTTGTTTTTGTCTCCCGCCGAAAAGGGAAAGCAAAAAACTCGCCATATATGAAGCCGCAATAGAGCCACTCGCACATTTAACGCTGGAAGGGACAACAGATAAATGGCGGCTGTCCCTTGGCGGGATTTATGCGCCTGAAGAAGGAACACAGACAAGCCGGGATATGAAAAAACCCATTGCGCTGGACGCTTTTCTCGCCCGTCACCCGGAGATTGAAGAAATCGAAATCTGTACCAATAACGATTTTGCGGGAAGGTGGGCAGCCGATCATATTGAGAAAGCCTATCAGGGCAAGTACCGCATGGTCAGGAATCTTCCGGAAAAAGAAGGCTGCGATTATGCCGACCTGACAAAAGAAAGATACGAAAAACAGGCTGTCCGGCAAAGGGCAGCCTGTTCCCGTTAAAAGGAGGTTTTGCAATAGCGGATAAAGAAATTACACTCAAACTTTACTCTCCATTGACAGGAGATTTCCACGAAAATGAAATAGACGAGTATGGCTGGAACAATGGAGTATCCGATTATCCCACGCTGTTTGATGGTACGGATATGGTCTGCTATGAGGAAAGCATCCGCCCTGCTGTAGAACAGTATACCGGAAACCTCATGTCTTACTTTTATAAACAACGCAATCCCGGAATTAAAGAAAAGGTAATCAGCGCGATTCCTTCGATAGAAATTCGGAACGGAGAATTGATGGGCTGTACAACTGTCGTGCTGAAAGAACCGTTGGCTGACGAAGAAATGGAAGATTTGCAGGATTATCTGCATGGACAGTTTTCCGATGGCTGGGGCGAAGGCTTTGAGCAGCAGGAAATCCAGACTGACGATGGTGTGCTGTATGTTCATTTTGGAGAAGCAGAACCATTTTATTTTGAAGTAGAGCAGATGCAGCCTGCAGAACCCCTGAAAGAGCAGTTACCCCCTCATCGGCCAAAAATGAAATTGGTGGGACAGGACGGAAACATCTTTTCCATCCTCGGCAGAGCTTCCCGGCTGCTGAAGGAAAACGGACAGCCGGATCAGGCAAAGGAGATGTGTGACCGTGTCTACCAGTCCGGGAATTATTACAAAGCGCTTAATATCATTAGCGAATATGTGGAAACGGAATTATCGGAGAAAACTCATACGAAGTCGAAAAACGAAAAGGAACGAGGTGACGCCAGATGAATCAGAAATACGAGATTACCGACATTGTTCACCCGCAGTACCCATGGCTGCACCGTATTCGGGCCTTGCGGGATGTTCGTGAGGATGTCCATGCGGGAGATCTTGGCGGTTTCGTCCAGTCTGAGGAAAATCTCAGTCAGGAAGGGCAGTGCTGGGTTGCGAACAATGCTGTCGCCGCCGAGGAATCCTATATATCCGGTGACGCCATCATGTGGGATTACTCCTGCGCTCGTGGTTGTGCAGTCATTTCCGGAAAAAGCCGAATCGGTGGAGAAGCCATCATAGAAGATCATGCTATCGTAACCTCTGGTTATGTCCATGGAAACGTCCATATATCTGGAAATGCCAAAATCTTTGCGAATGCTGTTACCGGCGGAACCCCTGTAATCATGGAAAAAGCTTCTGTTTACGGGGAGCTTGGCGGCGAGATAGAGGTTCATGAACACGCAGTCATTCTGCCCGGAGTCGTAATTGATAACCCCACCATTGATGTGCTCCACATCCGGCCAGATGAAATTGTGGTGGAACGAAAATTCAAACGTGAGTCACCTGTTATTACTCCTCCTCCCGAATATCAACCGCACCCTCGTGCCTCTAAAAAGCGCAGCCGAGGGGAAGAACGATAAAAAACACTGTAATTTTTTTTTAGAAAGGAAGATGCCTCTGAACGAAACGAAAGAACTGGCTCAAATTGTTGACGAAACCATTCTGCCCATGGAACACAGCGGCGGGGATGGCTGGACGATTCTGCACGGGGATACCCTGCAGGGAATCCGGGCATTCAAGCCGCAGGTGTTCGACGCCATTATTACCGATCCGCCCTACGCTTCGGGCGGGTGGAAGCCAGCCGAGAAAAACCGCACCACCAATCAAAAGTACAGCAGCATGGACAAAGAAAACGCCCTGCCCGATTTTGACGGAGATCAAAAGGATCAGCGAAGCTGGACCAGATGGATGGCTGAATGGCTTTCTGACGCCAGAAAAGCCTGCAAACCAGGAGCGCCGGTTTGTCTGTTCATTGACTGGCGGCAGTATCCTTCTATTACCGACGCTCTGCAGTGGGCTGGATGGATCTGGCGTGGCTGTGCGGTATGGGATAAGATGACCAGCCGCCCCCAGAAAGGACGTTTCCGCCAGCAAAGTGAATACATCGTATGGGGTTCCAATGGTCCTATGCCGGTGAATAGACCGGTTGGCTGTTTGCCCGGTGTGTTCCGTTACGCCAATCCTCAAAACAGAATTCATGTGACGGAAAAGCCCTTGCAGCTCATGCGTGACCTTGTGAAAATCTGTGTACCGGGCGGGAGAATCCTCGATCCCTTCTGCGGAGCCGGAACTACCGTTCTCGCTTCCCGGCTGGAAGGATATGAAGCCGTAGGGATTGAAGTCACCGACGCCTATTATAAGCTGGGTTCCGACCGTGTGCGCTTTGCATTGGAAGCCGATTCGGAAGAAGAAACCTCCGAATAATCTCCAAGGCTATCCCCGTGGATAGCCATAAACAGACAGTCATACAAGCAGGCTATCCACGTGGATAGCCTGCCCCTTTATTCAATATATGAAAAGAAAGGAAATCACTATGGAAAAAGCATTTGCCTATGTGTGCGCCGCACCCGATGCCGCGCCCCGCCTGTTAAAACGCTACTGCCGCAAGATTTATGAACTGGGATATGTCCCGATCTGCCCGAAACTTTCGGACAGCCAGTACCTGCAGATGGAAAATGCCGATGAAAAACGGGAATTTCAAAATATTTCCCGTCAGAAACTGTGCCGATGCCGAATGCTGGTGGTATGCGGCAATGAGATCAGCAACTCCATGTCCGCTGAAATCGGTACAGCCGAAAAGCGAAATATTATCTGTACGACGCTGGAAGGTCTGGCAAAAATCAAGGAATCAGATGAACATGACGGGCTCTGATTCCAGCGTGGTATTTTCCCAGCCGGTGACTGGTTTTGCAAGCATAGCGTTTGGATATCCAAACGCATTTTGGGGAGAACCCCAAACCCCCGGCATCCAGCCGCCCATCGAATATAGAAAGAGGTGAGAAAACTGAATCAGAAACAATATGCTGCATTTGCGGCAAACGCCAAAACACTGGACAGCCTGCGCCGGAACGAGGTGAATTATGTCCCCGGCGTTTTTGAAGTGACAAAGGTCATCGTCTTGGGCAAAGAGGATTTTGAGAAGCTCTCAGAGGACGTCTCCCCGGAATATCCTTTCCTCAAGGATAACCGGGAACTGATGAGCGCCGATCCGGGCGGGCTGTTCCGCTGTCTGATGGTTAGGACCAAAGGAGAACAGGAATATATGCTGATTGCACAGGGGCGAAACAGCCTGTACCTTGGTTATGGAAAGGACTGCCGCAAAGTAAACCTGCAGGATGTACCAATGGAACACCTTGTGCTGGAAGAACCAAAAGCCTATCAGGAACACGCTGTATTTTACCACCGTCCCCATGATCTATCCGATATCAACGGTCAAAATCTAAGACATCCTGCACCAGAGCGCCAGACTGAGTTTCGAGTAGAACAGGTGGTGGTTTTGGCTGATGAAGAATATCGTCAGTTTCAGGAAACCAGATTTTTGCAAGATCAGATTTTCCTGTTTGATTACCAAGACAAGATGTGGTTCGATCCCGGCAGTCTCTGCTGGCACTGTGTACTGGTGAAAGGAGAAAACAGCAGGGACGGAATCCTTGTAGAATCAGAAGGATACTGTTATACCCGATACGCAGCTTTCGCTCCGGACTGCGGCAAGCTTCGCCTGCAGGATATCCCTGTCCATTACGAATATCCGGCTAAAGCGCCGGAGCAGAAGAAAAGCCGCAAAAGGAAAGTACCGGAGCGTTAAAAAGGAGTCCCTATGAGAAAACGAAATCACATCATCCCTCTTCATTTAAACAAAAAGGAACTGGCGCATCTGGAAACACAGGTGAAACAAAGCGGTCTGCCCCGTGAGGAATTTCTGCGCACCCTCATCATGGGAGCCGAACTGCGTGCAAAACCCTGCGATCACCATGCGGACCTGCTTCACAAAGTGGCAGGGCTTTGCAATAACGCCAATCAGCTTGCCAAGGTTGCGAATACTTATGGCGAAGCCAGCCAGCAGAGCGTGGAGGAAATGACCGTTATCGCCCGCCAGGTTTGGAAAGAAGTAAAGGAGAATTGGTAACCAACCTGCGGTTGGATGCAATTTGCGCACATAGCCAAGATATGAATTCGTCTAAGCTGCCCGCACCGAAAACTCAGAAAGGAGAAAACCGCTATCGCATATACCAGCGTTATCCCCGTCCACCGCCTTGATAACGCCATCGACTATGCTCTCGATGAGAAAAAATCTTCCCGTGCCGAAAACAGAGAATCGTTGGAAGGAGAAATCGATAAGGCTCTCAATAAAGACCAGTCAGAACAGGATCTGTTCCAGTCAGCCATCGGCTGTACCATAGACTCTGCCTTTGAGGATATGTGTCAGATCAAAAAGATATGGCATAAGGAAAAAGGCGTGCAGGGATTCCATCTGGTGCAGAGTTTTGCTCCCGGAGAAATCTCCCCGGAACTGGCGCATCAAATCGGAATGGAATTTGCGGACCGGCTGCTCGGCGGGAAATTTCAGGCGGTGGTCAGTACCCATCTCAACACCAAATGCATCCACAACCATATTGTGTGGAACTCTGTCTCCATGGAAAACGGGAAAAAGTACCGCAGCAATGAAAAAACCTATGTAACTGGGGTGCGGAAGATTTCGGACGAACTGTGCGTAAAGCACCGCCTTTCCGTCATCCATACAGAGAAATCGGAACGGGTAGCCCGTCCTTATGCCCTGTGGCTGGCCGAGCAAAACGGTACCTACACATGGAAAACACCCATCCAGAAAGATATCGAAGAAGCGATTGCCGCTTCCCTCACATGGAAGCAGTTCCTGCGGGTGATGGAAAAACAGGGCTATGCTTTCCGGTTTGACCGCAAGTACGCCACCATGATCCTGCCGGGTACCGGGCGCACCGTTCGTTTTAAAACCTTGGGAAAAAACTACACCCCGGAAGCTATCCAAAACCGCATCCTGTATCCTAAGCCTCCTCACCGGGCTGGGAAACAAACACCTCCTGCCAGCCGCTTCCTTATTCTTCTTGGAGAAAAGCCGCCCCGCAGAATTTCCGGCTTGCGGGCGCTCTACTATTCCTATCCCTACAAGATGGGGGCGCTGCCGAAAAAGCCACGGTATCCAAGCTATGCTGTGCGGGAGGATATCCGCAGGCTGGACAAACGAATCGAGCAGGCGGAATTCATCTTCAAAAACCACATAGAGGACCGGGGTCAGCTTGCCGCTATTCGTCAGAAAGCGGAGGATGAAATCGCAGTGCTTCTAAAAGAGCGCCAGAAGCTCTACCGTTATCAGCCAGATTCCCCGCAGATTGGCGTCCTCACAGAGGAACTCAAAAAGCTGCGGCATACCGTCAAGCTGTGCCGGAATATCGAAACCCATTCCATTGAGATGGAACAGCGCCTGCAGGCAGCACAGCAGGAAGAACAGCAGCGGCAGGAAAAGCAGACACAGGAAGAAAAGAACAAACAAACCCGAAATCGGGAAAATCAAAAAAGGAGATGATCCTATCCATAAAATTCCCACAAGAGAACAGGTGGAACTCATCCGCCGACAATATCCTGTCGGAACCCGCATCATCTTAAATCACATGGATGATGCGCAGGCACCGCCGCCGGGTACCAAGGGCACGGTTTTCCATGTAGACGGTATGGGGCAGATTTGTGTGAAATGGGATAGCGGTTCCACCCTTTCTCTCATCCCCGGCGAGGATTCCTTTTCTAAGGAAGCCTCGCCGGAAAAAAAGAAAAGCAGAAATTCTCACGAAGCCCGCTGATCGCAGCACTTTGCCCTCGCGGGCGCAAAATATAAATTAACGTTGAGCTCAGGGCGCGAAGTGCGTCCATGCTCAGCATGGAGGTGAATTGACTGAACTACGGAAGCGATCCAGCCGACCAAATCGTCCGATTTACCCTTGAGGGCACGGAAATGGCCCTCAAGCTGTCGGGCATGGCGGCAAAAAACTTTGCGCTGTTTGTCTATGCCGTACTGAAGGACCAGAAGAAAACCCACGGCAAAACAAGGCTTGTGCGGATGCTCAGGGAACAGCGCCCGTTCAAATTCTTTAACGTCCCCACGGAAAACATGAAGGAGTTCGCCACGGAAGCCAAAACCCACGGTCTTTTGTATGTTCCCATTCGGAACAAGCAAAAGGCGGACCGCATCGAAGTGGTGGTGTTCGCGGATGACGCCTCTAAGGTACAGCGCATTTTCGACAACCTCGGCCTTGACGCGGTCAAAGCGCAGGCTGGCGAAGCCACCATCGCCAGCGTACAGGAGCAGGGAAAACAGGCTCCCGCAGCCCCGGCGCCCGGCAAAACGGAAACCGTCAAAACCGTGCAGGGTGAAGTGGAATTCGAGGTGGGCGGCTTTGAGGACGATTTCAATATCGGCCCAACCCAGCAGGATGCCGCCGAAAATTTTACTTCTGGCCGGGAGAAGGAATCAAATCCCCCGGCAGTGGAAAAGA
>OLSM01001494.1_pt1 | contig 17206 bp, 13 predicted proteins | sample 1672721 | NCBI WGS metagenome assembly OLSM01 (sample SAMEA3136717, study PRJEB25190) | human gut metagenome | reverse complement strand
GCCGCATCGCCGGCCGTATCGGTGCCGCAATCGAACTCGACCAGCCCGCCGCCGACGATGTGCCCGTCCAATGGCACCCCGGCCGCGCCGCCCGCGTCATGGTGGGCGACGTCTTCACCGGCTGGGTTGGTGAACTGCATCCGCGCGTCAACGAGGCGCTCGGCTTCCCGGCCCATTCCGCGGCCTTCGAGCTGAACCTCACTGCGCTGTTCGCCACGCTGACCGGCAAGCCCGTCCAGGCCAAGCCGATCTCCACGTTCCCGCCGGTCAAGCAGGATTTGGCCTTCACCGTGGACGAGACCGTGACCGCAGGCCAGCTTGAGAACGTGATTCGCAAGGCCGCCGGCGCGAACCTCGAATCCATCGAACTGTTCGACGTGTTCACTGGCGAACAGGTGGGCGAGGGCAAGAAGTCCCTGGCCTATGCGGTGGTGTTCCGTTCGCCGAGCAAGACGCTGTCCGCCGAAGACAGCGACGCCATCCGCAAGGCCATCGTGGCTGAGGCCGCCGAAATCGGCGCCCAGCTGCGCGCCTGACCCAACCAATCATCCGAATCGAGGAGCGCCATGAGCCAAGCGGAGCAGGACAAGCCGAAATACGGGCAGTACCAGCAGCCTGAATATGGTGCTATGTCTGGCCAATACGGGCCGAATTACAACCCGTATATTTATGGCGCTCCCGAGCCGGATACTAAGAAGGATTCCGCCGCAGCCGCTGGCGACAACGGTGGCGCGGCACAATCTCAGCAGGCTGGCCAGCCGTATGGTCAGCAGCCGGCGTGGCCCGGCAATCAGCAGGCGGGCGGCTGGCCGTATGCTCAAGGCGGCCAACAGTCCGGTCCGGGCGCATATCCGGGCGGGTACCCGGGCATGCAGGGCCAGCCGTATGGTCAACAGCCGAACGGTCAGCCTCACCAGCCGCATTATTACCACGGCATCGACCTGAACGATCCAAACCAGAACCCGCTCTACGGGCACTGGGATTCGTATGCGATCATCTCCTTTATCCTCGCCCTGTTCTTCCCGGTGCCAGTGCTCTCGGCACTGATGGGCGCGGTGGCAATGTGGCGCACGCGTACTTTCCATATGAAGGGCTTCGGTTTGGCCGTGGCCGCCGTGGTAATCAACGTGCTGTACACCATCGCCGTCATCTGGATGGCCTTCAATGGCTATGACGCCATGGGCCTCTACCAGGAAGCCCTCCAGCAACTCACCGGCGGCACCGGCTCCTCCTCCGACTCCATCTCCGCATAAGTAGCGTTCACATACCAACACACCCACTGCATAAATATGCAATAGTCTGCATAATCGCGTATACTCATCCGAAGACACATCAGTGAAAAGAGATGAGTATGGCGAAATATACAGTGGCCGTGGCCGGTGCCACGGGCTATGCCGGCGGTGAAGCGCTGCGCATTCTGGCCGCGCACCCCGACTTCGACATCACCTGCGTGGCAGGCCATTCCTCAGTGGGGGAGTCGATGGCCAAGCACATGCCGCATATTCCCCAACTGGCCAATCTGGTCGTTGAAGATACCACGCCCGAAGTGCTGAACGGGCATGACGTTATCATCCTCGCACTGCCGCACGGTGCTTCGGGCAAGCTCGCCTCGCAGCTCGATCCGAATGCCGTGGTTGTGGATTTGGGCGCCGACCATCGTCTCGAAGAGCAGGCCGCTTGGGATGAGTTCTACGGCGGCGATTTCTATGAGCATTGGACCTACGGCATGCCCGAGCTCATCACCGGCAAAGCTGCGGACGGCTCATACACCCGCCAGCGTGCGGCGCTTCCTGGCACCAAGCGTATCGCAGGTCCTGGCTGCAACGTCACCGCCACCACGCTGGCCCTCCAGCCCGGCATCGCCGAAGGACTGGTTGAATCGCAGGATATCGTGGCCGATCTGGTCGTCGGATACTCGGGTGCCGGCAAGAATCTCAAGCGCACCAACCTGCTTGCCGCCGAGGCCCTGCAATCCGCCCTGCCGTATTCGGTGGGCGGCAAGCACCGCCACATTCCCGAAATCCTGCAGAACTTCGCCCACGCGGCCGGCAAGAGCGCGGCCGAAGCCAGCGAATTCACGCTCGGCTTCACACCGATTCTCGCCCCCATGTCCCGAGGTATCCTCGCCACCGTGTCCGCCCGCATGACGGACAAGGCCAAGACACTGAGCGATGAGGAGATTCGCGCCGTATGGTCCAAGGCCTATGAAGGTCAGGACTTCATGGTGCTGCTGCCCGAGGGCACGCTGCCCGCCACCGGCAACATCATCGGATCCAACGCAGCCCACCTGCAGGTCGTCACCGACCGCAAGGCCGGCCGCATCTACGCTTTTGCCGCCATAGACAACCTCAACCGTGGCACCGCCGGACAAGCGGTCCAATCACTGAACATCGCACTCGGCCTGCCGGAAGACGCGGGCCTGACCAAGATCGGAGTAGCACCGTGAGCGTTACATTTGCACAAGGTTTCTCCGCCGCCGGCGTGGCGGCTGGTATTTCATCCGTCGAAGGCAAGAAGGACTTGGCCCTCGTGGTCAACAACGGCCCGCTCGACGCGGCTGCAGGCGTGTTCACCTCGAACCGTTTCTGCGCCGCCCCGGTGCAGTGGAGCCGTAAGGTCGTCGCCGACGGTCACGTCAAGGCCGTGATTCTGAACTCCGGCGGTGCCAACGCCTGCACCGGCGAGGCCGGTTACGCCCAGTCCGTCGCCACCGCGGAAACGGTCGCCGGGCTCATCGGTGCCGAACCGAATGATGTGGCTGTCTGCTCCACCGGTCTCATCGGTGAACTGCTGCCGTTGGACAACGTGTTGGCTGGTGCCAAGAGTGCCCATGAGGCTCTTGCCGCCACCGCCGAAGCCGGCACCGACGCCTCCCACGCCATCATGACCACCGACACCAAGCCGAAGACGGTCGAACTGACCGGCTCCAACGGCTGGAAGATCGGCGGCATGGTCAAGGGCTCGGGCATGATTGCCCCGCAGCTGGCCACCATGCTGTGCGTCATCACCACCGATGCGGTCGTCTCCGCCGGCCAGATGCAGGCCGCACTCGCCGTGGCCGCCGAACATTCGTTCAACCGCATCGACGTGGATGGCTGCATGTCCACCAACGACACGGTCCTGCTGCTCGCCTCCGGTGCCTCCGGCGTCGAACCGGACAAGGACGAATTCAACAAGCTGGTGCGTGAGGCCTGCGCATCCCTGTCCCGCCAGATCGTCGGCGACGGCGAAGGTGCCTCCCACGACATCCGCATCACTGTCACCGGTGCCACCAGCGAGGACGCGGCACTTGCCTGTGGTCGTGCCGTCGCCGCCTCGAACCTGCTCAAGTGCGCCATCTCCGGCAACGATCCGAACTGGGGCCGCATCGTCAGCTCCTTGGGCACTGTGCCGCCTGAAGTCGCGCCTTACGATTCGAACAAGGTGACCGTGGACGTCAACGGCGTGCGCATCTGCGAGAACGGCGGCGCCGGTCGCGACCGCAGCGAGGTCGACATGACCCCGCGCGAAGTCCACATCGACATCGACCTGAACACCGGCTCGGACGCCGAGGCCACCGTCTGGACCGACGACCTCACCCACGAATACGTCCACATCAACGCCGACTACGAAAGCTGACAAACAGCCCAGTGGGCTGTTTGTAGCAGCCGGCAGCGATAGCGTCGCCGGCGTCGCAGAAAAGAGAAAAATTGGCTACAGAATTGAAGGGACCTGGGTTCCATTTCGACGTGCACACCGATTTGCGCGCCGATCAGAAGGCAGAAGTGCTTATTGAAGCGCTGCCTTGGCTGGAGGAGTTCGCCGGCCAGCGTATCGTCGTCAAATACGGCGGCAACGCCATGGTCGATGACCATCTGAAGCAGTGCTTCGCCGAAGACATGGTCTTCCTGCGTCAGGTGGGCCTGCATCCGATCGTCGTGCACGGCGGCGGCCCGCAGATCTCCCACATGCTCAAGGCCCTCGGCATCAAATCCGAATTCAAAGGCGGCCTGAGGGTCACCACCCCCGAGGCCATGGACGTGGTGCGCATGGTCCTGACCGGCAAGGTGTCACGCGAACTGGTCGGCCTGATCAACGCGCACGGCCCGCTGGCCGTAGGCCTGTCCGGTGAAGACGGCGGCCTGTTCTCGGCCATGCAGCGCAGGCCCATCATCAATGGCAAGCCCACCGATATCGGCTTGGTCGGCGATGTGGTTTCCGTCGATGCCTCGGCAGTCGAGGATCTGGTGGCCGCCGGTCGTATCCCGGTCGTCTCTTCCGTGGCTCCGAACGAAGAAGATGCCACTGAAGTGCTCAACGTGAACGCCGATTCCGCCGCCGCCGCTTTGGCTGCCGCTGTGGGCGCACGCAAGCTTGTTATCTTGACCGATGTGGATGGTCTGTACGCCGATTGGCCGGACAAGAATTCTCTGATTGGCCGGATCGGTGTGGAAAACCTGCGCGATATGCTGCCGGACCTGGAATCCGGTATGCGACCCAAGATGGAGGCCTGTGTCAGGGCCATCGACGGTGGCGTGCCCCAAGCCCATATCATCGACGGGCGCAAGCCGCATTCGATTTTGAATGAGATATTCACCTCCGCAGGCATCGGTACCATGGTTATGCCCGATGAAGGACTGGAAATGAGGAGCTCTTATGGCTACTGAGCATGAGGAAAAACTAGGTACGGAGGACAGCAAGTGGCTGGGAGAGTACTCTCAGGTCCACATGAATGTGTTCGGTACGCCGTTGCGCGTCATGGATCACGGCCAAGGTGCCCACATCTGGGATGTTGACGGTAACGAATACCTCGATTTCCTGGCAGGCATCGCCGTCAATTCCCTCGGATACGCCCACCCCAAGTGGGTCAAAGCGGTTGCCGATCAGGCTGCCAAGGTGGCTCATATCAGCAACTATTTCGCGTCCGAGCCGCAAATTGAGCTGGCATCCAAACTGGTCAAGCTGGCTGGTGCACCTGAAGGCTCCAAAGTCTACTTCGGCAACTCCGGTGCTGAAGGCAATGAAGCTGCCCTCAAGCTTGCCAAGCTGTATGGCCGCACCTTGCCTGGTGCCCTGCCTTCCATCGGCGGCAAGCCCGCACGCATTCTCGCAATGACTCACGGCTTCCATGGCCGTACGATGGGTGCGCTGTCCGCCACATGGAAACCCGGTATCCGCAAGCCGTATGATCCGCTGGTGCCGAACATCGAATTCGTACGCGCCGGCGACAAGGTCGCCCTGCACGACGCTTTTGCACAGACCGGTCTCGGCCGCTATGGCAAGGGTCCGGTGGCTGCTGTGATTCTGGAACTTATCCAGGGCGAAGCCGGCGTGCAGCCGTTGGGCGCCGATTACGTCAAGTTCGTGCGCGAACTGTGCGATATCAACCACGCGCTGCTCATCATCGATGAAGTACAGACCGGTATCGGACGTACCGGCAAGTGGTTCGCATTCCAGCGTGACGATCTGTCCGGCGGCGTGACGCCGGATATGGTGACTTTCGCCAAGGGCGTGGCAGGCGGATTCCCGATGGGCGGCATGATCGCTTTCGGCGAGAAACTTGCGGCTCTGTTCACTCCTGGTTCCCACGGCTCCACCTTTGCCGGCAATCCGCTGGGTGCGGCTGCGGGACTCGCCACTCTTGGCGTGATTGAAGACGAGAATCTGGTGGCCAACGCCGAAGCTCGCGGCGAACAGCTGCGCGATGGCATTATGGCCACCGGTAATCCGCTGTTCGTTTCCGTACGCGGTCGTGGTTTGCTGGACGCCGTCGAGCTCAAGCATCCCTGCTCCCACGCGGTGATGAACTACTGCCTCGAACACGGGCTCATCGTCAACGCGGTGGCTCCCAATGCGCTGCGTTTCGCACCGCCGCTGATTGTAACCGCACAAGACGTGGATCAGGCACTTGCCATCCTCAAGGATGTGCCTACGGACCTGCCCGACGACTGATTTCTCTCTGTCACTGCCGCCCCACCGATCCAAGGAGATCATCATGACCCCAGAACTTCGCCACATGCTGCGTGACGACGACCTCAACCATGAGGAACAGAAGCAGGTGCTCGAACTTGCCATCAAGTTCCACCACGACCGCTTCTACAAGCAGCCGTTCGCCGGTCCGCAGGCCGTCGCCGTACTGTTCGACAAGCCCTCCACCCGCACCCGTTCCAGCTTCTCCATCGGCGTTGCCGAGCTTGGCGGTTACCCGCTGGTCATCGACAAGTCCGGCTCCCAGCTGGGCCGTGGCGAGCCCGTGGCCGATACCGCTTGTGTGCTCGACCGCATGGCTTACGGTGTGGTGTGGCGCACCTTCGGCCAGGGCCGCGTCGAAGAAATGGCCAAGTACTCCACCCATCCGGTGGTCAACGCCCTGACCGATGACTTCCATCCCTGCCAGATTCTCGCCGACTTCCAGACCATCGCCGAGCACCGAGGCGGCGTCGACAACCTGAAGAACCAGACCATCGCCTACCTCGGTGACGCGGCCAACAACATGGCCAACTCCTACCTGCTCGGCGGTGCCGTGGCCGGCATGGACGTGCGCGTGGCCGGCCCCTACGGCTACCTGCCCCGCCCGGACATCGTGGCCGACGCCAAGCGCATCGCGGCCGAGACCGGCGGCTCCATCCTGGTCACCACCGATGCCAAGGAAGCGGTGCAGGACGCCGATTGCGTGTTCACCGACACCTGGGTCTCCATGGGCGAGGAAGCCGAATACGCCATCCGTTCCAAGCCGTTCTGGGATTACCAGGTCAACACCGAACTTATGGCATTGGCCAAGCCGGATGCGCTCTTCCAGCACTGTCTGCCCGCCTACCGCGGCAAGGAAGTCACCGCTGAAGTGATCGACGGCCCGCAGTCCGTGGTGTGGGATGAGGCCGAGAACCGTCTGCACGCACAGAAAGCGTTGCTGACTTGGTTGACCGGCAAGGCCCGTGGAGACGAAAGCCTGCTCGCATGAGTGAAACCGGTCCGTCCCTGCAGCGCCCTGCCAGCAGGGCGGCGCGGCTGAGTGCCATAGAACAGGCGCTCGCCACGCATATCATCACCTCGCAATCACAGCTGTCCAAAATCCTTATCGACGAGGGTATTGCGGTGACTCAGGCGACCCTGAGCCGCGATCTTGATGAGATGCATGCGGTGAAGACCCGGTTGAAGGACGGTACGGTGGCCTACGCGGTGGGTCGCAGCGTCGTTGCTTCGGAAGGTGAGGATGTAGGGGAGCGCGGTGAGGCACAGATGTCTCGCGTGCTGAACGGACTGGTCACCTCGGTGGCCGCCGCCGGAAATCTGGTTGTGGTGCACACGCCTTCCGGTGCCGCACAATACGTGGCCTCGGTGATTGACAGGCAGCCGATCGAAGGCGTGCTGGGCACCATCGCCGGAGACGACACCGTCATGGTGATTTGCACCAATGACGACACCGCCGTCTTCCGCTCCGACTGGCTACTAAGCCTCGCCTCCAAATGACCAACACGCCGTGCATAAATATACAGTCCTCTGTATATACTTGCATCAGTTTGTTTTTCAGACCTTGAACGAAAGGGAACCAATGGCAGATAACAAGCGCATTGTTCTGGCCTACTCCGGCGGTCTTGACACCTCCGTAGCCATCTCGTACCTGAAGGAGCGCACCGGCAAGGACGTCGTGGCCGTGTCCCTCGACGTCGGCCAGGGCGGCGAAAGCCTCGAGACCATCAAGCAGCGCGCCCTTGCCTGCGGAGCCGTCGAATCCTACGTGGTCGACGCCCGTGACGAGTTCGCCAACGAATATTGCATGAAGGCCCTCAAGGCCAACGCCATGTACGAAGGCGTCTACCCGCTGGTCTCCGCCATCTCCCGTCCGCTGATCTCCAAGCACCTCGTGCGCGCCGCCCACCAGTTCGGCGCCGACACCATTTCTCACGGCTGCACCGGCAAGGGTAACGACCAGGTGCGTTTCGAGGTTTCCATCTCGTCCATCGATCCGACCCTGAGGGCAATCAGCCCGATTCGCGACCTGTCGCTGACCCGTGACGTCGAGATCGCGTTCGCCAAGGAGCACAAGCTGCCGATTACCCAGACCGAGAAGTCCCCGTACTCCATCGACCAGAACGTGTGGGGCCGCGCCATCGAGACCGGCTTCCTTGAGGATCCGTGGAACGGCCCGACCAAGGACTGCTACTCCTACACCGACGACCCGGCGTTCCCGCCCGTCGAGGACGAAGTGGTCATCGAGTTCAAGGAAGGCATTCCCGTCAAGATCGACGGCCGCGACGTCACCCCGCTGCAGGCCATCGAGGAGATGAACCGCCGCGCCGGCGCCCAGGGCATCGGCCGTATCGACCTGATCGAGGATCGTCTGGTCGGCATCAAGTCCCGCGAGCTGTACGAGGCTCCGGGCGCCGTGGCTCTGATTACCGCACACCAGGAGCTGGAGAACTGCTGCCTGGAGCGCGAACAGCACCGCATCAAGCGTGACATCGACAAGCGCTGGGGTGAGCTGGTGTACGATGCGCAGTGGTTCAGCCCCGCCACCCAGTCGCTCAACGCCTTCATCGAGGACACCCAGAAGTACGTCTCCGGCGAGATTCGCATGGTGCTGCACGGCGGTCGCGCCGTCGTCACCGGCCGTCGCTCCGACAGCTCGCTGTACGACTACAACCTCGCCACCTACGACTCCGGCGACAGCTTCGACCAGAAGTCCTCCAACGGCTTCATCGACATCTACGGCCTGCCGTCCCGCGTGGCCGCCGCCCGCGACGTCAAGTTCGGCAACGGCATCGAGGTGCCGAAGAACACCGTCGAGTAATATCGTCGAACGGCTCCCGCTGATTTGCAAGGCTCTTTTGCGCATATGCGCAGGGGAGCCTTTTGCCTTACTTGAGGACAACTGACATGACAGGGTTACACCCGCTTGGGAACAGCGTAAGGCCAGTGAGGTGTTCCAAATCGTTGATGATAGAGGCCATCCGACACTGCCTGTTCTGTCAGCGACGCAGAATCAAGGCATGATATATCGCGATGATTCTGGTCGATATATCGGGCATGACGAGAGCAACGAAATTGGATATAAGCGTGTGCTTCCCGGAGACTTCGTTGTTCATCTCAGGTCATTTCAAGGGGGCTTCGCACATTCGCAGTATGAGGGCATAACGTCGCCTGCATACACGGTTTTTAGAGCGAAGGAACCAACATCGCATTCAGATCGATTCTGGAAGCACTGGTTTATGTCCGAACATTTCATTGCCGGTCTATCGACGGTGACTTATGGGATTCGCGATGGCCGCAGCATTAGTGTTGATGAGTTCATGAACACCTTTTTGGCATTTCCCGCTGTCGAAGAACAAGCAGCTATCTCCCGTTTATTTGATTATCTTGACGACCTCATCACCCTTCATCAGCGTAAGCGCGAAAGCCGCATCATCCGCGTGCGCTCATTCATATGGTTAGCTGGTGATATATCCGGCATCGGCGTAAGCGCATATCAACCAGAAAGAGAAGACCGTATGACCGAAGGCAATACCAACGCCGAAACGTTGTTTTGCGATTACTACGAGCAATGGATCAGCGTATACAAGGAAGGTGCAATTCGTGAAGTGACCATGAAGAAATACCGGCTCACGCAGGCATGGTTGGGCCGGCTCATTCCCGATCTCAAACTCGCCGACATGGATCGCGTGAACTATCAGAAGCTCATCAACGGCTACGCCGAACATCACGAACGCCAGACGACGATGGATTTCCATCATCAATTGAAAGGAGCCATTCTTGACGCGGTCGACGAGGGGCTGATTCAGCGCGACCCGACTCGTAAGGCAATCATCAAGGGCAAGCCGCCATGCTCAAAGAAAACGAAGTATCTCAATCAGTTCGAGCTTCATGCGGTCCTTGCGGATCTCGAACTCGGCAAGGGACCAAGCTGGGATTGGCTGATACTGTTGGTGGCGAAAACCGGGTTACGGTTCTCGGAAGCTTTGGGACTCACACCCGACGACTTTGATTTCGTGCATCAGACCCTTTCGGTCAGTAAAACATGGGATTACAAGAACGGCGGAGGATTCGTCCCCACCAAGAACGCATCCTCCGTACGAAAGGTGCAGCTCGATTGGCAGCTTATCATGCAGCTCTCAACGCTCCTGAAAGATTTGCCTGCGGGCGACCCCATTTTCGTGAATGGCAAGGTGTATAACTCCACCGCGAATAACATCCTCGCCAGGCATTGCGAACGGGCCAACGTTCCCGTGATTTCGATTCATGGGTTAAGGCACACCCATGCCTCGCTGTTGTTGTTTGCCGGCGTATCGATTGCCAGTGTGTCCAAGCGACTTGGTCATGCAAGCATGAACACCACACAGGACACTTATCTTCATGTCATCCGCGAACTTGAAAACAAGGATGTCGATATCGTGATGCGTGCCCTCTCCACCCTCATCTAACCATTTCAACCACTGCCGCTTACGCTGATGAAGGGTGATGAGGGAGTCGAGCTTAGCAAAGAAGTCGCCAATTTGCTGTTGTTCGACGGTGCTTGGCATATACAAAAGCATGTCTTTGATCTTGCCAAAGTCAACACTTTCTACGGTTGTTCCAGTCTTGCCAAACTCAAGCAGCAATTCCTTGTTATGCGAAATAAAGAACTGAAGTAGCCATTCTCCACAGCACTCGCCTTGGGGCAGAATGACGCGAATATCCTGGTTAACAGTTGAAGGTTTGCGCAGTTCAGCCACCGGAAGGGTATGGCGAAGAATCCCGCTCCTCGTTACCATTACTAAAGATCCGGCAGGATAAAGAGTCAACTCTTTTGCGCCCTTCTCAGTTATCTGAGTCGTAGTTCTATCAAGATAATTAGATTTCACGTCCTGGGACGTAACCCACAGCACGTATCCATCTTCATAGTTATCGGGATCTGCCATTGGCGGAGTATGCCCGCCGCCAAACGTTGCTACTTCACTCAACTTACGCTGTTCCCAAGTGGGTATATAATTAATGCATTTATACTGCGGTTTGAAAGCGTGGGATGCGATGACGTACTCCGATTTGATTGAACATGAGGCTGGTGAAACAGAGATACGCTCATATCTAGTAGACGGTGACGTGGTGCCAGTTACCATGCGCATTCCCGCTAACCTGCGGGATTCCGCCAAAGAAGCCGCGTCTCTGAGAGGAATGAGCTTCTCGGCGTTCGTAAGGACATGCATGATCAATGAGTCGGCGAAGGGCGGCAAGTAATTGATTGCGCTCACCGCCATGACCATACAAATAATTGACAACAATCCGGATGGTATCCGTATTTGCCGGGTGGACGGGGAATCGCTTGTCACTGTCGTGGTGCCCAGAGACATGTTGGGCGAGGCGAAGTGTCTTCCCGATCTGCCAGACCGCGGTGTGTATTACCTGCTTGATGAGGATCATGGTGTGCTGAGTCGTGTGTACGCGGGGCAAACCACGAGGGGACTTGTCAGACTTGATGCGCACAAGACCAAAAAGGAGTTCTGGAACAAAGCCATCATGTTCCTCGATAACGATGTCAATATCGACCGTGATGTTCTGGACTCGCTTGAGGCGAAGGCCATCGATTACGTGCGTGAACACGGCTCATATGAGACCGATAATGGGAATACTCCCGCTCCTCGCATGAACCCATACAAAGAGCAGCGGGTGGAGGACCTGCACGGCAGCATTCTTTTCCGCATGCGCGTGCTCGGATATGATCTCGACCGCAAGGAGACAACGCCGGTTGCAGTGAATACCGTGTTCCACACCAAGAAGAATGGCGTGCGTGCGACTGGACGATACAACCGGGATACCGGCCGTTTCACGGTTCTTTCGGGCTCCGAGGTGGACCTTGGTCATGCGGTGATCAAAAATCAAGGAGCCGTGGCAGCTCGACGGCAGCTTTTCGCCGCGCAGACAGGCAAAGTGATTCTTGCGGACGATGTCGAGCTGTCCAGTCCCTCCTCCGCCGCTGTATTCGTTCTCGGCGGCAGCCAAAACGGGTGGATCGAATGGGTCAATGAGCAGGGGCAGACCCTTGATTATGTGTACAGAAGCAAGGAGCATATGAATGAATAAGCAGCAGCTTGCCGCCAAGATCTGGGAGTCGGCCAACAAAATGCGCTCGAAGATCGAAGCCAACGAATACAAGGATTACATCCTCGGCTTCATCTTCTACAAGTTCCTTTCCGAGACCGAAGTCACTCGTCTGCATGCTGATGGCATGGGGAACGAAGACCTCGAAGAGTTACGGGAGGATGATACCGAGACCGCGCAGTACGTGCGCGATCTGTGCGGCTACTTCATCTCCTACGATAACCTGTTCTCCACATGGGTGGCGAAGAAGGGGGATTTCGCCATCGCCAATGTGCGCGACGCGCTTTCCGCGTTCGACCGCAACATCGACCCTGCCCGCAAGCGCGTGTTCGCGGGCATCTTCGACACCTTGCAGACCGGCCTGTCCAAACTCGGCACCGATGAGAAAAGCCGCAGCAAGGCCGCACGTGACCTCATCTACCTCATCAAGGACATTCCGATGGACAGCCGGCAGGACTACGACACCCTCGGCTTCATCTATGAATACCTGATCAGCAATTTCGCCTCCAACGCGGGCAAGAAGGCCGGCGAGTTCTACACGCCGAGCGAGGTCTCACAGCTCATGAGCGAAATCGTGGCCTGGCATCTCGCCGGCCGTGAGGAAATCAACATCTATGACCCCACAAGCGGTTCGGGTTCGTTGCTCATCCACATCGGCCAGGCGGTGGCCCGTCGCAACGGCAACCCGAATGACATCAGGTATTACGCGCAGGAACTCAAGGAGAACACCTACAACCTCACGCGCATGAACCTTGTCATGCGCGGCATCCTGCCGGACAACATCGTGGCCCGCAACGGAGACACACTGAAAAGCGACTGGCCGTGGTTCGACACCGACGAGACCAAGGATGAGACCTATGAGCCGCTGTTCGTGGACGCTGTGGTCTCGAATCCTCCCTACTCCCAGAATTGGGAACCGCCGGAGGCCGGCGAGGATATCCGCTTCGAATACGGCATCGCGCCCAAGTCCAAGGCGGACTACGCCTTCCTGCTGCATGACCTCTACCATCTGCGCGACGACGGCATCATGACCATCGTATTGCCCCATGGCGTGCTGTTCCGTGGTGGTGAGGAAGGCACTATTCGCCGGAACCTGGTGGAGAACCACCACATTCAGGCCATCATCGGCTTGCCCGCGAACATCTTCTTCGGCACCGGCATCCCCACCATCGTGATGGTGTTGCGCAAACATCGCGACGACGATCATGTGCTCGTCGTGGACGCTTCCAAATACTTCACCAAGGAAGGCAAGAACAACAAGCTGCGTGCGAGCGATATCAAACGCATCGTGGATGCGGTGACAGGGAATCGTGACGTCGATAAGTTCAGCCGCTTGGTGGGTATTGATGAGATTCGGCAGAACGACTATAACCTCAATATTCCTCGCTACGTGGATTCCTCCGACAATGCCGAGAGCTGGGATGTGTATTCCACTATGTTCGGCGGTATTCCTAAGCGGGACATCGATGCACTCAGCAAATTTTGGAACGTGTTCCCCGGACTGCGCCGGTGCCTTTTCACGGAGGAGAACGGCCATTCGGCCAGGCTCGCTGTGCAAGATGTTCGCGAGGCAGTGAATGCTGATTCTGGTGTGAGTGCCTATATCCAGCGATATCGTGAGGTATTCACCGATTATCCTGCCTATCTGCGTGATGAACTGGTAGGTAACGCCGCCAACGTGAGCATTGCCGCCGAAGAGGAGGTTCTGGCACATGACCTGCTACATCGTTTGACTGATATACCGCTCGTAGATGCCTATACGGCATATCAGGTGCTTGACGATAGCTGGCAGAAGACCATCTCCACCGACCTTGAAACCATACAGAGCGAGGGCCATGACGCCGTTCGCAAAGTTGACGCCAACATGGTTGTTAAGAAGAAAGGCGGTAAGGATGTCGAAGTGCCGGATGGCTGGGCTGGACATATCCTGCCGTTCGATCTTGTGCAAAGCAAACTGCTTACTGCTGATCTTGCGGAAATTGTTACATATGAATCTCGGTTAAGAGAGATTAGTGGTGAGATTGCCGACATTCTTGAAAATATGGATGAAGACGACAAGAGCTCAACCGGTGCTATCAGTGAGGATGGTGATTCTTTTGTTGCCGCTGAGTTGAAGAAAGCAGTGAAGTCTATCGGCAAGCATCCCGAGACTGACTTTGACCGTGCTCTTGTGAGTGCACAGCGGTTGTTTGATGAAGAGCGTGAAGTCAAAAAGAACGTTAAGAATCTCCGTTCAGCGCTTGATGAAAAGACCCGGACCGTTATTGAAGGGCTGAGCGATGAACATACTGATGACTTGCTTGCTGCCAAGTGGGTGGAACCATTGCAGCGCAAGCTTGAGGAGCTCCCTCAGACGGCTGTTGATGAGTTGATTGCAGCGGTGAATGCGCTGAACGACAAGTATTCGACCACATACTCTGATGTGTGCGAACAGATCGAACAGGCTGAGGCAAAACTTGGCAATATGCTTGGTCAACTAACCGGCAATGAGTTCGATATGGCCGGTATTGCCGAGCTGAAGACCCTGTTGGGAGGCGAATGATGACTGAACAGGCGAAAGTTCCCGCGATTCGTTTCGCTGGTTTTACTGACCCTTGGGAACAGCGTAAGTTGGGGGAGATTGCAACCCGCGTCACCCGCAAAAATGAGGGCGAGTCAGATTTGCCCCTGACCATCTCAGCCCAGCATGGCCTCGTGGATCAGCGTACTTTCTTTAATAACCAGGTCGCGAGCAAGGATATGAGTGGCTACTATCTCTTGCGCAAGGGAGAGTTTGCCTATAACAAGAGCACATCTGGGGACAGCCCGTGGGGCGCGGTAAAACGCCTCGTCAATTATGAAAAGGGCTGCGTATCGACCCTGTACATCTGCTTTGGGCTTGACGGTACCGACCCAAACTATCTCGTCACGTACTATGAGACGGACTGCTGGCACAAGGGCGTCCAGATGATTGCCGCCGAAGGCGCGAGGAACCACGGCCTACTCAACATCGCACCTAACGATTTCTTCGATACTGTACTCGCATTACCCTCTTCGCAAGAGGAACAGAGGCGAGTCGGCTCTCTCTTCGCCCGCCTCGATTCCCTCATCACCCTTCATCAGCGTAAGTATGACAAGCTTGTCATCTTAAAAAAATCGATGCTTGAAAAAATGTTCCCGAAAGATGGTGAGTCTGTACCCGAAATTCGCTTTGCTGGTTTTACTGACCCTTGGGAACAGCGTAAGTTGGGGGAGATTGCAACCCGCGTCACCCGCAAAAATGAGGGCGAGTCAGATTTGCCCCTGACCATCTCAGCCCAGCATGGCCTCGTGGATCAGCGTACTTTCTTTAATAACCAGGTCGCGAGCAAGGATATGAGTGGCTACTATCTCTTGCGCAAGGGAGAGTTTGCCTATAACAAGAGCACATCTGGGGACAGCCCGTGGGGCGCGGTAAAACGCCTCGTCAATTATGAAAAGGGCTGCGTATCGACCCTGTACATCTGCTTTGGGCTTGACGGTACCGACCCAAACTATCTCGTCACGTACTATGAGACGGACTGCTGGCACAAGGGCGTCCAGATGATTGCCGCCGAAGGCGCGAGGAACCACGGCCTACTCAACATCGCACCTAACGATTTCTTCGATACTGTACTCGCATTACCCTCTTCGCAAGAGGAACAGAGGCGAGTCGGCTCTCTCTTCGCCCGCCTCGATTCCCTCATCACCCTTCATCAGCGTAAGTTGGAATTGCTGCAGAACATCAAGAAATCCTTGCTTGACAAGATGTTCGTGTGAGGGGAGGAATCGCCATGGAACTATTCGATATCGCGAAGCTCGCCTCATATCGCGAGAATAACCGGATCGAGGCGAAGTCCGCGAAGGGCGGCCTCCCGCACAGCATATGGGAGACCTACTCCGCTTTTGCCAACACCTACGGCGGCGTCATTCTGCTTGGTGTCAAGGAGCGCGAAGACGGTACCTTCGCGCCGATTGGACTTACACCAACTGAAACGGAACATCTTCGCCAGGACTTTTGGAACACGGTCAGCAACCGGTCCAAGGTAAGCGCCGTGCTGCCCATCGAATCGGAAGTCGAGGTGCTCGAAGCGGATGGTGGCATGGTGGTGGCCATTCATGTTCCGCGTGCCCCGCGCGAGGAACGCCCTGTGTATATCAACGGCGATCTCTTTGCGGGAACCTATCGCCGGCGCGGTGAGGGCGATTATCGTTGCACGAGGCAGGAGATTTCGGCGATGCTTCGGGACCAGGGATTCGAGACGATGGACTCCAAAGTGTTGGACGATCTCACCGTCGCCGATTTCAACATGGACACGGTGAGGGCGTATCGCAATCGTTTCCGCACGGTACGTCAGGGCAGTTCATGGACGGACCTTGATGACGAGCGTTTTCTACGCGCCATTGGCGCGGCGGCGGTAAGCCGTGAGGATGGCAGGCTGCATCCCACGTTCGGCGGCCTGCTCATGTTCGGCAACGACTATGACATCGTGCGCGAATGCCCGCAGTTTTTTCTTGACTATCAGGAGACTCTGGACCCGGCGATTCGCTGGACCGATCGTGTGCATTCGGGAGATGGCATGTGGTCGGGCAACCTGTTCGATTTCTTCTTCCGCGTGAACCGCAAGCTTGCCGAATCCCTGAAGACCCCATTCAAGCTCGACGGCATTTTCCGCGTCGACGACACCCCCATGCATAAGGCGGTCCGTGAGGCGTTGGCCAACTGCTTGTTCAACGCCGATTACCATGGCGTACGCGGAGTGGTGGTCAGGCGCACCCCCGACAAGCTGGTGTTCGAGAATCCGGGTGATATCCGAACCGGCATTGAACAGATGCGCCTCGGCGGGGTGTCTGATCCGCGCAACGGTCTTGTCATGAAGATGTTCAGCCTAATCGATGTGGGCGAGCGAGCTGGTACGGGTGTCCCCGATGTGTTCGCCACATGGGCGAATGCAGGACTTCCTGAACCACGGATTGAAGAGAACTTCGGAGAAGCTGATCGCACGATACTCACGCTCATGTTGGAGGCGGATGCCAAGCCTGATAACAATGAGCAGATAACTGACGATTATGAGCAGATAAATAGTTCGAATGAGCAGATATCTGACAATAATGAGCAGTTAAATGGTTTGAATGAGCAGATAACCGAGAGACAGCG
>OLSM01001492.1_pt1 | contig 17220 bp, 20 predicted proteins | sample 1672721 | NCBI WGS metagenome assembly OLSM01 (sample SAMEA3136717, study PRJEB25190) | human gut metagenome | reverse complement strand
AAACCGCCGCACTCCTCCGGCGTCAGCCCGGCCCGCAGCCGCCCCCGCCAGTAGTCGGCCGCCGCCCGGCAAAAGGCCTCCAACGTCTCTTCTTCCGTCTTTGTGAAGGATTCTCTTCCAAATGTCTTGGCCGCCGTCACGATCTCTTGAATCACAGGCCTCCTCCTTTCATCCGTCAGGCGAGGGTCAGCACCTTGGAGGCGCCGGGAAAAATCTTGGCAAAGCCCGAAATGCTGGTAATGGCGGCCCGTTCCAGCTGCCGGTCGATGAGTTTATCATATTCCACCATCACGTCGCTGCCCCGAATCAACTCCAACGCATAGCTCTTGTCCAGCCCGATGATTGTGTCCCCGGGCACAGCGGAGCTTCGCAGAAGGGTGGCCCCCATCGGCGTCACCATTTTACCTGTCCCCTGAAAGTCCAGGCCGGAGGGAGCGTTCTGCATCTCCTCCAGCTTTAAAATGGCGCTCATCATGCCGCTGCCCACCAGCATGGTATTCATGGTGTAAGGATCAAACTGGCTCCAAAAGTCCACCAGAGCCCCATAGGAGAGGGCTTTCGCCGTTCCGCTGATGGGTCCTGCGCCAACCTGGAATACCTGGGCGGCGTTCCCGTTGCCGTCGCCCTTTTGAATGACGCTCACCGCGTCGGAAAGATGCATGCGGTTGATGTACGCGCCGATCTGTTTCAGGGTCACGGAAAACAGATCCAGCCGCTGGTACCGAATGGCCTCATAGGAGGCCACCAGCATGCGGCCTCTTTTGTGAAGCTTCACCAGATTGGACTGGGCGTTCACCTCCGTCTTGGGAATTTCCGCTCCTTCCCGCACCACCTTCAGCTCTTTCTCATCCTCAGTGGGGTTGGAGGTAATGGAGCGGTAGTCCATCCCGTCAAAGCGGGTCTCCGCCGCCGTAATCAGCGGAATGATATTGGTCTCCTCCATGCCCTGGCGCACCGCCCGCGCCACATATTCCGGAAAGAGCACCGCCGACTCCCAGCTGGCGAAAAACTTCGACACCACATCGGAGCCCGCGCCCTTGATTTTAATGTCAAAGCGTTTCAGCTGACGCTGATAGGCGTCCAACTTCTCCATGGGGGTCCCCCGGTACTGCTCGGATGGATCGCTCTTTTCCAGCACGTCGGTAAAGGAGTGTCCCGCCTCCTGATACATCCCCTTTTCCAGTCTCACGGTTTCAAAATGATATGCCATAGATTCCTCCGTCCTTTCTTTTCTCTTTGTCTTACAGATATAGCCCCACCGTCTTATAAGCCGTGTCCACATTCACAGTCAGGCAGTGGCGGCCCGTCTCCCCCGACGCCGCCAATCGCAGTCCGCCCGTCCCGTTGGCTACATAATTCTGCCAGCCCAAGCCAGGGGCCGCGCCGGTGTAGGTCAATTCCAGATACCCCTTCATCTGTACTGCGGCATAGCCGGTGCGCACATCCAGAGCCACCCCGGCAATTTCCTGGCCGTCGGCGGCGTTTCCCACCTGATTGTTGCGACTGATGCCCACCGGCCAGCCGCCGGTCACGTTCTCCGCCTCAAAGCTGAGAACCGTCTCTTCCGTGCCATGAAAAGCAACGCCCATTTCATTTCCTCCTGTCAAATGACAAATACACTGTTTTCGTCTTCCGTCTCCGTCCGGCTCTTCCGCCTCTCCCCATACCCCAGCTGCAACACAGGGGGAAACCGTTTTTCCAAGATCGCCTCATAGGAACTTTTCAGCTTTTCCAGCTCCTCCGGCTCCAATTTCCGCACCATCTTTTCCAGGGAACCCTTGTCCAGCCCCACCTGGGCCATCAGCCCCAGGCGGACCGTCTCCGTTCCCAGCATGGCCAAATACCGGCGGCCAAGGGCGGCCTCCCGCTCCATCTGCGCCAGCTGCCGGCTCCACACGCCCTGGGGCAGTTCCTCCATCAGCTGCCGGAACGAGGTCTCCGGGCCGGCTTGTCTCAGCCCTTTCACCACCCCGGCGTTTCGCTGGGCGGGCACCGCCACAAAGGACCATTCATAGGCGTCAGTGGGACCTTCCAGTTTGGCCACACAGCGTTTTCCCTCATAGATCCGCCCCTTCACATGGCTGCACCGGCTTCGGTCGCTGATATCGTTTCCACAGATGGCGCATACAACCCGAGAGACCGCGCAGCTGACGCTGACCTCCTTCTTGATGCCCCCCTCAATCTCCGCAATCAGCCCGGCGTTCTCCTCCGTGCGCAGCATGTAGGCGTAACCTTTTAAGTAGCAGCTGGGTTCTCCGGTCTCCGTACAGACTCCCGCCTCAGAAATAATCTCCGTGCGATAGATACGGGCCGCCTGATTTTTTGCGCTCCAAGCGTGGTCAAACATGCCCGTCTTTCCCACAAACAGTTGCGCCAGACGTTCCAGCCCATCCCGGTCAAAATACTCCTCATCCCGGTCCACCTGGTTGTCGCAAAGCCGCACCCCAAAGAGATAGACCTGCTCCCCCGTGAGCGGCGTCTTGCTAAACCGGTTGACTGCCGCCAATTCCTCTTCCCGCCGGCCGTCCCCGGAGTCCACGCCGCCCGGCAACTCTTTTTTCACTATCATGCCTCAACCCCCTTTTCCATCCGTTCCTGTTCTACCTTTTTGGCCTGCTGGCGGTAGAGCTCCGCCCGAGCTTCTTCCACCAAATCCTGTAAGTTGATGTCCTCCCAGATCACCTCAAAGGGGCAGTCGTAGCCGTGCAGCGAGAGCCAAAGCCGGCAGATTTTCTCCAACGGCGGGGTAACCGTCCGCCGCAGGGCGGTAATTTCGCTGGTCATCATGTCCGCCTGCTGGGCGCTCATCCGCTCGGTGGAAGACCAGTTCAGCCCCAGCAGGAAGGGCGGCATGCCTGTCTGGGAGATCAGCTGTTCCACAATCAGCCGCACCGGCGCCTGACAGTCCGGAATGGGGCACTCCCCGCCGATCACCCGAATTTCCACATCCCCTACCGCCACAAAATCCCGAATACTGCCCGCCTTGGTGCTCTGCATGGCCGCGGACCACTCCGCGGCCAGTTGGGCGCTTCTCTCCTGGGCCCGCGCCTTGTCCAGCCCCTCGCCCCCGGGCTTATACACCACCGCAAAGCGGAGGTTTCCCGCCCGCTCCCAGTTGTTTCCTAACGCGTGATAAATTTTTAGTAAAATATCGGAGAGAAAGGGCATGGCGTGCAGCAGGGACACGCCATAGGGAGAAGCCGTGGTGGGCTGGTAGGGCGTAAACAGCAGCAGATCCTGCCGGGGCAGCGCCTGGGTCTGTCCATCCTCCCCCTTACGGCAGAGGGTAATCACCAGGGGCGCCCCCTCTTCCAGCACCTCCACCTCCTCCACATTGCCGCAGAGCAGCGCGATAATTTGCCTGCCCTGCCGGTCCAACACAATTTCCCCCACCGCCCGGCCGCAGGTGAGGGTGGAATCCAGATAGGCGTCCAGAAAGGCTTGGACCCCCAGTTGATTCCACCCCGCGGGTACGGTCTTCAGAAATTGATTGAGGTTCCTTTCCGCTTCCGGATCTCCGCAGGCAACGCTGATCCCGCCCGCCAGGCGGATCAGCTTCGTGATGGCGGCGTCCACCACCGGCACCGCCTCTCGAATGGCCCGATAAAGCTGAAATTCCGGGCTGCTGAGAGGGATATACCCGTCCAGCATCCGAAAGGGATGCCGAGACGGGGGCCGCATTTGGACCTCTCCCCCGGCCCGCGGGGTCACAGGCTTACCTTTTCGTTGAAATAGCCCCATTCACATACCTCCAAACAATCATGTAACGAAGAATAGCCGATCAAAACCGGCCTCTCTCCACAAAGGAGGCGCAAAAGGCGTCCTCCTCCCCATCCACCACCGTGGCGACAAAATATCGGATTTCATCCATGGCGTGGTCAAATTCCTTTTTTACCTGGTCCCGTCCCCCGTCTTTCAGATCCCAACAGTAGGAGGAAAACTCCCGTATGGCGTCGGCGCAGGGTTCACAAATCACAATTTCTCCCGATTTCAGCGCCTGGGCCGTTTTCCGAATCCCCGACAGGACGTCATTGCGGGCTTTCCGCACCGGCCATCCCTCCCGGCGCAGGGTTTCCAGAAAGCTGGCCGCCGAAGGGTCAGCCACCACCTGGGTAATCTCCCGTCCCCCCGCCAAATCGGCCAAGTCCCGGGCATATTCCCCGTCGGTCTTCTGTCTCTGCGCACGCCGGGAATCATAATAGAATTCTTTCACCCGGTACCAAACCCCGTCTCTTTTCCCCCACAATCCCATGGAGGTGGGGTTTACCGTTCCATAATCACAGGAGATGACCCATTGTTCCATCTCCTCCTGGGGAACCGGCTGTATGTAGCTGTCGTCAAAAAAATCGTAGATCAGCCCTTCGGCGGCCGTCCACTCCCCCAACACAAACCTTCGGTAAAACGCCCCCTGAAAAGCCCGGGCATACCGCGCCCGCGTCTCCCCTGTCAGCGCAGGGTTGTCTTCCATCACGAAATGCAGATAAAGCGCGTTTCTCTCCCCGGCTTTTTGAATCCATTCCCGATAAAACCAATGGCCCGGCCCCGCCGGATTGCAGGAAAACCACAATTTGGCTCCTGTCACGGAGCACCGGGCGCAGGCCTGCTCCACAAAGGAGCGGGGCATCAGCGCCGCCTCGTCCAGCAGCGCCCCGGCTAAGGTAATGCCTTGAATCAGCCCCGCGCTGCTTTCATCCCGGCCCCCAAAGAGATAAAATGTATTTTCCATGCCGCCAAATCGCATCGTCAGAAGATTCCGGGTCCGTTTTTCCGTCCAGACAAACCCCAGCTCCCCCAGCACCGGCAGTACGCTCACCAGCAGATTTCGCCGCACCGCCTCAATGGTCCGTCCGCACAAGGCGAACTGCTGATGGGAATACCGCGCCATGGCCCAGCAGAAAAATGAGAGACCCAAGGCGAGGGTTTTTCCGCTGCGCACCGCGCCGTCGCAGATCACCGCATCCCGGGTTGCCTCCAAGGACCCCCGCCTCCACCAGGTCAAAACCCGGCGCTGCTTGAGGGAAAAGGCCTCGATCATGAGCTCGTCTTACGCTCCTCCCCCGGCGCGTCCAGGGCTTGCAAGAAGGCGGCCGCCGCCCCCTTGTCCTCTTTCACCAATTCCGCCAGTTTTTCCAGCACCGCCAAACGGTTGGTTAATTTTAGCTCCACAGTCCCGTTTCCGCTGCGCTTAAATTCCGTAAGTCCCGACAGATCCAGGTCCTGGATGTCACATTCCCGTTCGCCAGGCAGATAGGCCAGCCGCACCGCATCGTTGGCAGGTCGGGTCGCCAGGTCCATCATCTGCCTCAAAATTTCTTCCTGCGAGACTTTTCTTCTTCGTTTCACATGCACGCCTCCTCACCATCGTGTGGGACACGGGCATAAAGTGTATGTTTCCGTACATGGGGTCGTAAAATTAAGTATCCCAGACAAATAAAAAGGGGGCCCCGCGATTGCAGGGCCCCCCATTTATCAGCTGTCAGTGTGCTGACCAGCAGTATTGAACTTATTTTTCTTCCGTTTGCAGCCACAGCCGCATCCGTCGTTGTCATCGGCTTTGTCGTCGCCAGCTTTCACAGTGGGCTTGGAATGGGCTCTGATGGTGGCTTCATTCCAACCCTGGGGATTTTCTTTATTACTCATAATAACTATCCCTCCTTTCTGAGGACTCCTTTAGTATGGATCTGCATGCCGTCAATATGCCCGCCGATTTTTTCCGTTCCAGCCAATCAATTACAGTTGCGCGTTTTTTCCGCTCTTCGCCCCCAATTTTATTTTTTTGACGGCAAAGTTGCTCCACCTTCCCTCTCTTGACGATTTCCCCCTCCCGTGCCATAATATTGATAAGTTTGGTAAATACCAATTTCGTCGGGAGTCCCGGCGTTTCAGAAAGGCAGGCGATTCTATGCCCCGTAAAGTACTGATTGTGGAGGACGACAGCAACATCGCGGAACTGCTCAATTTATATTTAAAAAAAGAGGGTTACGACACCATGGTAGCGGGGGACGGCGGAAAGGCGCTGGAGTGTTACCATCAATTTCGTCCCGACTTGGTTTTGTTGGATATCATGCTTCCTGTGATGGACGGCTGGGCGGTGTGTGGAAAAATTCGAGAGACCGATTCCACCCCCATTATTATGCTCACCGCCAAAGGTGAAACCATTGATAAGGTCAGCGGCCTGGAGATGGGCGCTGACGACTACATTGTAAAGCCCTTTGAAATGAAAGAAGTCCTGGCCCGGGTCCATGCCGTACTCCGCCGGATCGGCGAGGAGGAGAGCCGCAACAGACGCCTCTCCTTTGACAAGCTGATTATCAACTTAGACTCCTATGAACTGGAGGTGGACGGCAGACGGATCGACACGCCGCCCAAGGAGCTGGAACTGTTATTCCATCTGGCCTCCTCGCCCAATCGGGTGTTTACCCGAAATCAGTTGTTAGACGAGGTCTGGGGGTTCGACTACTTTGGCGACTCCCGCACCGTGGACGTCCACATCAAACGTCTTCGGGAAAAACTGGAGGGGGTCAGCGAGCAGTGGTCCCTGAAAACCGTCTGGGGCGTGGGCTATAAATTTGAAGTACGCAATGGATAAAACCGCGCCCGGCGGAAAGGGAGGTGAGCCGATTTGTATAAACGGCAACTGATCTCCATGCTGGCCATGATCGCCCTGTGTCTGATCCTGTTGGGAGCAGGCTTTTTCAGTCTGTTTTATCGCTACCATATTGAGGACACCCAAAAAGTCGTCAAACGAAATCTGGAATACGTCGCCGAATATGCCAACCAGGCCCTCCGCAGCGAATGGGACATGAATTCCCAGGAGTTTTGGGCGTTCCTCTCGCTGGTGTCCCAAGTGTCCGGCACCACCATTCTCCTGTGCCAGCCGGACGGACAGATCCTGCTGGCTTCCGAACCCGGGCAAACCGCCTCTCCCCTGGCGGGAAAGTCTATCCCCACCTGGGCGGCAAACGCCGTTCTGTCGGACAAGCAGAGCTATAGCGGCATGACCACGTTCAACGGCCTGTTCCGCACCAGGCACTATACGTCCGGCGTCCCCGTCCTGGCCTACACCGTTGGGGTAAATCCTGAAGGGAAACTGGTTGGATACGAGGCCGTCTGCGGGATGCTGTTCATCGCCACCGACACCTCCTCCATCCTGGCGTTTATGACCGAGACCATGCAGATCTTCCTGCTCACCTCCCTGATGGTCCTGCTGATTACCCTGGTTATCGGTTCAGTGGTGACCCAGCGGCAGGTGCAGCCAGTCAACGAGATGGCCGCCGCAGCTTATCGCTTCGCCCACGGCGAGACGGACGCCCGGGCCGCCGACTACGCCAAACGTTCCGATGAGATCGGGGAATTGGCCCGGGCCTTCAACGCCATGGCGGATTCCTTGGCCCAGTCGGAGCGCCAACGCAGTGAGTTTGTGGCAAACGTCTCCCATGAGCTGAAAACCCCCATGACCACCATCGCGGGTTTTGCCGACGGCATCCTGGACGGAACCATCCCCCCTGAACGGGAACGGGAATTTTTAGAGATTATCTCCTCCGAGACCCGCCGTCTTTCCCGCCTGGTCCGCCGGATGCTGGAGCTCTCCCGCCTCCAGTCCAGCGAGAGGGTGGCCGCACAGGAGCAATTTGATATCTGTGAGGTTCTCTTGCGGGTGCTGGTCAGCCTGGAACCAAAGATCACGGAAAAGGCCCTGGAAGTGCAGACCGAGTTCCAGCACACCCCCGTGATGGTCTGGGGCGAGCCCGATGCGGTAACCCAAGTGTGCTATAACCTGTTGGATAACGCCATCAAGTTTTCCACCCAAGGCGGCGAACTCACCTTGACAATTGTCACCAAAGGGGGAAAGGCCTACATCTCGGTCCGCAACCAGGGAGAAACCATCTCTCCCGAGCAGCTCAGCCATATTTTTGACCGGTTCCACAAGGCGGATTCCTCCCGCAGTGAACACCGTGAAGGCGTTGGCCTGGGGCTGTATATTGTCAAGACCATTTTAAACACCTACAAAGAGGATATCACCGTTACCAGTGAAAACGGCCTGACGGAGTTTACCTTCACCCTCTCTGAAGTCTGATTTCCCTCCCCAACGGGAAAAGCCCCGACCAATGGTCGGGGCTTTTTTTCAGACCGCCCGACCTGACGGCCCGGCCGCATGTCGGCGTTCTTTGGCACAAATCTGCCGGGATCGCCATAAGATAAAGGGAACGGAGGTGAGGGGATGGACAATAGTACAGAAGAGGAACTCTGTGAGCAGCTGAATACGACGGACCAGTCGATTTTCTTCCTGGTTCTTCTGATCTCGGCCACGCTGCTTTCCTTATGGTCGATCCTGATCCAGCGCAAGCAGTTGGCCTGTACCATCGCGGGCGATCCCGAGGCGGCCAGCGCCGCGCCTCCCGTTTACCCCATCCGGCATGGAGCGTCGGCTCTGACCGTGGGAGGACTGGGCTTCTTTCTTTGCCTGGCCATGCGGGCGGCGCGGGAAGCGGAGGCCGGAACGGACTGCGTTGCCAAGCGCTCCGCAAACACCAACCTATGGGCCTCCCTTTTTGTCTTTGCGGGGGCAATCCTAAGGCTGTCGGACCTGGAATTTATGGCAAGCAACCCAAGCTCCCCCGAAAGCGCCTTGATCGAGACCGAAGTGCTCCCCGACACGTAAACCCTCAACGAGGAGAACGACGACATGGCATATTCAGATTTAGAACTTTTGGCGCGAATCATCAAATGCGAGGCGGGCGGCGAAGGGGAAAATGGGATGCAGGCGGTGGCCTCAGTGGTGATGAACCGGGTCAACGTGACGTATGGAGAGTATGGGCGGCTGAACACCGTCCGCGAGGTGGTATTCCAGCCACGGCAATTCACCTGCGCCATGGAAATGGTAGGCGGGCAGTACAATGCCCAAAACATCTACAACATGTCACTGGAACAGATCCACTGGGACATCGCCGAATGGGCCATGGCGGGCAACCGTCTGACCAACCTGGGCTTTGCCCTCTGGTTTTTCAATCCCTTTAGCGCAGACTGCCGCCCGTATTTCCCCTCCCGTGTGGGAGAATTCGTCATCCGCATTGGCGATCACTGTTTCTATAACCCCACAGAAGCCTATGCGGAAACCTGATTTTGGGAGGTCAATATTTTATGGCTAGACTTTTTCCCGACAACACCTTACCAGAGAACACGAGCATCGCCATGCGTACCACCAATGGCAATGCGGGCATCAATACCCCTCCTGAGGAGAATTTCAATACCCAGGCAATGCAGGGCTCTCTGCAACAGTTCCTGGCGGATAACCTTGGACAATACGTATTGGTGGAATTTCTCATCGGCACTCAAAATATTGAGCACAAAGCGGGAATCCTCTACGCCGTGGGGCGCAGCGTTTTGACCCTCTTTGAAGAGCAATCCCAGACCTTTGTGGTTTGCGACATGTTCTCGGTAAAGTTTGTCACCTTTTTCATGCCCGGCCGTCGGCCCGAACGGATACCAGGCCCTGCCACCAGGCCGAACAGCGGGTCCGGCTATTCCCCGTCAGACTTCGGTGAAATCATCCCCGGCGCGGGCGGCGGCGTCATTTTCTCCGGCGTCCCCGGGGTCAATACTATGGGTGGCAGCCGGAACGGCATGGGCGGTATGAACTCCGCCAATACCATGAACGGCATGAGCGGCATGAACTCCGCCAATACCATGAACGGCATGGGCGGCATGAATTCCGCCAACTCCATGAACGGCATGGGCGGCATGAATTCCGCCAATACCATGAACGGCATGAGCGGCATGAATTCCGCCAACTCCATGAACGGCATGGGCGGTATGAATTCCGCCAATACCATGAACGGCATGGGCGGTATGAATTCCGCCAACTCCATGAACGGCATGGGCGGTATGAGCGGCATGCGCTGAAAAAAAGGGGCTCTATCCGATCTGGATAGAGCCCCTTTTGATATTGATAATAACGTTACTCTTTAAGGATGGTCAATAATTACGCCATAGCCGCCGTCGTTACGCTTATACACGACAGCAAACGCGCCGCCCTCATCCTCATCACGAAATGCAAAGAAGGTATGATCCAGAAGATTCATTTGCAGAATCGCTTCCTCCACCGTCATGGGACGGAAGAAAAACTGCTTGGAACGGACCACCTGAAACTCAGGCTCCTCCACTTCGGGCGCATAGAAGGTATCCCCCGCATCGGCAGTGCGTTCAAAGGCATCCTGCCGCAGGCGTTTCTCAAGGCGGGCCTTGTTCTTCCGAAGCTGACGTTCAATGGAGGCGACAGCTGCATCAATTGTGACGAACATATCAGAGGTACTCTCCGCAACCCGGATAATCGTAGAGCCGGAACGAATGGTAGCCTCCAAATTGTTGCGCCCCTTCTCTATACTAAAAACCAGCGAGGCCTCCGGCTCAGTTTTGAAATAACGGTCCAGCTTGCCCACCTTTTTTTCCGCATAAGCATGGACGCGGTCGGGCACATCGACCTTTTTATCTGTGAATTTAAACTTCATAATTGTCAGCTCCTTTCCTTTGCTGTGGAAAAGGATGGGGGATCCCCGATTCCTTGTAAACATAGTATAGCATATGCCACTGAAAAAGTCACGAGAAACTTTGCGTCTTTGGTGGATATGGAAAAAGAACAGGAAAGATTCCCTAAAAATGGGCGAGGTTAGAAATCATAACGGGAGAAAAGAAAAATTATACAAAATTTTCCAACCATAATGGTTGACAAAACAGCTCAAATGGTATATTCTGTAAATCGGCGGAGGTCTTGTCCGTCATGGCATCGTTCATTCCATTCTCCTGCATCATGGCGCCTTCTTCGGAAGGCGCCCCTTTTTATTCCAAATGCATCAAATGTAAAAGGAAAAACGCGGCCGGAATTCTCTGGCCGCATTTTTGATACGTTTGTTTATTTGTGTCCGCTGCGCCGCGAATTACGTTTCTCATTCATACGCAGATCAGACAGCTTACTGTCAGAGCTCTGCATGAACTGCTTTAGGCGGAACTCAAAATCCGAGGCAGGCTCTTTGGGGGCGGCAGCCCGTGGGGATGGCGCCCCATCCTTTGCAGCAAAGTTTCCGCGGCCATTGCCCCGCGGCGCGCTTCCCGGCGCACTGTGCCCGCCCTGTCGGGGGGCGCTGAAGGAACGGCCGGCATTCTGCGGACGGGGAGGAGGCGGTGTGGCCTTCTTGATGGAAAGATTAATCCGCCCTGCATCGTCGATTCCGACAACTTTAACACGGACCTGCTGGCCCTCCTGTAAAAAATCCTTCACATCGCTCACATAGGAGTGGGCAATTTCGGATATGTGGACCAGTCCCGATCTTCCGCCGGGCAGTACGACAAATGCGCCGAATTTGGTGATACTTTTTACATTTCCATCCAAAATGGACCCAACACTGATTTCCATATGTAGTGAAAATCCTCCTCGTCGTTGTTACCAAGGTAGCGGGACGCGCTTAGTCGGCGATATCGAAAATCATCTCGCCAGGTTCGGCAAGATTTAGCTTTTCCCGTGCAATGTCGCGGATATGAGAGGGGTCGCTGCTGTTTTCAATGGCATTGGCCAGCTCGGTGTTTTTCTGAATCTGGTCCTGTTCCTGCTGCTCAAGGGTCTCCACTTGCTGCTTGGTGTCAGCGATCTTCTCCCGGAGGCTGAACAGGGTCATGCCCAGATAGACCACTAGAATACAGATCACTATCTTCGTCAGCAGACCAGCCTTTTTGATTTTGACGCTTTTGTTGGCTTCCGTCATATTGGCATTCCTCCGAAGTTTTGTCTTTCCGCCGGAGGGTGCGCTCCGCCATTCTTGGTATTTTTATTATTTTAAACCATTTAGAGCAAAAAGAAAAGAGCTTTTTTCTGGAAGATCCCAACCAGGAAGCAAATTTCGCCAACGGACCCGAGAGTTTTTTCTTAAGAAAGCGAAATGGAAGCGTCATCAGGATAAGAACCCGGCGGAGGGCGGTCTCCATCCATGTCAGAACCAGGCGGACAATGGGGCTGAGCAGACAGAAATACGCGATGGCGCCCAAGAGATGCCCCAGCAGCATGTACAGGCGAATTTCACCGTCTCCCAGTAAAATGGCCGCGCCCACCACGCCGCCCGTCACCAGAAGCCAGTAGCAGCCGTCCCAGGTGGCCTCCCGCCAAAAGCCGCCCCGTCTGCGGAACAGGCGCATCAGGTCATACAGCAGGCCAAAGGCGAGCCCCACCCCCAGGGCGCTGGCAAACGTAAGGGCCTGGGTCCAGGGATCAATGCTCACGGATGGAAGAGCCGGGCCAGGAGTCCGCCCCTGGCGGCGGTACGGTCCTCATAAGTAATGGAGTCCACGGTCCCTTCAACGGCCAGATCGCCCCCATCCAGGCTCAGTTTTTCAATATGCAGACCCGCCCCTCGAATCAGCAGCAGCCCCTGGGTGGTTGACATCGCAATGGCGTTTTCGTCAAAGCTGTCCACATCCTCCACGCCGGAGATCGTCAGTTTGGAGCGGTCCTCCAGGGTAAGGTGATGAGGACCTGGTTTGCTCCGTTTTTCCTCGTATGACATCTGTCATCGCCCCTTCCTTCTCCATCATTTGCTCTATGTATATGGGACGGGCGGGGGCGTTTATGCGGAAAATTCCAGTGCGGCCGCAGTCTCTTGGGGAGGCGGTAGGACCATTGCCCGTATCACAGCCCTTTTCCGGCCCCACATTTCCACAATCCCCCTTGCTCCCTGGCCCTGGATTTGGTATGATAGAGGAAATTTTCCGGGCCTGCGATCCGCGCTTGCAGGCCGCATGCGAAGGAGCGCAAACATGAAACTAAATTGGACCCTCTGCTTCCGTGTGGGCGTCACGGTTTTTGTCCTGTACCTGGCGACCCACTATTGGAATGCCTTTGCCACCCTGATTCGGGGGCTTGTGGCCGCCGCCGGCCCACTTCTCATCGGGTTTATCACGGCCTACCTGGTGAACATCCTCATGAGCTGGTTTGAGCGTCTCTACTTCCCCAAATCTCAGAACCCGGCGGTCCGCCGCAGCCGCCGGCCGGTATGCCTGCTGCTAGCCTTTGCGGCCATTTGTCTGATTATCACGTGGGTGATTCAAATGATCCTTCCCGAGCTCATCCTCTGCATTCAAATTTTAACGCGGGAAATTCCCCCCCTGCTCAATACCCTCTATGGGTTTCTCAATGAACAGTTCGATTTTACCACCATCAACTTCTTGGACGATATTGACTGGCAGAAACTGGCGCAGCAGATTATCTTGTGGTTCCAGAATTCCTTTGGCAATATGATGACCTCCGTCGCTACCCTGGTCACCGCCACGTTCTCCACTGTGGTTACCGTTCTGGTGGCGCTGATTTTCGCCCTCTACCTTCTTCTTGGCAAGGAACGCCTCTTGGCCCAAATCAGCCGGGTGGCCCAGACCTACTGTAAGCCAATCTGGTACCAAAAGGCCAAGGCGGTTCTGGACGTATTCAACGACAGCTTCCACCGGTTCATTGTGGGCCAGTGTATTGAAGCGGTAATCTTAGGCGTGCTGTGTATGCTGGGCATGCGCATCTTCTCCTTCCCCTACGCCAACATGGTGGGCGCGCTCATCGGTTTCACGGCCCTGATTCCCATCGCCGGGGCCTATATCGGCGCCAGCGTGGGCGCGTTTATGATTTTTACAGTCTCTCCCATCAAGGCCCTTTTCTTCCTCATTTTTATCGCAATTCTCCAGCAGCTGGAGGGCAACCTGATCTACCCCCGGGTGGTTGGCGCCTCCATCGGCCTGCCGGGGGTCTGGGTCCTGGCGGCCATCACCATTGGCGGCGGCCTGATGGGGATTGGCGGCATGCTCTTGGGCGTCCCCTTAGCCGCGGCCTGTTACCGGCTCCTGCGCAGCGACGTATTGCGCAGAGAGGCGACGCAAGCGCCGCCTGCGCCCCCCCGCCCATAGACCTGGGCGCGGGGGCGTTCCAACCGCGTCCTCCCCTCTCTTCGTGTAAACTTCTTGTCAAGTCCGCAAAATCATGCTAAAATGACTCCATTCTGGATGGTTGTATTAGTTCCCATCACAGCTTGACAAAATTACAATTTCTGAAACAGTGGGAGGCGAACCGGATGACGGAGCGGGATTCACAAAAATTGAGTCTGGTAGACATGCTGGCGCGGGAGCTGGGCTGCCAGTATTTATCCGACCTAAGCTTCCTGGAGGATGCGCAGCGGACCTATTTAGCCCGCATCATCCAGGACACCCCGGCAGCATCGGCCACGTTGTTTGAATGGAACGACGCGCTGGCGTATTTGGCGGAAGCGCCGCCGGAACAGGACGCCGCCGCGGCCAAACGAAAATTGCTCTCCACCCTGACTTCTTAACCCTGCCGCGCCCTTCCCAGTGGCGCGGTTCATCTCTCCTCCCTCTGTACCCCATCAGCCAATATTCAGTTCAGTTGCAGATAGAACAAGGCGGCGATTTTCACAATCGCCGCCTTGTTCTATCTGCAACCGGTCAAGACTTTGGAAGTCGTTTCAATCCGTAGAATTACACGCTGGTCCAACCGCCGTCAATGTAAATGGTTTGTCCGGTGGTATAGGAGCAGGCGTCGCTGGCAAACAGCAGCATCTGTCCGCAAAGTTCCGAAATTTCCCCCGGGCGCCCCATGGGGCAGCGCTGTTTCAGTTCCGCCAGGGCGTCCTCGTTAATTTGCATCATCTCCGTTGGGAATTCACCGGGTCCGATGGCATTGACAGTAATATTATACTTGGCCCACTCCTGTGCCAGGCTGCGGGTAAAATTGGGCACCGCTCCCTTGGTGGCGTTGTACGCCAGGATGGGATGATTCATCCCGGCAATGTGGCCATACATCGAGGCGGTGTTAATGATCCTGCCATACCGGTTCTGAATCATGTTCTTGGCGCACTCCCGCGCCATGAGAAAATAACCCGTCAGGCTGATGTTCACCACCCGCTGCCAGTCCGCCAGCGGCAGTTCCACCGTAGGACTCATGGCAATGGCCCCGGCGTTATTAATCAGTATGTCGATTTTTCCAAAGGTATCCACCACCTTTTGCACGCCGTCCACCACCTGCTTCTCCACCGAAACGTCACACTGCACTGGTAAGCAGCGCCCCCCGGCCCCTTCAATCTCCTGCCGCAGCCCCTCCAGGCGGTCCGCCCGCCGCGCAAACGCGGCGACGGCAGCGCCGTTTTCCGCCAGCGCCTTGCAGTAGGCATACCCCAGTCCAGAGGAAGCGCCTGTCACGACGGCCACGCGCCCTGTCAAATCCATATAGTTTTTCATCCTTCATCCTCCTATTGGTAAAATCATGAATGCCCGTTGCGTCCAGCCGGGTTTGTACCTATAATTATACTAAACCCTTGTATGGATTCAACCAACAGCTTGCCGGCGGATGTCGGTTATCCTCGGCAAGAAGGCACGGTCAGGGATGGTGAACAATATGAAAATCCAGAACGAAGGAGACCCCCGTGTGCAGCAGACGCGCGCCCGCTTGAAGACATCCATGTTGGAATTGATGGCCCAGAAACCCCTGCATCGGATCACTGTGATGGATTTGTGCCGCGTCTGCCAGCTCAACCGGGCCACATTTTACGCCCACTTTCAAGATATCTACGATTTGGCGCAATCCATGGAGGAGGACATTGTATCGGATTTGGAGCGGCTGATGACCCAGATCAATGGGCAGTCGCTCACATCTGAGGAGATCAGTCAAGCCTTTTTTGATTTTCTGCAATCCCACAAATCCGCCCTGCAAATTTTTTTAAGCGGAGAGAACAGCGGGCGGTTTACCCAGAAGGTAACCCAAAAAATCATGCCGTATTTCGAGCTGAAAGTTCGGCAGAAGTATGCGGTGCCACCCAATGCGGCGGCGCATACCCTGCCGTTGCTGCTTCGCTTCATCGCATCCGGGTACTATTCCTTCTTCAGTCAAGCGCTCCAAACAGAGGATGTCAATCTCACACAGCTTGCCCAATTTGCGTCCCGCTTGGGAGACGCCTGTCTATCAGAATTTTTAAAGGGGCCGTCTGAGCCGTCATGATAGTTTGCTGCGGTCGCGCCAAACAACCTGCCCCAGGGGAAAAGCAGCTCCGTAGGCCGCGTCTTATTTCCCCACGCAGAACCGCTGAAAAATCCGGTCCGTAATATCCTCCCGAACGGTACGCCCGGTGAGCTCTCCCAGGGCGGCCAGGGCCTCCTCCACGTCAGCCAGAACCAGGTCGGGGGGATACCCCGCCCCCAAGCTCTCCCCGGCGCGCAGCAGGCTTTCCTTGGCCCTTCCTGCCGCCTCAAGCTGCCGGGGGTTTGTCAGCAGAGCCTGTCCCCCCTCCCCCGCGGGAAAGCATTCGGCCACCGCTTGCCGCACCTGGTCCATGCCGGCCCCCGTCATTGCGCTCACGGTACAAATATGAGAAAACCTGGCCCCCAGCGCCGCCTGAGAGGCCGCCTGGGGCAGGTCCGCCTTGTTGCGGATCACCACGCAGCAGGGCGCCCTCTCCGCCAGCCTCATGGCCTCCTCGTCCTCCGCCGTCAGCGGCTGAGAGCCATCGACCAGGAGGAAAACAAGGCGGGCCTCTTCCACCGCAGCCCGGCTTCGCGCCACCCCCAGTTTTTCCACCGGGTCCTGGGTCTCCCGCAGTCCGGCGGTGTCCACCAGCCGGAGCAGAACGCCGCCCAGGGTGGCGCGCGCCTCAATGGTGTCCCGGGTGGTGCCGGGGATGTCGGTCACAATGGCCCGTTCATAGCCCAGCAGGGCGTTTAAAAAAGAGGACTTGCCCGCGTTGGGCCGACCGATAATGGCGCATGGCACGCCGTAGGTGATCTGTCTGCCCTGTTCATACGTGTGAAGCAGCTCCTCCAACGCCGTCAGACCGTCTCCCAGCGTCCTCTCGATCAGCTCCTCCCGGAACGGATCAATATCCTCATCCGGATAGTCCAAAACAGCGTGAAAATGCGCCAGCAGGTCCACAAGGCCCTGATAGATCTCCTCCACCCGGCGGGAGAGCGCGCCTTCCAGTTGCCCCGCCGCGCACCGGGCGGCTACCGGCGTCTCCGCGTCGATCAGATCAATCACCGCCTCGGCCTGGGTCAGATCCAGCTTGCCGTTGAGAAACGCCCGTTTGGTAAATTCCCCCGGCCCCGCGGGCTTGGCGCCCTGGCGGATCAAGGCCGATACCAGCCGCTGGAGGAGATAGGGGCCTCCATGGCAGGAGATTTCCGCCACATCCT
>OLSM01001488.1_pt1 | contig 17244 bp, 25 predicted proteins | sample 1672721 | NCBI WGS metagenome assembly OLSM01 (sample SAMEA3136717, study PRJEB25190) | human gut metagenome | reverse complement strand
GCCTAGGCTTCACACTATGCACTTAATACTTGCGGCGTACATAGTACATGAAGCACACGACGAACGCCAGCAGTAGAACGGGGTTACTTGTGACGCAATCAAAGACATACATAGCGCACTCTATAAGCGTATCAATCAGCGCAAAAAGCAGCCGCAGAAGTTCGCTAAAGAAGCCGCCTACATTGTCGGTGAGGTTATTTGCTGCCGTGTAAACTTGTTCGCTAGTGGTGTACATTGTTGCTCCTTTCTCTGTAACTATACGGCGTTTGTGTACTGCTGTCAAGTGGTAAATGATGCTTTGTGGATGTAGTACAAATAAACTCTTGCAAAGTGGTACATGGTGGCGTATATTGTAATTGCGCCGAATGGAGGGCGCTAGAACACAACAGAAAGGAACGAAAATGAAACTCCGCAACATGAGCGCCACCGTCGATCACGTGCCAGCTAAGTGGTACGTCGCGACGAAACGCGGCATCGTCGACGAAGACGTTTACAGTGCCGACACGTTGGCAGAGTGTATGCGGTTGGCGCGCGTCTATGACGAGCTCCGCAGGATCAACCGCCCATATGGAATGTTCTTCCGCCCCGTTTTCGCCGTCAAAATCGACGACAAAGGGAATTGGGGTGCGGACAATACCCAACGGCATTATGTATAGGTTTTGTGATGCGGCTTGCAAGTTGGTTTTAATACTTGACAAGCCGCATCATCAAGCGTAATGTAAGAGTTGCCATTATGGTATACGACAGAAAGGATTGGAAATGGCCCGCAACACGATTCAGAAGAGGTTCACAACTACGGAGGTTCGCGGATTCATCATCAAGGACGGTCAGCCCGCGCGGGCTGCCTATCAGCTTGACAAGCGCTGCGGCCTGAACACCGCGCAAGCGCTCGTCCGCAAGCAGGAGCCTAGTTTTGCGGCTGTTGAGGTTGTCGAGCATGAGCAGCTTTACAAGATGACTTTTGACGACTTCAAGAAGTACGGAACACCTTGCGACGCTTCTGAAGCAGACGAGGACTAACACGGTAGAGCGGGCGGCGAAAACGCCGCCCATGAACGAAAGGAAGAGACATGGAGAACACCGAACTTGCGAACATCGCGAACGACGCGCCCGACATGGTTAAGGGCATGTATTGCTCGATCCATGCGGAGACGCAAGAGGACAGGTTGGACATCTACGAGGCTGTTTCTAACTCCCTCCCCCTCGATGACATGGTGGGAAAGGTTGTGGAAGTTGAGAACGTCATTATTCAGCCCGTGGAAATGGCCGACAAGGCGACGGGCGAGGTTACGATGCGCAATCGCATCGTTCTTATCACCCCGCAGGGCGATGCCTATGGATGCACCAGCACGGGCGTTGAAACCTCGATGAAGAATCTTTTCAGCATAGTTGGTTGCCCGCCGTGGAATCCCGCGATCAAGTTCGACGTTGTGAAGAAGCAGGGGCGCAACGGCTACAAGTTCACCAGCTTGCAGCGTCACAAGTAAACACCCCGGAGCAGAGCGGAACGCGAGGGCGGGCGAAATGCCCGCCCTTTCTGTCGAGGAGGTGAGCCGATGACAAAGGCTAACGAGAACGCCCGCGCCCGTGTGAAAGACGCTGAACGTAGGGCGCGCCGCAAAATCAAGAGATTGCAGAAAAAGGGTGTAAGGACGGGCAGCGTCGCCCCGTTTCGTGACGTTGACCCATCGAACACGAGGGCGCTAAACTCATACGCTAACCAGTTGGAAAAGTTCATATCACGTTCAACCCGTTTCGTTGCGGGGCGCGACGGCACCCCGATACCGTACACGGCTTACAGGGATTACAAACGGCTTGAAAGGCAATGGAACAAAGAGCATAACAAGTATTGGCAAAAGTTCGCCGCGCATCCGTTCCTGACCGCCTATGGCGAGAGCGATACAACATTGGGGATGCGTTCGGCTATGGCTCATGTTAAGGGCTTGCCGTTCGGCAACATAGACTATCAGCGCCAACTACTCCCAGAGCAGATACGCAGCGAAGCGGATTTGCGGAAGCGAGCGCAGATTTTGAAGCGCGAACTATCCCCGACGTATCAGCGCAAGCGGATAACGCTGCTTCGCAAGAATCTTTTGGAACACGTCGCGACTTTCAACGACCCGCGAATACCCAACATGATCAGGAAGTTGAGCAACGAACAACTGTTTGCGTTGCAGAACTTCACAAACTTCGTTCCCCTTTATTACAGGTACATAAACACCGACCGCGACAACGTGACAGGCGCACAGGCCGACGCAATGGATGATGAAGCTCAAAAAGAACATATGATATTGACCATTCAGCAGGTGCAGACGCAATACCCCAAGAAACCCGCGAAGAAGCGCAGGAAAAACAAACGTAAGCGCAGATAGCTATGGAGTACGCCGCAGACTTCGAGACAACCACAGATATAAATGATTGTCGCGTTTGGGCATGGTGCGTGTGCGAGATTGACAATCCCGACGCACTAAGCTATGGCACGGACATTGCCACGTTTCTTGACTTCTGCAAGGTTCACGGCGGTACATATTATTTCCACAATGCTGCGTTCGATTGTGAGTTTATTATATGGTACCTGCTGACCAACGGATTTGAGTATAGCGAAAAGGCGAGGACAAAGACTTTCAAAACGCTCATATCAAACATGGGCAAGTTCTATCAAATGAAGGTGTGCTTTGAGAAGAATGGCAAGAAGAAGGCGCTAACCTGCACATTCAAAGACAGCTTGAAGAAACTCCCCATGAAGGTATCGCAGATTGCAAAGGCTTTCGACCTCCCCATATCCAAGTTGGAGCTTGACTATACGGAGTACCGACCCATAGGTCACGAGTTGACCCCGCAGGAACGAGACTACGTCAGGAACGACGTTCAGATTGTCGCCAGGGCGCTGCATCAGCAGTTCGGCAAAGGGCTTGACAGGCTCACCATTGGAAGCGACGCGCTAAACGCGTACAAGGACATAATAGGCTCGAAGTGGGATGACTGGTTCCCGAAGATTCATCTGGAAATGGACGCGATGATACGCAAGGCGTATCGCGGCGGCTACACATATGCAAACCCTATGTTTCAGGCTGACGAGGAACACGAGGACAGGTTGCAGGGCTACGGGGCTGCGTTTGACGTTAACTCGTTGTATCCCGACGTTATGTACAACAGACCGTTGCCAATCGGGCAACCGATATATTTCCACGGAGAGTACAAGGACAATCCCCAATATCCCCTGTACATTCAATTCCTCACTTGCTATTGCAAGTTGAAGCCCGACCACCTCCCCACGTTGCAGATTAAGAACAACCCGTTCTACTCCGAAACGGAGTACATTCATGACACGGAGGGAACAGTTGAGTTGGCTTTGACCAACATAGACTTGGAAATACTTATGCAGCAGTACGACGTGACGGTGTTTTCGTACAACGGCGGGTACATGTTTGAGCAAGCCACTGGACTGTTCAAAGAGTACATAGACTATTGGATGCACATTAAAGAAACCACCACGGGAGGTTTGCGACAGCTTGCGAAGCTCATGTTAAACTCACTTTATGGCAAGTTCGCCACAAACCCCGACGTTACGCCGAAACTGCCTTACTTGAAAGAGGACGGTTCAGTTGGGTACAGATTGGGAGAGAAAGAGACACGCGACCCCGTGTACACGCCTGTGGGTTGCTTCATCACCGCATGGGCTAGGTACAAGACTATCAATGCAGCGCAAAGCGTGTATGATAGGTTCATGTACTGCGACACGGACAGCATACACATTTGCGGCACAGACATTCCCGAGGGTTTGGAGGTGCATCCTACACGTTTGGGCGCGTGGAAGCACGAGAGCAATTTCAGCATGGCGAAATATATCAGGGCAAAGACGTATATGGAGAGAATTGTTCAAGTAGGGAAAATGGTGGACGGCGTTTATACTATGGTTGATGTTGACCCGTTCGATGATGTTAAGTGCGCAGGGATGCCAGAAGAATTGAAAGGAATGGTGACGTTTGATAATTTCAAGCGCGGTTTGCAGTTGTTTGGGAAACTTAGACCGCGGCACGTGCGTGGTGGGATTGTGCTTGAGCCCATTACGTTTACGCTAACATGATTGGAGGTTCAAGCATGATTGAAAGAAGTTTCAGGATCGATGAAAGCGTGTACCAGCAATTGAAGGAGATCAGCGACACTGAAAATCTGCCGATTTCGTACCTTGTGCGAATCGCAATATCGCAGTTCATCAATGGCTATCTTAATTCTGTTTCTTTGTTGGAAGTTGAAAACAACGCTTGACAGCACGGCTGTTACGATATATGTTGAGGATGGTGATACCCAATCCGTCTGGACGATGACCGATGCGGGGTTTGCTACGGGTGATACCGCCCGCACGAGTGCGAGCCGCATTAGCAGCGGCGGCGTTTCGGGAATGGCAATATCACCAGCACAGTCAGCCCTCGCCACGGTAACAACCAGATGGTGGGGGCTATTTTGTTGGAAGGAGAAGAACATGAACCTAGAGGATTTGCTCGCTTGGCTCCGTGAGAGGATGGAGGATGGCGAGTACGCGACCGCAGAGACGTTCCTCACGGACATGGCTAAGCGGGGAGCGGATGCCGACGAGTACCGAAGTTCTGCGGAAGCCCGCATGAGCGAGTATGCGGCGAACGAGGAAGCCATGAAGGCTGACATTCAGAGTTTGAAGGCTCGCAATTATGACCTGCTGATGCAGATTCCCGCCGACAACAGCGGGGAAAACGACGGTGACGGTGTTGTCGTTGAGGACGTGGACGATGACGGCACCGTGTACCACATTGACAACCTTTTCACCGATGACAAGGAGGGAAGCAACAATGGCAACTAAGACTATCAAGACGCTTAGCGCCACCAATGCGCAGATTCTCAACGCGATTCGCACCGATGCGTCTTTCGCGTACCAGCAGCGCATTCCTGCTGCGACGCAGGGTGACATTACCGAGACGGTGAACAATCTGCTCGAATACCGCCCGATGATGAACGAGTTTATTGATGCGCTTGTGAACCGCATCGGAGACGTTGTAATCAAGAGCAAGGTTTGGACTAACCCGCTCGCGCAGTTCAAGCGCGGCATGATGCAGTACGGCGAGACTATCGAGGAACTTGCCACCACGCTCATTCAGGCTAAGCGCTACGACCCTAACAAGTGCTATGATGACGTGTTCGCTTGCCACGCGCCCGACGTTATGAGCAACTTTCACAGCATCAACCGTCAGGACTACTACGAGTTGACCGTCAACGACATGCTTCTGCGTCGTGCGTTCCTGAACGACTACGGGCTGCAAGACCTCGTGGGGCGCATCATGGAAACGCCGTACACGTCTGATTATTGGGACGAGTACCTAATCATGCGCAACCTGTTTGCCGAGTACGCACGCATCGACGGGTTCTACAAGGTGAACGTTCCCGATGCTTCGGCTGCGTCCACCCGTGCGGAGAAGCAGGACGATGCTATGGCGATTACGGAAGCCGTGCGCTCGATGGCGGGCAAGATGCGCTTCCTTTCTGGGCAGTACAACGCCGCTGGCGCTCCCACGTTCACGAACAATGATGACCTTGCCCTGTTTGCCACGCCCGAGTTCGTGGCGATGCTCGACGTTAACGTGATTGCGTTCGCGTTCAACGCATCCGCAGCCGACTTCAAGATGCGCGTTATCGAGATTGACGATTTTGGCATAGACGGGTGCCAAGCCATTCTGTGCGACCGTGATTTCTTCATGTGCGCGGACACGCTTATTGACTTTGAGAGCATCCGCAACCCGAAGGCGATTTCGTGGAACTATTGGCTGCATCACCACGGCATTTACTCTGTGTCCCGTTTTGTGAACGCCGTCATGTTCACCACCGAAGCTGGCACCAGCGTGACTGTTCCCGCCATTAAGGCTACTGGCGTGACGCTCGACTATGCGGAGGTTGACGGCGTGAAGCCGACGTTTGCCAAGCGCGGGGATAAGACCCGACTTGTTGCCACTGTTCAGGGTACCGTAACGCCCGAGACGGAGGGGTACACGGTTCCGCAGGGCTGCACGTTCGCAATCACCGCGAACAACACGGGTGTTGAGAGCGGCGGCGTTCGGTTGAAGCTGGGTACGTTCGTAGATGCCGAGGGCGTTCTTCACGTTGCCGAGGACGAGGTTGCGGAGAACGTTACTGTTACTGCGACCAGCACCTACATTGACCCGACCGTTGCGATGGGTTCGCAGGTGTACCAGCATAAGGATTTGATTATCGGCATCGACAAGGCGTACACGCCCGCAGGCTAAGGAGTAAGTCATGGCACAAGATTTCCCTGGGTTGCCAAAGAACATCTATGAGTATGAGAATAGGTTTAACTATTCGGTATGGACACCGAACACGTCTATTCTCATGTGCAACGTGCCGTGGGATTCTTCGTACCGTGACGTGGTGCGCTTTGATTCCGACAAGGAGCGGGACGCTTATTTTGCGTCCCGCTCCTCCGATGGTTACGCGTTCACGCTTAACGGGCTTGTTTATCTGCGATATGGTGAGCCTGTTCGTGTGAACGCGCCATTCGATATGGTTACACGTTGCAACTACATGGTTGTTAAGAATCCTTTGCAGCCTGTACCTCCAACAGAGGGCAGACAGCCCGATGTTTTCTATTACTTCATTACCGATGCAAAATATCTTGCTCCAAACACTACGCAGGTAAATGTGCAGCTTGACGTGTGGATGACGTACTACAATCGCATTGAGTTTAATATGTGCTACGTCAACAAGGGGCATATTGGCATTGCCAACGAGAACAGCACCATGTTCAATCTTTCTGACTATCTCACGGATACAGAGGGTTTGAATATCGGCGATGAATATGAGATTGTCCATCAGCAGTACATAAACCTTGCTCCTGCTGATAAAGGTAAAGACCCTTGGTTTCTGTTCATGTCAACCGCTTCTTTGAGAAGCGATTGGGGGACAATAGAAAATCCTAATCTTAATTCGTCGTTGGGAAGCCACACGGGCGGAATGTCAGTCGGGTGTGAGATTTACGTATGCGATTCGGAAGCGTTCACAAACCTGATGTTGCGCTTGTCCGATGCTCCTTGGATTTCACAATGCATTTCCTATCTGACAATCGTTCCGCATGATTTCGTCAATGTCGACATGGATGACCCTGTGCAGGTTGGCGACCCGCCAGTTACAATCTATCCGTTGGGGGTTGGCACCATAGAACCTTACGATATAGATGTTAACGGCGTTTTCAGCAATTTCTTCATTGACCCTAAGTACAGGAACCTGTTGAAGTTCTACACAGCACCATACACATCTATTGAATTGACATATCAAAACGGTGGTGAAATTGCACTAAAGCCAGAGTGCATAAGTATTGAGGATGAAGGCACGCAGAAAATGCAGCTTTCAGTTTTGTCCGCAACTATTCCACCAGACGTGAGAGCGGCTGTTTTGCCCAAGCATTACAACAAGGGCGCATCGGATGTTGACCAAAGAATACTGAGCATGACTGGTTCGCCGTATTCCACATATGCGAACATATATGCTGGCGAGGGATTGGATATGGCTCTTTTCATTACCAATTTCCCACAGCTTGCTATCACAAATAATATGTACGCATATTATATGGCTTCAACGGTACACAGCAGGGCATACCAATTTGCGGCTGCTGATTGGTCACAGCAAAAGGCGCTGACTGCTGCGCAGCTTTCTTTCAACCAGAGCGGTGCCAATATGCAGAACGCATGGGCTAACCAACAGGTTGCGAACCAAGCGAACTGGGCTTTGAGCAACATTTCGCAGGAAAAGAACCTGTGGGGCGGCGTATCGTCTGGCACATCGTCTGGCGTTGGGGCGTTGGGCAGCCTTGCTTCTGGCAACGTGGGAAGTGCCGCAGCCGACGTTGCGAACATGGGGCTTGCAGCAGCGAACACCGCGCTAAACGCAGATTGGATAAACAGAACGACGGCAACGCAGGTGGGTGCCGCGACGGCAACGACGCAGAACAACATAGGCTTGCAGGGTTATATGCGGGACACGAACTACGACTATGCGGTGTATGCGGCGAACGGCGATTATGAGACGGCGATTCAGGGCATACAAGCCAAGGTGCAAGATGCCAAGCTGACGCAGCCCACGACAAGCGGGCAAAACGGCGGGGACATTTTCAATGGCGCAAACGGGTACTTTGGAATACTCATTAAGTGGAAGCGTTTGAAAGTCAATTTCATGCGGCAGATTGGTGACTTCTGGCTTCGATACGGGTATTACGTGAACAGATGGCTGACCCCGCCCGCCGACTTGAAGTGCATGGAGAACTTCACGTATTGGAAGATGCAGAGCGTTTCGCTTTCGACAAGCGAGGTTCCCGAACTGTTCAAGGAGAGCATCAGGGGCATTTTTGAAAAGGGCGTGACAGTTTGGAGCGACCCTGATAAAATGTACAAGATTGACCTAGCCGACAACGAGCCTGTGAAGGGGGTGCGTTACTGATGGGAAGGAATCGCAAGGGCAAGCGCAACACGTGGCAGTCTGCTGAAATGAACAACTTGCAGTACCGCATGTACTATGAAATGTTGGAGCAGATGGCTTGCGCGATATACCGTTGGGAGGGATTGCCGACGGAGATTGACCAGCGCTTTCTCGAACTGACACTTTTCAATCGCGGAATGAGCGTGTTTTTCTGGGATGACGAGTACGATGCTTATTTCTCTACGTTGGGCGCACCGTCTGGGCAGATTAACATGTACCAGAATCCGCTTGCGTATATCGCATACGGCACTAACGGCTTTCATCGTCGGTTGAAGTCTACCGAATGTATACCCATCTGGAACAACTATCTGCGCAGACCAGACATTAACGCAATGCGCATATACGCACGCCGTCTTGCAGACATTGACAGAACGGTTGACGTGAACCTTATGAGCCAGAAAATGCCGATTTTCGCGATTGTTCCTGAATCGCAGAGATTGACAATTCAGAACCTTATGAAGCAGTACGTGGGAAACGAGCCTATTATTATTGGTGCCGATGGGATGATCGACCCGTCGCAGATAACTTATCTCAATTCTGGTGCGCCGTTCATTACGCCAGAACTGCTAAAGGCAAAGCAGACCGTGTGGGCGGAGATTATGACGTACTTCGGAATCGAGAACACCAACATAAGCAAGGCAGAGCGCGTGCAATCCGCAGAGGTGGAAGCCAACAATGGGCAGATTGAAGCGAACAGGCTTATCAGGTTGAATTGCAGACGCGAAGCGTGCAGGCAGATTAACCGCAAGTACGGGCTTGAGGTTTGGTGCGACATGAACAAGGACATTTCTAGCCAGAACATGAACGTGCTTCTCATGGCCGACCCCGAGGTTCAGACGGATGGAGGCGCTGGGTTATGAGTTTGTACGAGGACGGAGAGTGCGGCGTTCCCTATCATCGTGGGGCAATCTTCACGGTGGAGTTGGGTTCGCTTGTCGAAAACGGATTCGATTTGGGGCTTGACAAATACCCCATTTTCGATGAAGAATACCGTGCGCCGCTGAACGCGAAGATTGTTGAGCATTTCTTCTTTCGAGAGATTGGGCAGGAGACTCCCGCGCTTTTCAGGCGTTTTCTGAACCGCAAGATGAATGAGATTATGCCGTTTTACAATCAGTTGTACAAGAGCGCACTGCATGATTTTGACCCATTTAGCAACTATGATATGTGTACCGAGGGAAGCACAGTAGGAACATCCGACCAGTCTAGGGATTATTCGCGCACGGAGAATACGAATACGAAAGCCACGAGCGATACAGTCAACGGTACGGACAGCACGGCAAGAACTGTTGTAAGCGCAACTCCACAGATGCAGCTTTCTGGAAACGAGGATTACGCCACCAACCTAACCGACAGCAGCAGCAACACCACAGCTAAAGGCACCAGCACACAGGATAGCAGCGCAGACAGCGCGGCAAGCGATACCACGAAAGCGAGTTCAAAGACGCTAGAGGATTACGTAACGCACGTGAGCGGCATATCGGGTATCACCAAAGCACAAGCCCTCATGCAGTTCCGTGACACGTTCCTCAACATCGACATGATGGTGATTGGCGATTTGAACGAACTTTTCATGGGTATATACACTGATTATTGGAACGCTCTTTAAGGAGGTGAGATTTATGGCGATCTATTATCCTTTCCTGGGCAGCGGTCGAACGTGCAACCAGATCACAACGCCGCTTGTGTACGATGAATCGTTATCCGTAGAACAGCAGATCGCTTGTTTGTTCGGGAAGATCTCGGGCATATATACCAATTTCGTCACAACCGTCGAGTTCGATGATTTCAAGGATCAGATTCACGCTGAACAGGTATTACAGACTGAACAGCTTAAAGAGTACACGGATTCGGAGATTAGCGATCTGGACAAGAACCTGCGAAATTTGATTGATGGTTTGCAGATCGGCATGCTCGTCTGGAATGTGACGGTTGGCGCGTACACAGATAACGTTAAGGCGATGCGTGACTTCTTCAATGATGTTACAGTTCACGCCATCACCGTTGACACGCTCGCGCAGCTTGACTTGACCGTTGACCAGCTTGCGGAATGCGGGTTGAACGTTCGCGGGTTGGCGGTTTTCAGCGGGTACCTCATGGGGGACGATTTCGTGCCAGAGGGCATCACATACGACGGCGCACCGCCGCTCGATGGGAAGCTGACATGCTCGATTCTCGCTAACGGTGAGATTCGTGATGGTTACTTTGTGAAAGGAGATTGACAATGGCTGGAACGCCGACAACCAATTACGCTTTACCCACGTACGCGGATGCAGACGCGCCGGACTTGACGGGCGCGTACAATTCCGCGATGACGAAAATCGACACGCAAATGAAGAAGAACGCGGACGTAGCAGCCTCTGCATCGTCAGCAGCGAGCACCGCTTCGTCGACGGCATCGACCGCGAAGAGCACTGCGGACAGCGCGCTGTCGAAGGCGAACGCGAACGCGACCGACATCGCATCGCTGGAAGAAGAAGTGGCAGGTTTGAGCGCGTCTTCGTTCAACCCGCAGTCAACCGACAAAAACCTGACCGTGGCGCAGCTTTCCGAAGCGAAGGTCACGGCCAACGGCATTGTGTACTTCAAGCCCGCGTCGTAGAAAGGAGTGAATGATGGCTACGGAATACACGACGAACTACAATCTTGACCTGTACGCTTCGGCTGACAAGCCGAACCTGCGTGACCAGTACAACGCCGCAATGGGAAAGATTGACACGCAGATGAAGAAGAGCGCGGATGACGTTACCAACGCCAACGCCAACGTTCTCACGCTGCAAACGCAGATGACCGAAGCGCAGAAGGATATTGCCGAGCTTGAATCCACGGTTGATGAGCATGGAACGGAGATTACGAACGTTCAAAAGACGGCTAATGACGCGCTTTCGCTTGCGCAGACGAATGAGAGCGAAATTGAGACCACGCAAGGCACCGTTACTTCGTTGACTTCACGTGTTGTCGCAGTCGAGGGAACAGCCAATCAGAACAAGACCGATATTGCGTCTATTGATACGCGCGTTGGAGTTGCAGAGGGCAACATCACGGAAGCGCAGAACGACATTGACGGATTGCAGACTGCCGTGGACGGGAAAGCACCGACCAATCATGCGAGCACTGCGAACACCTACGGTCAGGGTTCATCTACGAACTTCGGGCATTTGAAGGTGGTGGACAGCGGCACCGCATCTGCATCGACTGGTACGGCGGCTTCTCCGCAGATGGTTAATGCTGCAATTGCAGACATGGCTACTGTTGAAACGGCCACGGTGGACGGAAGCAAGATCAACGATTCACCTGCCTTTTCTGTGACGATGAACTGGAATAAAGCGCTGGGAATCGCCAACTTTAGGTTCAGCACCGGTTTCACGCAAACAGATACTCTCAAAGAAGCGAGACTCACAGCGACACCATTCCCCGCGAACATGCGTCCATCTTCCGACAGAACGCTAAAATCTTATGGTATCGCCACTATGTACAGCCCAGTAGGGACTTACGACACCACGGGCACGATTGCTGTGGACTTGGTATATAAAACCGACGGTCACCTTTACCTAGCCTCACTTGGAACTATCGGAAGTACGCAGTGGACCAATCTGTCCACAGCCCAAGGCGTTCTGTTTACGCAAGGATGGTAAAATGCCAAGTACCAGAACCATATGCTATTACGCCATGTACGTTATCGGCGAGGTAGAATCCAACTGGAATTGGACTGCCGTGAACTATAATGACCCAATCACCATTGGCATGATGCAATGGTATGGTACACGGGCTGCTGCGCTGCTCAACCGCATCAAAAACGAGATGCCAACCGCTTACGGGCAGTTGGCATCCTCGTTGCGTTCAGACATTGAATCCCATGATGCTGGTAGTACATGGTGGACTAGCAGGTACCTTAACAGGGACGAGGGAAACAGCATCATAACCGTTTTCCAAGACGAGGAAAACCATGTGATTCAGGAGAATCAGGCTATCGCCGATTTCGAGGGGTACATTGCGACGCTTGAAAACTGGGGCATGAGCCAGTCATACCCAAAACCTTTGATATTCGCAATGAGCATGTATCATCAATCACCAGCGAGCGCAGGACAGGTTATCGCAACGGCAGGTGGTAGCGCAGACCTTGACAGGGTTTACACGTTATGCATGAACCACGGAGTGTTGGGGCAATATCGGACACGGTACACCACCGTGTACAACCGCTTGAAAGCATGGGACGGCGAGAGCGACCCGCCAGATTTCGGACAGAGCGGTGACGTTGACACAACGCCCGGGGGCAACAACCCAGGAATTAGCACAGAAGAAAGCAAGTTGGGGTACATAATTCAACGTGGCAATTTACTTATACTGTACGGTAAGGGTGAGTACGCAAAGGGTGTAACATTCTATCCCGCAGGAACGCAAAAATGGATTAACGGTTACAACGCGAACGGAACTGACATTGGCGGCGGCAACGAAGGAGGCGGTTCGGAGAGCGGAAGCGAAGCGCAGAACGCCATATGCGAATTGTACCGCTCATGGCTTGACAGGTTCGCGTATTCACAGGGTGCAGGAAGGCTTGACCCGATAAGTAGTGGTTATGGTGATTGTTCATCAACAATCTGGTTTGCATATCAGCAGGTAGCAGGCATCGACGTAGGTACGTGGACTGGCGCAATGGCTGGAAAAGGCACCAAGATAGCAGGTGGATACTCTGGTGACAACCTACCCATCGAGGATATGCAGCCCGCAGACTTGGTGCTGATTATGTGGAATGGTTGGAACGGCTCATTTGACCACGTTGAACTGTACATGGGCAACAATGAACTTTGGGGACATGGTGGACCCGATTACGGACCAGACCAAACCACAACCGATGCTAGGAACTATCCACGGTACATGTATTATTGGGAGGTGAGACGGTACCTATGAGCGACAGCATGTATTACGATTCTCACGACATTATGACGCGCAATGCCATGTTCAACTTCGTTATCGGCGGGCGTGGCACTGGCAAGACGTATGATTTCAAGTACAAACGAATCAGGCATTTCATCAAAACGGGAAAACAGTTCATTTATTTGCGCAGATATAAGTCAGAGTTCGATGACAAGCAGGAGTTCTTTCAGGATATTGTTGACCGCTTCCCATCGTGGGAGTTCAAAGTTGAGGGAATGAAAGGGTACATCAGAAAGGTTGCGATAGGTGATGAAAAGCCAGAGAAATGGCGCGTGCTATGTTTCTTCATCACGTTGGCAAACGCGCTGACCAAAAAGTCTGTACCCTATCCCGACGTTGATATGATAGGATTTGACGAGTTCATCATTGACAAGGGTTCGCTGCATTACTTGCAAAACGAGTTGAAGCAGTTCCAAGACTTATACAACACGGTTGACCGATTTCAGGACAGGGTTAAGGTTATGTTCATGGCTAACGCCGTGGCGCTCACCAACCCGTACTTCATCGGATGGAGGTTGAAGCCGAGGAAGGGTAAGCGGTTTCTCATGGCTCACAAGGGGTACATGTGTGTAGAGATTGTGCAGAGCGAGCGGTTCAGGGCGCACGTGGACACGACAAGATTCGGTCAGATGATACGTGGAACGTCCTATTACGATTACGCAGTGGGAAACATGTTCTACGATGACAACGACAAGTTCATCGCCAAGAAGTCGGAGGAAGCGCGATTCTACTTCGCGTTGCGGTTCGACAACAGGACGGTAGGCGTTTGGGTGGACTACACGGAGGGTATTTACTACGTGTCGCGCAGATACCCGAAAGATGCGCTGGTTTACGTCTTGACAAAATCGGATATGCAGCCTAACCTGCTTATGATAGAGAAGTCTAGCGTGGTGTTGCGGAGCGTGCGCAAGCTGTATATGCAGGGAAGCGTGTTCTTCGATACGATTGAGACGCGAGAGTTCTTCAACAACGTGTTCGACTATCTGGGATTTTAGGAAGGAGGTTGAAATGGACACTACTACGTTCGATATGGTGATTACGGCTATCGGCAGCGTGGGGTTCCCTATCGTGGCTTGCTGCTTCATGGGGTGGCTTTACGTCAAGATGAACGACACGCTGAAAGACCTCACGCTTGCCATTACCGCGCTCACCACGAAGTTCGATGACCATGTGGACAAGATGGAGGGTTAGAATGATTGGAACTTTTATGAAGCGTCTTAGAATCGGCGCAATCACGGCGCTTGCCGTGTTCGCTATGCTGGTCGGCACAGCCGCGCCCGCATACGCATGGACGGAACATGACAACTTCATCGCAGACGGTCACGGCTGGTTCCAACCGCAGAACCTTGTAGTGCATTCCACGGCGAACGAGGGAGCGACCGCATGGAATCACGTCCAATACTGGCAGCGAATGGGCAATGATGCGCCTATGGCTCAATGGGTTGCCGACTGGACTGACGGCGGCACGGTGTACCAGACCATGAGCGGAAACGCCGTTGCGTGGCACGTTGGCAACGGAAACTGGTACAGCGTCGGCATCGAGATTTGCGAAGCCACCAACCAGCACGACTTCGAGGTTGGATTCGACACGGCGGCGCAATGGTGCGCCGTGTACCTCAACCAGCAGGGTTGGGGCATCGACCGAATGGTTTCCCACAACGAAGCGCGTTACGTGTGGGGAGGCACAGACCACGTTGACCCTATTCCGTACTTCGCAAAGTGGGGCAAGACTTGGGGCGATTTCGAGAACCTTGTTCAGTATTACCTCGACAACCCGTCTGCTATGACCTATGACGATGGCAACGGTTCTGTGAACGGTTCGCCAGACGTGCCAGACGCTCCTGCATCTGGCAGCATTGAAGATGCTGCATATGGTGTGGTGCAGGGTTGGTACGGCAATCAGCCAGAACGCCAGTACAATCTTGAAGCGGCTGGTTATGACTACGCAGAGGTTCAGGCATATGTGAACCGAGTGTATTACGGCATTGGCAATGGAAATGTTGGTTCTGATTGGCTTGCTGACGTTGCCTATAACGTGTACCTTGGAAACTATGGGAATGGTCAGGACAGGGTGAACCGCCTTACCGCTGCTGGTTATGACTACCAGACTGTGCAGGACTATGTGAACCGAGTGTATTACGGAATTTAGTTTGCAGCCCTCGAAAGAGGGCTGCATTTTCTTGTTGACAATGCAAGTGGTTTTTGATACTATATCATTATTGTAAAGCCGATTGAAAGGACTGTGCTATGGTTAAACTGTTTTACTCATACAACGATGGAAACATGTATATGCTTCACAAGCATTGCCCGTTAGAGTTTCTTATGGAGGGACACACTGGTGGCGATGGGCTTTTGATTTATGCCAACAAATTCGTGTTCGAAATTGTCGAGTACATTGATGGCATTGAAAGCGGGTTCTCGACTATGGTGACGCCTAAAGTGAGAAAGGCAGCAATCGATTCTATGTGCGAAATGGACAGCTGCGTACAAGTTCTTTGATTTCGTTGACAGAATGGTGGAGAACAAATGCTGATTTGCATAGCGGTTATTCTGTTCGGTACCGCGCTAGTCTATTGTTCGTTGACAAGCACGGATTGCAACACGTGTTGGAGACGTGAGCGCGAGAACATACGCGCAGCACGTGCAGGTGTGGGCATCGTCATTATCGGATGCCTGTTGGTTTGTTATCAGTTTGCGTATTGGGGGTAATATGGTCGCAGAGTTCATGGAGTTTGAGACGCCGAACGAGCCACAGATGGGCACAGTGAGTTCCATTCAGGACAAGTACAACAGCATGATGCTTGATTTGAATGATGACTTGCAGGACGAGATTGGTACGCGTCGAGAACAGTTCGATTCCATTTCAAAGACTTGTGATGACTTGTACACACGAATTGGACGGGTCGATGTTGAAATGGTGACAAGGACAGAAAGGAACTTAAAACTTGCGGTTATAAGTATGGCGATTGGGGTGATTGGAATATGCGCAAGCGTGGCTTCCATGATTTTGTAGAATGTACTGATTCAAATACAAAAGGAGCATCTATGCTATCTGCGCATGAGGATGTTAACTACGAATACTGGTGCGACGGTGAGTTAATCGTTTCGTTCACGGACAAGGACAAGGCGGTAAATCACTACAACAAACGTTGCAAGCAGGCACCAACCTCGCTGCACACGATCTTCAAAGTTGTCCCTGTACGTAAAAGCGTCGTTCAATGGGTGCCATAGATGGGGTGCGTGCGGTACGAGTCCATGAAGCTCAACAACTGGTTTCGGGATATTGTTAGGATGGGATTATGATCATCACGACTAAGAATGGCGACATGGTAGATACTATTCAGATCATCGAGGATAGTGTTTATGAAATCGAAGATGTTAAATGCACGGTTGAAACTGATATGTATATATCCGCCACTGTACAGATAAGAATATGCGACACCGGGAAGAAGCAGCTGGAAGTATCAGACCCGGAAGTTGGAAAAGAAGCGCAGTACCATCTTCGACAGTTCATCAAGTACATGAAACAGTTGGGGAGGTATTACTGATGGCTGAGCCGGTTATAATCAGCGCTACCAAGCAAGGCGGCGTTGAGAACGCTTACGTAGTGCTGCGGCCCCGTGTAGGTCTTGCCAGCACCTCGAATGCCGTAGATGAAGTTGAACAGGCAGTTGTAAGAGAGAGTCGCCGTAGACGGCGATAATGTTGTACTTTGTTCCCTCCGTTCCTCATGTGCTCCTCACGCTGTACAAGACTGCGGCGATGGGGAGGTACATAGGAAACGGGGGGCCAGAG
>OLSM01001485.1_pt1 | contig 17263 bp, 14 predicted proteins | sample 1672721 | NCBI WGS metagenome assembly OLSM01 (sample SAMEA3136717, study PRJEB25190) | human gut metagenome | reverse complement strand
CTGTGCCTGCAGAAGTACTGGCAGTCCGGCCTCTCCGCAGGCGCGGTCAAGGAATAAGCAATTTCTGTACAACGATCATGGAACGAAAGGTATGGCCCATACTACAAGTATGGGCCATACGCATATGCGTATAATCTGGCGGATCTTCCTCACAAATCACGATAGTTGTTCTCTATTGCGAGACATATTCCGGCTGCAAAGCTGAAGTAATTCAGATTCATATGACCGAAGGTGCGGTCTCGTTATGCGTAAAAACAGGAAGCTTTATGGCGGCACAGTTTAAAGTGCTGGCATGGGCACTGCAGACAGAAACGGCGGTGAGACTGTGACTTAAGATCCAAAAAGATGGCGTGCAGTACGACTAGGGACTAAGGCGCACCGCGAGGGGCCAAGATTTAAACCTTTCGAGCGCATAAATAACCACGCATAAGAACCAGAGGGGCAGCACCGAAATAAACTACCTCACATAGATGAAAAAAAGACGAGCCAAATATCGGCTAATGCTCATATGTAGACCTCGATACCACTGAGAGAATAATCGATGCCATCGATGCCGTTAATCCGTATATGTTCGACGACATCCCAAGGAGGTGAACTAATCTTTCACTGAGAACTGTCGAAATCCAGAGCGCGCAAGATTTCGAAAACTACCACGCACTCCTGTTTAGTAATCTTTATTGACAATAAAAATTACATGACACGCTTGCATCGCGGCAAACTACAATATGTATCAGCCCCACACAGGAAAGCGAGGACACCGTGAGCGGCACGCAGACAAAGGCATCACCTTCCGATATCCGAATCAGCAATATTACCGCCGCATTCGAGCAACTGTTCCCCGCAACGCAAATGTCGCGAGCCAATATCGGCAAACTCATCGGACTTTCACGCTTCACCACCAGCGAAGTGACCGGTGAAATGGTCGACAATCGCATTCTGCGCGAACTCGGGCCAGACAATCGCGAGGGGCGTGGCAAACGTTCGCAAGTACTCGCCATCGACACTGATTTCTGGCGAATCGTTTCCATCGACCTGTCGGATCCGAGACTCGCCAAAGGAGCACTGGCGGATCTTTCCGGCAGAATCGTGGACCGTACCGAACTTCCCGTAGACAACGGTTGCAGCGTCAATGACGTAATCAGCCTGTGCAAGCAGCTCATCACTTCAACGCCACTGCCGATTCTCGGCATCGGCATCGCCGTAACCGGTATTGTGGAACCCGACGGCGTAGTGCGCAAATCCGTGCACTTGGGATGGAACGAACTGCCACTGAAAGCCGAAGTGGAAAACGCCACCGGAGTGCCTGTGTTGGTAGACAACGACACCAACGCGGCGCTTGTGGCGGAACGATTCTTCGGAGACTGCTCCCCCAATTCCATGCTCATCTCCATCGGACGAGGCGTCGGTGCCGCACTATGCCTCAACGACGTCATCATAGAAGGAAGCTCCTTCACCGCCGGGGAAATCGCGCATGTGGTGGTCGATCGGAATGGACCGACCTGTGAATGTGGCAAACGGGGCTGCCTTGAATCGTTGGTTTCCGGCGACAGATTGCAGGAACGCATCGCACAGGATCCCGCCTCACGCACGCACATTCTCGCCGAAGCGGGCGCTCTGCTCGGTCGCGTCATGGCCATACCGGCCGGACTGCTGGATCTGCGTGACATTTCGGTATACGGAGCGCCAGAAATAGTCAATACTCAATTCATCGACGCAATGGAAGATGAAATCAGGCGCACCGTAACCACGGATTATCAGAAAGCGCCGCAAATTCACCGTTGCAAGCAAGGCGAGGATCTCACCCTGCGCGGGCAGGCCACCATCGTGATCCGCACACTGGTGCCGACGATCCACGAACGCGGCTCCCTCATCGGCGAAGCATAGCCCCGGCCACCGCTCACTGCTGCGGGTAGGAATCCTCAAAGAAACGGCGCTCGAGATGCACGATGGTGCGGAACACTTCGGCTTCCGAGCCGTCCACCGACGCATACTCGTTGACGAGCGCGATCAGGCGACCCGTCCAAGCGCGGAAATGATCGCCTTCATGCAAATCAACCCAGCCTTTGTGCGCCGGAATCTGCTGAATAACACCCGCATCAATGGTGCGCTTGGCCCAAGCGAGATAGATCCATTCCATGCAGCACAGCGCGGTGATCAGCTCTTCCCACGTTCCCTGAACCAGTTTGGTGAGATATTCGCAATACTCGCGATTTGCCGGAGTTTGCTCGGAATTATTATATTCTTCGTCAGTAATTCCATATTCCTTAAGGAATCCCGTAAAGTATGTTGCCTCATTATCAGCAAACCATTGCGATTGTTTTGCCAGCATATCTTTGGTTTCCTGACGTGGCGCAAGTTCAATTGCATGCGACATAATGCCTTGATTAAAGAATTTGAAATCCTGAATTAAATAGGACTTCAAAATCGATTCCGGAAGCGTATCATCCAGCATTTCATTCACAAAACGTGAATTGATGGCCTGATTCCATTCATCGGCAGCCGACATGTACAGCTGATCGGCAACAGAACCCGGCTCAGCCCCCAGCCATGCATAATCGCCGCTTGCGGACTGTGGCGCCTCTGGAACATGATTCACAGTCATAAGACCCCCTTCTATTAGTGCGGCCAACGCAGCCTTACCACGCCCCGCTCTGGATCGCTTTACATAACGCAGTCATAACGACCGCCGTCCCCAACGTACCGAACGCGCCACCGAAACGCAAGAAGCAGACCACTCCATAATCGCCATGACCGCACGCTCAATCCTGGTGAATCATTGCGTGAATTTGTTGACGCGGCGATCATAGGTCATAAGGCCGTTGAGCTCCTCCTCCACGTCGGAAACCTGCGTGTACACATACCCAGCCAATCCGCGCGATTCCAACGATTCAGCCGAAGCGAGCGCAGAACGGACGGCAGCACGCCAATCCTCAATCGAATCGTATTCGCCATAACCGTACGCGCGCGAAACCGCGGCATGATCGGCAACAAGCTGCGCCAATCCCCCGAATTCCGAAATTATGAACGCACGAACACCATGCTGCGCAACCGGCAACACCGCATCATGCGCGGCACGGCGACGCCTCTTGTGCCTCTTCTCATATTCAGCCACATACCCGCGCAACGGCCCCTTATCAGGGTAGATTTCCAGCGGACGGAAGTAGTTGTGCACGCTATGGAAGTCGCCGCAACGCTGGTCGTACCAACCGCTTGTGGCGTCAATCGGACGCGTCGGGTCAAGCGCGTGAATGCGTTCCGCCGCATCGCATGCGTCGAACTGCCCCCAACCCTCGTTGAAAAGCACCCACGCAACAATCGACGGATGGCCGGCAAGCATGTGCACCATGGCATCGCAGGTGCGCGACCAGTCACGGCGGTACGTCGAATCGTCGGCACCAAGCGCTGCGAAATGCTTCGCCGTGTCGTCGCGGTACTTGTTCCACGTGGTGCGCATGAGCGTCGGCTTGCGATTCGTGGTCCACGCGTTATATTCGCCGCCGCCCGACACCGCATCCTGCCATACGAGCATGCCGAGACGGTCGCAATGGTAGTACCAGCGTGCGGACTCGATTTTGATATGCTTGCGCAACATATTGAAGCCGGATTCCTTCATGGCGGTTATGTCATGAGTCAGCGCTTCGTCGCTCGGCGCGGTCAGCAAGCCGTCCGGCCAATACCCTTGGTCGAGCACACCCTTGAGAAACAGCGGTTTGCCGTTGAGATGGAACCGCGCAACACCCTTCAAATCAGGCTTGATCTCAACCGTTCGAAATGCGCAATACGAGTGCACAATATCCTGCTTTTCTTGCGGTTTTTCCTGCTTTTCCTGCTTTTCTTGCGATTTCACAGCGCCAAATTCCAACGTCGCCGTCACGTCATACAAATACGGATCTTCAGGCGACCATAAGTGCTCGGCCCGCGTTTCGATTTCCGTACGCACCTTGCGCACGCCGGCCGCAAGCCGCTCATCCGCAACAACCGTGCCATCCGAGGGATCCGTTACGACGATATGCAGTTTGGCGTTTGGCTTGTCTCCGCCGATTTCTGCGCGAATGAACAGTCTGCCGTCCGCAGCGCCCTTCAGCGTGAGCGTCTGCATGTACGCCTCCGGCACGATCTCCATCCACACGCTCTGCCAAATGCCGCTCTGCGCGGTGTACCAAATACCCTCGCGCTCGATCTTCTGCTTGCCACGCATCTGCGTGCCCGAATCGTTCGGATCATACACGCACAACGCAATCTCGAAAGCATCATCGGGATCGACGAACGCCGAAACGTCAACATCGAACGGCAAATAGCCCCCGACATGCAACCCAGCAAACTGCCCGTTGATAAAGCAGGCACACACGTAATCGACCGCTTCGAAATGCAGAATCAAACGATTCGCATCCCCGATTTGCCGAACCGCTTCCTCTCCCCCAAGCGTGACAGGGTGCACAATCGTGCGATACCAGATCATATTGTCGGGATAAATCGTTTGATGCACGCCGGAAAGCGCAGATTCCGGCGAAAAGGGCACGAGGATTTTGCCATCGAAGGTTTCAGGAATGGCCGCTTCCTTCACTACCTGCACCGCTTCGTCACGGGTGAGTACAGTCGCGGATTTGCGCCATTTCGAGCCGTTGTCGCTTTCAGGAATGGATACGATTGCGTAATCCCAGAATCCGTTGAGCATAGTGTGATTGCTGCGCACCATGGTCGGGCGCGGATGTTCGTTCAGGATTGGCGTGCGACCGTTCTCCAGTTTGCGTTCGCCATCTTTCGCAGGGCAGAACGCTTTGTGTGCCGCGTTGGAAGATAGCCATTCGCTGGCGATCTGTTCACCCCACGGCGTCCACAACTGCTGCAGCGGCTCCTGAGAACGCATTTTCGTAGGCGCGGCTTTCAGCACTCGTTTGACGTCCAACATAAGAGTCCTCCCTGCAGCATCGCATTTCCCTCAACTTCCTCATTGTAACGAGAGGAATGGTAAAGAGAGATAGGATTCGCGGATTCGAGATCGATGCAATCCGGATTGCACAATCAGATATGCACAATCAGATATAAAAAAGCCGGTGCAAGAACTTCGTAAGTTCCCGCACCGGCAATCAAGCAAATCATCTGAAATATATCAGCTGAATCAGCCTTCCAGCTTGGCCTTTTCAGCGGCAAGACGAGCCGCTTCAGCCTCACGACGAGCCTTCAGTTCGGAATCGAAGCGGGCAAGCTCCTCTTCAACGGCCTCCGGCGGGATCTTCGCGAAAATCGGATGCGGCTTCGGCACCGGAGCGCCAGCCACGATCGGCTCGGAAGCCCACGGATGCACAGTTTCACCCAGCTTGTAGTCGCCGGTGATGATCGGGTACATGAAGCCCGGCTTGTCGAGATCCTCAACCTCTTCCAAACGCGGCAGCGGTGAGAACGTGCCCGTGCCACCAAGAGCCTCCCACACCTTCTGCGCGGAATGCGGCAGGAACGGGGCCAGCAGGTGGTTCGCGTCAGACACAGCCTGAGCGGCAACGTGCAGCACGGTGCCGAGGCGAGCCGGATTGTCCTTGATCTTCCACGGTTCAGTGGCGGAAATGTACTTGTTGATGTCGCCGACCACGCGCATGGCTTCGCTCAACGCGTTCTTCTGACGATGGTTCTCGATCAGCGAACCGACAGTGTCGAACGCGGCCTTGGTTTCGCTCAGCAGAGCGCGATCCTCATCGGTCATTTCGTTCTCGTCGAGCGCCGGAATCTCACCGAAGTTCTTATTCATCAGGTTGGCCACACGGTTGACGAGGTTGCCCCAGGAAGCGGCAAGCTCCTCGTTGTTGTGGCGCACGAACTCAGCCCACGTAAAGTCGGAATCGGAGCTTTCCGGACCAGCCACGGAAATGTAGTAGCGCACGGCGTCCACAGGATAGCGGGCGAGAATATCCTTCACATAAATGACAATGCCGCGGGAAGACGAGAACTTCTTGCCTTCCATGGTCATGAACTCGGAAGCCACAACCTGCTCCGGCATGTTCAGCGGACCAAGCTTGCCCGTTTCGCCGCCCTTGGATCCCTGACCGTTATAGCCGAGCATTTCGGACGGCCAGATCTGGGAGTGGAACGTGATGTTGTCTTTGCCCATGAAGTAGTAGCCCGGTGTTGCTGGATCGTTCCACCATGCACGCCACGCCTCCGGATCGCCCTTGCGGCGAGCCCATTCGATGGATGCCGACAGGTAGCCGATCACGGCGTCGAACCACACGTACAGCTTCTTGTTCGGATTGTCGATCCAGCCGGCAACCGGAACGGGAATGCCCCAGTCGATATCGCGCGTGATGGCACGCGGCTTGACTTCCTTGAACAAGCCGATGGAGAAGTTGATGACGTTGGTGCGCCAGCCTTCGCGGGTCTTCAGCCATGCGAGATTGGCTTCGGCGAGCGCCGGCAGGTCGAGGAAGAAGTGTTCGGTTTCCTCAAAACGCGGAGTTTCGCCGTTGATTTTGGAAACGGGGTTGAGAAGCTCGTCCGGGTCGAGTTCGTTGCCACAGGCGTCGCACTGGTCGCCGCGGGCGCCGTCGGTACCGCAGATCGGGCAGGTGCCTTCGATGTAACGGTCAGGCAGGGTGCGGCCGGTGGACGGCGAGATGGCAACCTTCTGGGTACCCTTGTAGATGTAGCCGTTGGCGAGGCACTGCTTGAACAGTTCCTGCACCACCTGCTCATGGTTGCCGGTGGTGGTGCGCGTGAACAGGTCGTAGCTCAGGCCAAGATCGCACAGGTCCTTGGCGATCACGCGGTTGTAACGGTTGGCGAGCTCCTGGGCGCTGACGCCTTCCTTGTCGGCTTCCACCAGAATCGGGGTGCCGTGCTCGTCGGTGCCAGACACCATTAGCACGTCATTGCCCTTCATGCGCTCGTATCGCGCGTACACGTCAGAGGGCACGCCGAAGCCGGCGACGTGACCGATATGACGGGGGCCGTTAGCATACGGCCAAGCAACATTCACCAAAATATGACTCATGGTGTCTGATTATACAAACCGCCATATCCCGCATTTTCAACCGATTTCAGTAGTCGGATTTTTATTGGATGACTGGCATGCGATCGTTGATTTCGATTGTTTGAATATCTGCCGATTTATTCACATTGTTGCATTGCACAACAATCACTTTTCCACATATCCACAGATTTTCGGGGAAAGTGGCAAGGGAGGAATCTAATCCGCTACTGTACCGGCATGGACACTTCACCACCCCTTCTGGGCAACGACGACCTTCCGGGACCGATGTGCCTGAACCTGTTGGCCTCATCCGGCGCGCTATGCAAGCTCGACAGCGCGAACGCCTACTCAAGCCATGATTCGGACACTTTGTACGGGCGAGCATGCATCATCGCGACGCTACTGCCAAGCCGTTCCGTGGCATGTGCGCGCACCGCCGCATGGGTCTGGCTGGGAGGCGCGTTCCCCGACTCCATCGACATCATCGCGAAAGCCCACTACAGAACACTGCGATACGGGCGAAAAATCAACGTCTTCAACCGCATCGCACCATCCGAGCACACCATTAAGGTCGGCCCGATCACCGTGACCACACCCGTTCGCACCGCATGTGATCTGGCGCTGAACTGTGCCCCCGAAACGGAATCGAAGGTTTCCGAAATCATCTGCATGCTTATGCAGGAATTTCATTTCCGTCCCAACGATTGCATGCAAATCATGGAAGATACGAAGCATATTCGCAACGCTCCGCAGGCACGGAATTACATTCTTGCGATTGACGGCAGAGGTTACGAACACGGGAACCGTAAGGATTACGAAGACCGTAAGGACCGTAAGGACGCTGAATATGTGCGCGGCGCATAGCAGGCACAAGGCGCACGGCAGACGCAAAGCACATGAGCACCGCTGGAGCAAAGCGCGCGAACGTAACATGGGAGGCCCGCACCAATCGGACAACTTCGACAGAGCCCGCGGGCCGTTCGGAATCCTTGAAAAACGCAAGCCGGGTGAAAGCCGCAAAGCGCACCGGGCAACGCGACGGCATGCACGGAATCGCACGCATCGCCATGCGTATCGCACACGCCGCGAACCGCCGCCATACCAGCCCAAGCCACGGCCAAAACCGCTGGTCGACCCGCCATCTCCCCCGATTCCGTTGACGCCGCTGGTGGCGTGCAGTCCCGGCACCCCACAGGACGTGCTCTGGCATATCGCGGAATATGCGCCTCGACTGCGCAAATGGCTGATTGCCAATCCTTCCGCAACACCTGCGATGCTGGAATATCTTGCGCAAGTCGACGGACCGGATGTGGCACGTTCCCTGCAAATACTGCTGGAATCGTTGGAATCGCACGCATTAAACGATGCGATTGAGCATGCTGGCTAAGGTAGCGCAATCACAAGTGCCTACAACGCAACAACGCAATCGCAAGTACGCAGCGGGCAATCGCGCGGCAAGCGATCGTCAAACGGCAGACAATGCGAAAGGCTTACTCTTTCATGGCAAGAACCGTGTTGTAGACCTGCTTGCGATTGGCAAGCGAGCCATCCGCAAGGGGGTGCTCGGCAACGACTTGCGAAATCGCGTCTTTGATGCGCAGATTGTCTTCCCGCGCACGGTCGATCGACAGCACCGCCAAGTCTTCTATGCTCAGCGACGTGGGGGCCGCGGCATCGGCCTCCTCTTCGGAAGCGCCGGCAACGACCAACACCATTTCACCGCGCGGAGGTTCGTCGATCACGCTTTGGCGAATCTGCGCGATGGTTCCGCGGCGAATCTGCTCGAAATCCTTGGTAAGTTCACGGCAAAGCGCCATCTTGCGGTTCGGACCGAACACGTCAAGCAGGTCGGCCATGGCATCGTCGATGCGATGCAAAGTCTCGTAAAACACAATGGTGCGGCGCTCCGAACGCAACGTGCGCAAGTATTGCACGCGTTCGGAATGCTTGCGGGGCAGGAACCCTTCGTAGCAGAATCGGTCGGTCGGCAGGCCTGACAGGCACAGCGCGTCCAGTACGGCGGACGGGCCGGGAGCGCAGGTGACGGGCAGGCCGCGTTCGATGGCGCGACGCACAATCGCCAAGCCCGGATCGTTGATGGTCGGCATGCCCGCGTCGGACACGACCAGCACGGTCGCACCGGTTTCCACCTGGTCAAGCAGGCCATCGGACTTGTCTCGCTCGTTATGATCGTGGTAGGCCACCACGCGGCCATTCACATGCACGCCAAGACGGTTGGCGAGCGCATAGAGACGGCGGGTGTCTTCGGCTGCGACGATGTCGGCGCGCTCCAGCAGCGCAATGAGACGTGCGGACGCGTCGGCAGTGTTGCCGATCGGCGTGGCCGCCAGCACGACCGTGCCTTGCGGAACGTTGGCTCCGCGCACGAGAGTGTCAAGTCCCGCATCGCCGGCTGCGTTTTCATCTTCACGTTCGCGCTTGTCTTCGCATTCGCGCTCATTCATGCGTTCCATACCTTCAGCCTATCCAACGCAAAGGAAAACAGCCCTCCCAGCGTCCCAATTCCTCCACTCACTGGAAGAATCACCCCGCCCGCAAGCCCAACACCAACCCAAACCCCCAGTCACTGGAGGAATCTTCCTGCAATTGCATGTTCATGCCACGAGCGCACGCCGTGTATCCTCATTGTCGAGCGAAGTTGACACTTTGCGCCTGTTTGTGCAGATTTGCCACCCGTCGGGCGTTACTAAGCGCTGCATTAGAGGACCGCTGGTAGGCTGACATTGGTTCCGCAGGCGTGCGGAAGTTCAGGCCAACCGCCAAAGGAAGCCTGAACCACGTAATTTTAAATGTTTAGATGTAAGGTACTCACAGAGAGCATTCCATGGGAATTATCAACTTCTTCATTAACCTGCTCAAGGATCCACGCACCGCGATCGCCGGCTGGATCTCTATGGGCGTCGCCCCTACGCTTGGTTTCATCTTCTTGATCGTGTTCGTCGAAACCGGCGTCGTGTTCTTCCCGTTCCTGCCGGGCGACTCCCTGCTATTCGCCGCCGGCTTCTTCGCCGCGCCCGACGCCCAGACCGGCGTTTCCGCGCTACCGCTGTTCGCGCTGCTGCCCGTGGTCTGGTGCGCGCCGATCATCGGCGACCAGTGCAACTACTGGATCGGCCATTTCTTCGGTCGTCGCATCATCGAATCCGGCAAAGTCAAGGCCATGACCCCTGAACGCCTCGCCAAAACCGAAGGCATGATCGAAAAGTGGGGCCCGCTCGCCGTGTTCCTCGGCCGTTTCTTCCCGTTCATCCGCACGTTCATGCCGTTCATTTCCGGCATTTCCGGCATGCGTTGGAGCCGTTTCACCCCGTTCTCCGTGCTCGGCGGCCTGTGCTGGTCCACCCTGTTCACGCTGCTCGGCTACTTCTTCGGCGGCATTCCGGCCGTGCAGAAGCATTTCGAGCTGGTCATCGTTGCGATTCTCGTGCTGTCGCTGATTCCTACGATCGTCGGCCTGCTCAAGGCTAAGTTCGGTAAGAAGAAAGCCGATACCGCAGCCGTAGAAGCCTGATCTTTCGTCTTTCGTCTTTTCTTGGCGAAAACGGCGTCTTTCGATTATTCGGAAGGCGTCGTTTTCGTATGCTTTTCATAGGAATCATGGCAACACGCGACTATCGGGAATTGCATTAGTACAGACCTCGTACTAGAATCACGAGAGTTGTCTTAAGACATGGGGCCGTAGCTCAGTTGGTAGAGCGCTTCGTTCGCATCGAAGAGGTCGCGGTTTCGACTACCGTCGGCTCCACTAAGCCCGCTGCATTCATTCCACCGCAGCGGGCTTTTTCTTTACCCAGACATGTCGGTCACCAACCAGTCAACCCTCGTCAAATACCCCCGAACTCATATATCTGCCATATATAAGCGAGATAGGGCGCAAATTTAGGCTTGAGATGTGCGCTGACGCACGAATGTGTCAAGCGAGGCCACGTCGATGCCCTCATACCCCTTGATCGAGGCGAACTGCGGACCTTTGGAATTGTCGATCTGCATGAATCCGGTCTGGCCAATCGTCGTTGCACCGGAATCGACGGCCGAACGCAAGCCAGACATGGAATCTTCGATCGCAATGCAGTACTTCATATCTTCCGGAGCGATACCCAGACGGCGGCCAGCTTCCAAATACGGGGCCGGAGACGGCTTCTTCTCAACATCGTCGTCGCCGCACACGTAGCCTGCGAACGCACCGGCCGGCGCCTGCGCAACCAGATTCTCCGCAAGATGACGCGGCGACGTGGTGACCAGCATCGAAGGAACACCCGCATCACGCAACGCAATCAGCACGTCTTCCGCGCCTTTGATCCACGGAATGCGCTCGAATTCCTTCTGGGCTACGTAATCGATCATGCCTTGGCCAATCTCCTCGATCGGCAGCTGGCAACCATGCTCCACCATACGGCGAGCCACATCCGGAACCGGCGTGCCCGAACCCTGCCAGGCAAGCTCCTCATCCCAATACCCGCCATGTGCGGCGGCGATTTTCATCTCCCCCTCATGCCAGTACGGTTCGGAATCGATCAGAGTACCGTCCATATCCCAAAACACAGCCTTGATCATCAGGTTCGACTCGGTCATGATGTTCCTTCCTTACGACCGTCGGACTCGGAGCACCGGATTTGCGTGCGGCGCCTTCCATCGCGATTTCCACTGCCATTTCAGCAGAGCGGCAAGACGGCAAATTTGCAAACAAATGCAACGCTTGCAAATGCTGCAGCAAAACGAAAAGCGAAACAACAAACAAGGCAGCAGCACAACGGCAAACGAAAAGCGCTCGGACGTTCTTCCATCCGAGCACTTCCCACATCAACGCAATAACTCACGTCTGCGAAATCATCCGTTTCACGTACTGCAAGCAACCCCCATTGCCGCAATCCATGACATTCGAAAAAATTCGCTTCTATCGGAAGATTCGAAATCTACTCTTCCTGATTCTCCTTGTTTTCCCCAGCGACTTCCGCAGCCTTTTCCGCATTTTCCGCCTTCCAGCGGGCAATGCAACGTTCCACGCGCTTGTAGCCGATGATCTTCGGATCAAGCCCTGCCTCGCGGAAGATCGCGGCAGGCGAGCCACCTTCGGCATACCTGCGCATGCAGTCGTCGCGAAACTCCTTGGAGTAGCAAATACGATATTGGGTGACCGATTCCACGGCATCCAGAGACCCGAGATACTTACGGGTCTTAGCGGTGAACGCAACTCTTGGCACTGTACGCTCCTAACCTTTCCTGTTCTTGCCGCATATCTTACCCCCCCCCCATGATTTCTCATGGAAAAGGAGACCCATCTTTCACCGAAGCACCTTAATAACCGGAAGAATGACAGTTAGAACGCGGATACTCAACATCATTCCCCACAACGATGACATCGTCGCAGAAAACAACGCATTTGGCGAAATTATATAACAAAACAGGCACATCTGTTGCAAGATATGCCTGTTTTATTAATATTTTCAGTATTTTCCGAAAATCGGTCAATCCCTCCAAAGCACGATTGACCTGGAAACGGGCTTAGAGGCGGATTTACCCCTCTGAATACCCTCGTTTTCACGTACGACACCCCCATTGGGCGTGTCGTATGCGTCGGCCGCGGCACGCGCGGACTCCACGAAATCACGCGATGGCAGCTGTCGGGCATTGACCTGAATCTGCCTACGCCACATGCGCGCACGGCGGGAACGTTCAATCTCCACAATGTCGCCATCTGCATCAGCTGCGAACACGCTGGAACCGGCCGGCTTGCGCAGACGCTCGACCTGGCGGCGCAGCTCGCGGTTCTCCTCCTCCAGGGAAAGGATCCGTGCAATACCGGCCAGATTGATGCCCTCTTCCTGGCTTAGCTGCTGCGCTTTCGCAAGGCGGGCGATGTCTCGCAATGAGTAGCGGCGGGCGCCACCATCCGTGCGCTGCGGCACCACAAGCCCAAGCCGATCGTATTGGCGAAGTGTTTGGGGGTGCACGTTGGCAAGCTCACCGGCACGGCCGACCGTGAACATCGGCAGTTCGATGTCGAAACCAACTTCGTCTGCTCCATCAAGATCGGCCCTGCCGGCCACAATCGCCATCGCACACATGTCGTACAGCATTTTGGCCTGCCGCGCCGCGCGGGCTTGGGAGGTCCGAGATGCGCGTGCCATGGCGATCAGCGCTCCTTGGCAAGTTCGTCGGCGAAGTCGCCGCACTCTTTGTCGAATTCCTTCGCCGCATGCTTGACTTTCAGGCCTGGCTTATCGGGGATGCGGATTTGCACGCGCCCGACCAGATCGCCGTTGCCCTGTCTGTTGGCCACACCTTTGCCGGAGATGCGCACTTCGGTGCCGCTGGACGAGCCTGCCGGCACTTTGAAGGTGACTTCGTTGCCGTCGATATCCTGTGCGGTCACTTTCGCGCCCGCCACAGCCTGACCGACGGTGATTGGCAGATCCATGATGATGTCACGCTTGCGCAGGCTGAATTTCGGATCTTCGGCAACGTTGATCTGCAAGTACAGATCGCCGTTTTTTCCGCCGTTACGCCCCGGCTTGCCCTTGCCTGAAATACGGATTTTCTGCCCGTCACGCACGCCCGCTGGAACATGCGTCTTGAACTTTTTTCCGTCGGCAGACAGTGAAACCGTTGCCCCCTTGACCGACTGACGGAAAGTCAGATTGATCTTGGAGTTACGGTCCTCGCCATCTTCCGGTTGCGCAGCCTGCTCGTAGCTGCCCCCGTAAGGGCTTCCGGCGCCAGCGGCGGCACCATACGCACCAGCCCCGGCAGGCCCGCCCGCACCGCCACCGAACATCGAGAAAATATCGTTGATATTCGGGTTGCCGCCGTTCTGGAAGCGGATGCGCGAACCATTACCGCCCGCACCATACGCTCCAGCGCCACCGCCGAACATCGATCCGAAGATGTCGGAGAACGCCCCCGCATCGAATCCGCCCGCACCGGAACCGCCGGCGAAGCGCGCGCCACCCATGCCAAACTGGCGGATGGCGTCGTACTTCTGGCGGTTGTCTTTGTTGCTGAGCACGTCGTAAGCTTCGGAAATATCTTTGAACTTCTCCTCGGCCTCCTTGGTCTTGTTCAGATCAGGATGGTACTTACGCGCCAGCTTGCGGTACGCCTTGGTGATCTCATCGTCCGTGGCGTCTTTGGAGACACCGAGGACCTTGTAGAAATCCTTGCTCAGCCATTCATTCTCAGCCATGATGTGCCTCCTTTCACGAGGTCGCTGATGTCACTGCGTGTTGTTTTGCGGTTGTTAGTGTCGAAATCGAGAATGTCACTGCGTTCAGTTCTGCGGGGATGCCACGACCACGCGAGCCGCGCGGATCACGCGATCGCCGATGCGATAGCCGGCTTCCACCACGGTGTCGACGGTTTCCTTCTCGGCCTGCGGATCCGGCTTGTGCAGGATCGCGTCATGCCTGGTCGGGTCGAAATCCTCACCTTTTTCGCCGAACTTCTCGACGCCGAACTTTTCGAACGCCTTGTCGATTTTGGCGGAAACGGCTTTGAAGGACTCGTCCATTTCGCTGTGTTCACGAATGCGATCAATGTCATCAAGTGCCGGCAGCAGCGCGGTCAGCACGTCGATGATGCCATGCTGGCGGAAGCGTTCCTGTTCCTTCTGTGAACGATTGCGGAAGTTGATGAATTCCGCACGTTCGCGCTGGAGTGCTTCAAGATATTCCGCCGCTTCCTTCTTGGCCTGGCCAAGCGGAGTCAGCGTATCTTCACCATCTTGCGTTGCACTATCCGCAGCATCGCCGTTTTCTTGCGATTCGGAAGATGCTGCGTTCGCGGCCGTTGCCGCAGTTTCAGAAGCTGCGGAATCGGCAGATGCAGTTGCTGCAGAATCGCCATTATTCTGCGACTCCTGCGATGCACCGGCTGCAGGGGCGGCCTGCCCGGACAGGTTGTCCATGTCGGGCAGGTCGTTCAGATATTCGTCCTTGTTGAAGTCGGACATGATTACTTGTTGTCCTTGTCGTCATCGTCCACGACTTCGGCGTCAACCACGTCGTCGTCAGCGGGAGCGGAACCGGCAGCACCTGCGGCACCAGCGGCGCCTGCAGCGTCGGCGGCACCCTGCTGTGCGTAGAGGGCCTGACCGATCTTCTGCGCGGAGGTCATCAGCTCGCTCTGGGCGGACTTGATCTTCTCAATGTCCTCACCCTTTAGGGCTTCCTTGAGCTCGTTGACCTTGTCGGTGACTTCCTTGGCCACATCGTCGGAGAGCTTGTCCTTGTTGTCGTTGACGAGCTTCTCGGTCTGATAGGCGAAGGATTCAGCCTGATTGCGGGTCTCGGCGTCTTCCTTACGCTTCTTGTCTTCGGCTTCGTGAGCTTCGGCTTCCTTGACCATGCGGTCGATCTCGTCCTTGCCCAGACCGGAACCGCCGGTGATGGTCATGGACTGTTCCTTGCCAGTGCCCTTGTCCTTGGCGGAAACGTGCACGATGCCGTTGGCGTCGATATCGAAGGTGACTTCGATCTGCGGAACGCCACGCGGAGCCGGAGCGATGCCGGTCAGTTCGAAGGTGCCCAGCGGCTTGTTATCGCGAGCGAACTCACGCTCGCCCTGATAGACCTGGATGAGCACGGACGGCTGGTTGTCTTCAGCGGTGGAGAAGACTTCGGAACGCTTGGTCGGAATGGCGGTGTTGCGGTCGATGAGCTTGGTCATGATGCCACCCTTGGTCTCGATGCCGAGGGACAGCGGGGTCACGTCGATGAGCAGCACGTCCTTGCGGTCGCCCTTGATGACGCCGGACTGCACGGCTGCGCCGACGGCCACGACTTCATCCGGGTTCACGGACTGGTTGGCTTCCTTACCGCCGGTGAGCTCCTTGACGAGCTCCTTGACGGCCGGCATACGGGTGGAGCCACCGACGAGGACCACGTGGTCGATGTCGGAGACGCCGATGCCAGCGTCGCGCAGCACGTTGTTGAACGGGGTGCGGCAGCGGCCCAGCAGGTCGGAGGTCATTTCCTCGAAGTGGGCACGGGTCAGGGTCTCGTCCAGATGCACCGGAGTGCCGTCAGGGGTCATGGCCAGGTACTGCATGGAGATGGAGGTGCTGGTGGAGCTGGACAGCTCCTTCTTGGCCTGCTCGGCGGCTTCCTTCAGACGCTGCAGGGCGATCTTGTCCTTGCTCAGGTCAACGCCGTACTTGTTCTTGACTTCGCCGACGAGCCAGTCGATGATCTTCTGGTCCCAATCGTCGCCGCCCAGGTGGTTGTCGCCGTTGGTGGCCTGCACCTGGATGGTGGAGAAGCCGTCGTCGTCCTTGCCGATTTCCAGCAGGGACACATCGAAGGTGCCGCCACCGAGATCGAAGACCAGGATGCGCTCGTCTTCCTTGCCCTTCTCAAGGCCGTAGGCCAGTGCGGCTGCGGTCGGCTCGTTGATGATACGCAGGACGTTCAGGCCCGCGATGGTGCCGGCGTCCTTGGTGGCCTGACGCTGGGCGTCGTTGAAGTATGCCGGGCAGGTGATGACGGCATCGGTGACGGGCTCGCCGAGGTACGCCTCGGCGTCCCTCTTCAGCTTCATCAGGATCTGCGCGGAGATCTCCTGAGGCGTCCACTTCTTGCCGTCGATCTCGACGGTCCAGTCGGTGCCCATGTGACGCTTCACGGAGCTGATGGTGCGATCGACGTTGGTCACGGCCTGACGCTTGGCGACCTCGCCGACCAGAATCTCGCCGGACTTACTGAACGCCACCACGGACGGCGTGGTGCGCGCGCCTTCGGCGTTCACGATGACGGTGGGCTCGCCACCTTCAAGGGTCGCGATGCAGGAATTCGTAGTACCCAGATCAATACCAACTGCACGTGCCATAATGTGTGCTCCTTAGATATCTTGTTCGTTTACGTTTGCTTGCTCAAGTCTTGGCCCCGCGGCCATCGGTGCTCGATCGACGCCCACGGGTCTTCGCCTCAAGGTTGCCCTCGTTTTGCCTTCCAAAACTTGAGCCTACACTACTCAACTTTCGAGCACCAGCTTTTATTCCCACTTCTTCACAAAAACTTGAGTCGATATCACTCAAGTCCGCTCTCAAAACTCGCAGATACACCGATTTCTTAGCGAAAAAGCCGCCATATCTGCGAGTTTTGAGAGCCCCCAAATGCAAAGAGCCGGCCGCAACCATCACAGGTTGCAGCCGACTGGCGTATCAGTCGCCCTAGGCGACGTCACGAATCGCGGCGAGCGTCAGCTCAGCGGCGACCCGCCTTGACGGAGCGCACGGCCATCGCGCCGGCGCCCAGAGCGAGCACCATCAGCGCCAGGCCGAGCACG
>OLSM01001472.1_pt1 | contig 17394 bp, 16 predicted proteins | sample 1672721 | NCBI WGS metagenome assembly OLSM01 (sample SAMEA3136717, study PRJEB25190) | human gut metagenome | reverse complement strand
CCTTGTAAGGCATGGTGTACCGTTGGGACAGATAACGCATAGACGCCGCAAGCTCACCGTCCGGTCCGCCGAACTGTGTAATGATAATCTGGGCAGCCTTTGGATCCGGTTTGGAAATTTTTACCGGAAACTGAAGTCTTTTTTCATAATTCCACATAAATCAGCACCCTCCTTCCTGCCATGGCCACGGTTCATTGATCCAGGTCCATCTGTCGCCGCAGGATTCGTCCACCGTGTCGATTGTCAGTGGACCATAACATGCGGCATACTCCTTGAGTGCTTTGACACGCTGTTCTTTATATTTGTGAAAATAAGCAAGCGCCTCTTCATCGTCCGGGTGGGTATCAAGATAGAGCTGAATGTCATCTACCGCAAAGCTGACGGTATTAATATGATTTAAAAGCTCTTTTCTGGAAGGGAAGTTTTTCATAAGCGGCATCCCCCTTTGCCAAGAAATGGTTTGTCAAGTTCTTCAAAAATGGTTCCTCTGATAAAACCTTTGCAGACCGGATAAGGTTCCAGGTAGCGCTGCCAAGGAACGTAGGCCATGGCGACAGGGAATTCTTTTCTCAGTTTGTCTTTCACGTCGCAAGGTTTCTGCCGGTTGATTTCGCGAGTAGCTTCACGGCTGTTCTCGCGGTTTTGATAAGGCTGGCGAAACGCAGGACGCTGATAATAATTCTGCATACCGAAACTCCTTTCAATCTTTTTTCTAAGATTATCATATGGAAAAAGAAAGCGAAAGTTACAATTCATTTTGGCAAGAAGGTTGTTTTTCCTTTCTGTTGCGGATATAATAAGGAATCATCGGGGAAGTATAAAGAAAAATATGGAGTGATTTTGATATGGATCAACGGCAAAGACTGAAACGAAAAAGAATAATACGTCAGAAGAAAATGGCGGGAAACGCCGAGTACGCTTATTTTGATTACGGACTTGTAGCTGTGTTGATTTTTCTGATCTGTTTTGGACTGATCATGCTTTACAGCACGAGCTATTATTCTGCTCAGATTGACTATAAGGGGGACGGTGCCTTTTATTTCAGACGACAGCTTCTGTTTAGTGGGGGGAGCCTTTTGGTCATGTATGTAGTGACGAAGGTGGATTATCATCGTTACACACGGTATGCAACGATCCTTTATGTCGTTTCCTTCATCCTGATGGCTCTGGTGCAGACGCCGTTGGGGGTTGAGGTCAATGGGGCGAGGAGATGGCTTCGATTTCCTGTTATTCAGCGATTTCAGCCGTCCGAAATCACAAAGATTGCAATGATACTTTTTATTCCTTACTTGATTTGTAAGTTTGGGAGAAAAGCGTATACAAAAAAGGGGGCGCTTCAGATTCTCCTGTTTGGAATACTTGCGGCGGCAGGTGTATTCGTGCTGACGGAAAACTTAAGTACAGCGATCATTGTATTTGGAATTTCGGCTGTTATTTTTTTTGTGGCTTATCCACGGACAAGAAAGATCGGAATTGTTTTTGTCTGCCTTGTGGTTGGCGGACTGATTGCGGGACAGATTCTGGGAAGGCTTTTGGAGTCCAGCGGAAACTTCCGTTTACAGAGAATCCTCTCCTGGGTGGACCCGGAAAAATACGCCAAAAGCGGAGCTTTCCAGACAATGCAGGGACTTCTGGCAATCGGAAGCGGCGGATTTTTCGGAAAGGGACTGGGGGGCAGCGCTCAGAAGATGGTGATCCCGGAGCCGCAGAATGATATGATTCTTTCTATCATTTGTGAGGAGCTGGGGGTCTTCGGACTGATCGTTGTCCTGGTACTGTTTGGAATGTTGCTTTACCGTCTGATGTTTATCGCACAGAATGCGCCGGATCTCTATGGATCGCTGATCGTGACCGGAGTCTTCGCCCACATCGCCATCCAGGTTCTTTTGAACGTAGCGGTTGTGCTGAATGTGATTCCGACGACAGGAATTACACTGCCGTTTATCAGTTACGGAGGTACTTCAGCGGTCTTTCTGATGATTGAGATGGGGATTGTGTTGAACGTCTCAGGAAAAATCAAAATCCGCAGATAAAATTCCTTTTCTTTCCTCCTGGTTTGTGTTATGATAAGGAAGTAGTATTGAAAACTACATATTATAGATGTAAAAATCATACAATGGTATGTAGGAGGAATAGAGATGAGTTATAAAGTCATTGTAGATAGCTGCGGAGAACTTACGCCTGATATGAAAAAAGCCGGGAATATTTTTACGGCTTCTCTCACATTGAATGTAGGCGGACATCTGGTTGTTGATGACGAGACATTTGACCAGGCGGACTTTTTGGCCCGTGTGGCAAGATGCAGTGAATGTCCTAAGTCATCCTGTCCGTCTCCGGAGGCTTATATGAAAGCATTTGAGGGCGAGGAAGAGAGAGTCTATGTGGTGACGCTTTCAGCAGAGCTGAGCGGTTCGTACAACAGCGCCGTCCTTGGGAAAAATCTGTTCCTTGAGGAGCACGGACAGAAAGATATCTACATTTTCAATTCCCGGTCCGCTTCTGTGGGTGAGACGCTGATCACGAAGAAGATCATGGAGTGTGAAGAGCGGGGGCTCGGCTTTCAGGAAGTGGTCAATGCGGTGGAGACATATATCGACGGACAAAATACGTATTTTGTTCTGGAATCACTGGAGACCTTGCGTAAGAACGGAAGACTCACCGGACTGAAAGCCTTGGCGGCGTCTGTTTTGAATATTAAGCCGGTGATGGGAGCCACAAAGCAGGGCGTCATCATCCAGCACGGGCAGGCAAGGGGAATCAACAAGGCTCTGGCGAAGATGGTGGATCGTGTATCGGAGGAGATTGTCTCCCCGGAGAAGAAGACACTTGGTATCGCTCACTGCAACTGTCCGGCGCGGGCAGAGATGGTCAGAGAGATGCTTTTAAAGAAGCTGCCGCTTGGAGATATCATTGTTCTTGATACGAGAGGGGTCAGCAGCATGTATGCAAATGACGGAGGGATTATCATTGCGGTATAAGATAATGCCGTTTTGTGTGGGAAATGTGAAATCCGGATTCCAAACTTGTATTTGTCCGGTGAATGTGATATCATGTATACTAGTTGAGTGCAAAAGGAGTAACAGTTATGAGCCTGACAAATGCAGATTCTTATAAAAATAACAGGGAAAAGAGAAAAAAAGAAGCGAAGAAAAAGAAGCTGCTCTTCCGTCTAAAGACAGCACTAGCAGCAGTCATTGTTGTGTTGATCTGTGTTTGGATCGGATATTCCGGATATCAGAAAATTGAGGAGAATAAACCGAGAGCGAGCGTGACAGCAGATTACACCGCTTTCGATGATTATCTTTCAGGACTTAGCAATGCAGAGGCAGCAGAATAGAATAGGATGAAGAAAGAAGACAGTATGGTTTCGGCCATACTGTTTTTTTGTATAGGAAACTGTGTATCATCCCAGGGTATGGCTTTCAGAGCTTCCGGCAATTGTGTGAAATGAGTGTCGAAAAGGGTCAAAGGAGGTAAGAAATTATTAAGAATCATTTTGGAAAAAGTACTTGAAAAAGGTAGTTGTGTGGTTTACAATGGTTTCAAGTGGTAGAAAGTGGAGAGTAGTGGTACAAAATGGGGAGAACATTCCCGTTTTGGAAGAAGGTGAGTTGCATGTTGAACGGAGAATTCAATCATAGCATTGACACAAAAGGCCGCCTCATCATCCCTTCTAAGTTCCGCGAAAGTCTGGGAGAACATTTCGTGATAACAAAGGGAATGGACGGCTGTTTATTTGTGTATCCGGACAATGAATGGAGCGCCTTTGAAGATAAGCTCCGGGAATTACCACTTACCAACAAAAAAGCCAGAGACTTCAAACGGTTCTTTCTTGGAAGCGCTGTCGATGGCGAACTTGACAAGCAAGGTCGAGTACTTATCTCTTCTGCCCTGAGAGCTTATGCCGGACTGGAAAAGGAAGTGGTACTGGCAGGTGTCCTTGATAAGATTGAAATCTGGGACAAGAAAGCCTGGGATGCACACAATGAGGAAGTGGAGGCGGATATCGATGATATCGCCGGCGACATGGAAGATCTGGGCCTTCGCATTTAGGTGTAGCAGGTGAAGGAGGAAACCATGGCATTTGAACACAAATCAGTATTATTAGAAGAGGTCGTAAATGGTCTGAACATCAAGCCAGACGGCATTTACGTAGATGGAACGCTTGGTGGAGGCGGACATGCTTTTGAAGTATGTAAGCAGTTAAGTGACAAGGGGAGTTTTATCGGAATAGACCAGGACGCCGCCGCGATTGAAGCGGCAGGAATCCGGCTTCGCAGTTTCGGGGAGAAAGTCACAATCGTAAGGAGCAACTATTGTGATATGAAGCTGCGGCTAAAAGAATTAGGCATTGACAAAGTGGATGGGATTGTCCTCGATCTGGGCGTATCGTCTTATCAGTTGGATACGGCAGAGCGTGGATTCTCATACACAAAGGATGCGCCGCTTGATATGCGGATGGACACCCGGCGGGCAAAGACAGCCGCTGATATTGTCAATGGATACAGTGAGATGGACCTTTTTCGCATCATTTGTGATTACGGAGAAGATAGATTTGCGAAGAACATCGCAAAGCATATTGTAATGGAACGGGAAAAAGGTCCTATTACAACCACTTTAGAACTTACAGAGATTATAAAAGCATCGATCCCAATGAAATTTCAGAAAATGTCAGGCCATCCGGCCAAGAGGACGTTTCAGGCGATCCGGATTGAGCTGAATCAGGAACTGACAGTTTTAAGGGAATCTTTGGATGAGATGATTGACTTACTTAATAAAGGTGGAAGGATCTGCATTATTACATTCCATTCACTGGAAGATCGGATTGTAAAGGAAGCGTTTCGCAGAAACGAGAATCCGTGCACCTGTCCGAGCCATTTTCCAGTGTGTGTATGTGGGAAGAAGTCAAAAGGAAAGGTGATCACGAGAAAGCCAATTCTTCCGGGGGAAACAGAGACAGTGGAAAACAGCAGATCAAAGAGCGCGAAGCTTCGTATTTTCGAGCATATCTGATACGAAACATCGTGTGAAGTACCAGACACAGAAAAGAGGGAACGTGTATGGCATCAGGAAAGAAACGAAGAACACATAACGAAGCATATATGTACGATAATCTTGTCCGGGTCAGACGACCGCAGATACATCAGGAGGCAGGATACTACGAAGAGGAGGCCAGGACTGTGAGTCCGCAGACGAAAAAGAACCAGCGCAGGGCAATGAAGCTCGGCTTTGGTTATGTGACATTTTTTGCCGGGGCGGTGGCGGTCGCACTATTTGTCTGCTTTCATTATCTTGGAGCCCAGGCGGATTTGGAACAGAAGACAAGAAAAATTGAAAGTCTGCGGACAGAGATCACCAGCCTGAAAGAGAAAAATACATCAGAATACAATCATATCGCAAATTCCGTCAATCTGGACGAGGTTCAGCAAAGGGCAGCGGAGCTTGGTATGGTATATGCGGAGGATTCCCAGATTGTGAAATACCAAAGCGCAGGAGATCATAAAATCAGACAGTACGAAAGCATTCCGGAAGATGGAGAAGCAACGGATAAATAACAGCATAGTGAAAAGGGGAATTCCATGGAAAGAAAGAGAAGTCAAAAAGAATCCCAGAATTTTCATAAAAAATTTCCGAAAAGAATGAAAATAAAGCTGGTAGGAGTGTTTACGGCAATCGTACTGGCTTTTGTTTTTTTGGCAGGAAAGGCAGTTGCCTTAAATCTTGTCAAAGGGGAGGAGTACCAGAAGCAGGTTATGAGCCAGATGCGAAGTGGGAGTCAGATCATCCACTTTAAACGTGGCGATATTCTGGATACAAATGATACAGTTCTGGCTACAAGCGAGCGTTCCTACAACGTGATCCTCGATGTGGCGGGACTTCTGGAGACGAAGACGTCCTATCAGAATAAGAAGATCAATGCCACGGTGGAAGCGCTTGTCAAAGGGTTTGACCTGGATGAGTCAGATCTCAGGGAGATTTTGCAGGACGAGTCGGACAGTCGCTATGTGATCTTGAAAAAAGATGTGGATTATGAGACCGGAAAAGATTTTCAGACGAAGATGGATAAGAGCAAAAATATTGTCAGTGTGACACTGGAAGATTCCTATACGAGAACCTACCCTTACGGAACCATGGCAAGTGATGTGATCGGATTTACTTCCTCAGGAAACAGCGGAACGATCGGTCTGGAGGCATATTATAATAACGAACTGAACGGAACAGATGGAAAAAAAACAGGGTATCTCTCGTCTGGATCCAGCTCAGAGAACGTAGTGAAAAGCCCGACGGACGGCAATTCCATTGTCACAACGATTGACGCGAATCTGCAGGCGATCGTGGAGAAGCATATTCTGGAATTGAATGAAAGGCTGCGGGATAACTACCGTGAGGGCGAGGGTACGAAAAACACAGCCGTGATCATGATGGATCCAAACACTGGAGCTATTCTGGCTGAGGCAAGTTACCCGAATTTTGATCTGAATCAGCCAAGGGATCTGTCGAAATATTATACGACAGAGGAGCAGGAGGCCATGACTGAGGAGGAGCGTCTGGAGACACTTAATGCGCTGTGGAGAAACTTCTGCGTCAGCGATACGTTTGAACCGGGATCCACGATGAAGCCGTTTACGATGGCGGCCGGATTTGAGACCGGCAAACTGACTGGAGATGAGACATATGTATGCGGCGGTTCCTATTCCTATGAAGGAGTTGCCAAGCCGGTTTCCTGTATCGCCACAGACGGACATGGGACAGAAACATTAAAACAAGTGCTGGAAAATTCCTGCAACGTCGGAATGATGCATATTGCAGATACACTCGGCGCGGAGGACTTCTGCCGGTATCAGCATATCTTTGGTTTTGGAGAGTACACAGGCATTGATCTGCCTGGAGAGGGGGATACATCCAATCTTCTGTACACGGCTGATAACATGCAGCCCATCGATCTAGGAACCAACGCTTTTGGACAGAATTTTAATGTGTCGATGACACAGCTTGCGGCGGGGTTTTGCTCCCTGATCAATGGGGGTAATTACTATGAACCGTATCTGGTGAAAGAGATCCGCAATGCTCAGGGGGACGTTGTGGAGACGAAGACTCCGGTGCTGGCAAGAAAAACCGTATCCCAGGAAACGTGCGAGATTCTGAAAGACTATATGCTTGGAGTCGTAGAAGAGGGAAGTGGAAAATCAGCCCAGGTAGAGGGGTATGCTATTGGCGGAAAGACCGGTACTGCGGAGAAACTGCCTCGAAGCCAAGGAAAGAACTTAAACTCTTTCATTGGATATGCCCCGCAGGAAAATCCGGAAGTTATGATATACGTTGTTGTGGACGAGCCGAATCTGGCACAGCAGGCGGCAAGTTATCTGGCGACAAGACTTTCTGCGGACATTATGAAAGAAGCATTTCCATATTTGAATATTACAAAATCGGAATAAATAGAATAACCTCACAGAAGGATTAATAAGCTATATCAATCACTTCTGTGAGGTTTTTTATGAAGAATAAAACCTATAATAAAAGGAAGATTCTCATTGTGTTTATCGGGGCGTCGCTAATGATACTGGGGCTGATTGCAAGACTTTGTTATCTGATGATTTTTGACGCGGAATATTATCAGAAGAAGGCCGAGGCTCTCCACGAGCGGGAGCGGGAGATCAAGGCGGCAAGAGGAGAGATTATCGACCGGAACGGTAAAGTACTTGCTACCAATAAGACGGTCTGTACCGTTTCGGTGATTCACAGTCAGATCGAGGATGCGGACGCAGTGACGAAAGCTCTTGCCGGGACACTGGAGATGGAGGAAGAAACCGTACGGAAAAAGGTGGAGAAAGTTTCCTCTATGGAACGAATCAAAACCAACGTGGAAAAAGAAGTTGGAGACCGGATCCGGGAGATGAATCTGGCAGGCGTCAAGGTGGATGAGGATTTCAAACGGTATTATCCGTACGAAGAGCTTGCCAGCAAGGTGCTTGGCTTCACAGGGGGTGATAATCAGGGGATTATCGGCCTGGAGGTCAAGTACGAAGATTATCTGAAAGGAGAAAATGGAATGATTCTCTCCACTACGGACGCAAGAGGCGTGGAGCTGGAGGGGATCGCAGAGGACCGGGCAGAGCCGACTGCCGGCAATACCTTGCGGATCAGCATTGATTATAACATTCAGAAGTACGCCCAGCAGATGGCGCAGAAGGTAATGGAGGAAAAGCAGGCGGAGAAGGTGGCGATCATCCTGATGAATCCGCAGAACGGAGAGATCTATGCTATGGTGAACTGGCCGGAGTTTAATCTGAACGAACCATTTGAACTTCCGGAGGGAACGACATATGATTCGGAGGATGAAAAGCAGGAACTTTTAAACCAGATGTGGAGAAACGGGTGTATCAACGACACCTATGAGCCGGGTTCTACCTTTAAAATCATCACCTCCAGCGCCTGTCTGGAGGAGGGGGTCGTTGATCTGGATGATACGTTTGTCTGTCCGGGATACAAGATCGTGGAGGATCGGAGGATCCGGTGCCACAAGGTAGGCGGGCACGGTGCCGAGACGTTTGTGGAGGGCGTCCAGAATTCCTGTAACCCGGTTTTCATGGAAATTGGACTACGCCTTGGAGCGGAACGGTTCTGTGACTATTTCGAACAGTTCGGGCTGATGGAAAAGACCGGGGTGGATCTTCCGGGGGAGGCTTCTACTATCATGCACCGGCTGGAAGATATCGGGGAGGTAGAGCTTGCTACCATGACATTCGGTCAGTCGTTCCAGGTGACGCCGGTACAGATGGCCGCCACAGTCAGTTCCTTGATCAATGGAGGAAAGAGGGTAACGCCTCATTTTGGGGTAGAAGTGCTGGACAGTGAGAGCGGGAAGACGCTTAAGACATTTTCGGATAAACAGGGCAGAAGGGTCATATCTGAGAAAACGTCAGAGACGATGCGGAAAATCCTGGAGAGCGTGGTTTCAGTCGGATCCGGGAAAAACGCCTATATCGAGGGATACAGTATCGGAGGAAAGACGGCCACGTCCCAGACTCTGCCAAGAAGCGCCAACAAATATATTTCTTCCTTTATTGGCTTTGCTCCGGCCGAAAATCCGCAGATTCTGGGAATGTGTGTTATCTACGACCCTAAGGGAATCTATTATGGCGGAACGATCGCAGCCCCGGTTGTGCGGGAGATTTTTGATGACGTACTGCCGTACCTTGGCATCGAAAAACAAGAGAACGCAAAGTCTGAAAAGGAAGAGTGACCGTGACAGAAAAGAAGAGCAGCCTGCGGCAGAAAGAAAGAGCGAGCCATGGCGGTCGACTTGCATTGATGGTACAAATACGTTATAATGGTACGCAGGCATATAGGCCTGTTTAGAAACCAAAGGATGAAGAGGTGCAGATATGGATTTTACATTCGTAGTACCGGTTCTGATCTCATTTGTACTGAGTGTGATTATGGGGCCGATCGTGATTCCGATGTTACGGAAAATGAAAATGAAACAGACAGAACGTGTGGAGGGGGTGGAGTCTCATCTACAGAAGGCGGGGACGCCGACCATGGGAGGCGTGATGATTCTGGCTTCTATTGTAGTTACCTCCCTCTTTTATGTAAAGGATTATCCGAAGATTATTCCGATCTTGTTCGTAACGCTTGGGTTTGGACTGATTGGATTTCTGGATGATTATCTCAAGGTTGTGATGAAGCGCTCGGACGGACTCTTTCCAAAGCAGAAGTTCGCCCTTCAGATTGTGATAACTGCGGTATTTGCCTATTATCTGATCCATGTTACTCATACACCGTTGACCCTTCTGATTCCATTTTCTGGTGGAAGATACTGGAATATAGGATGGCTTGCCATTCCGCTGTTATTTATAGCAGTGATCGGTACGGTCAACGGCGTCAATTTTACAGATGGACTCGATGGGCTTGCCTCCAGTGTGACCGTGCTTGTTGCTACATTCTTTACGGTGGTGGCAGTAGGAACAAAGAGTGGGATTGAGCCGGTCACCTGTGCGGTGGTAGGTGCGCTTATGGGATTCCTTCTGTTTAATGTCTATCCGGCCAGTGTGTTTATGGGAGACACCGGATCTCTGGCTCTTGGAGGATTCGTGGCGTCCACGGCATATATGCTTCAGATGCCCATTTTCATCATCATTGTCGGAATGATTTATCTGATAGAGGTGGCGTCGGTGATGATTCAGGTTACTTATTTTAAGAAGACAGGTGGAAAACGGATTTTTAAGATGGCTCCGATTCATCATCATTTTGAGCTCTGTGGATGGTCTGAGACGAGGATCGTGGCAGTCTTTTCCATTATCACGGCGATTCTGTGTCTGATTGCGCTGTTGGCACTATAAGAAGAAAGGACGGAAGAGTAATGTTAAAAAACGGGAAAAAGGTACTCGTGTTCGGCTCTGGAAAGAGTGGGATTGGTGCGGTGATGCTTCTGGAGCACGAGGGCGTTGATACGATCTTATATGATGGAAATGAAAAACTCGATCCGGAAGAAATCCGGAGACGTCTGCCAAAGGACAGTAAGGCGGAAATAATATTCGGACCGTTTCCGGAGGATCAGATGGAAAAAATCGGTCTTGCGGTTTTAAGTCCGGGTGTTCCAGTGGATCTTCCGGTTGTGGAGAAGATGAAGGCGGACGGGATCCTGATCTGGGGAGAAATCGAGCTTGCATATCACTATGGCAGGGGAGATGTACTGGCTATTACGGGGACGAATGGAAAGACGACCACCACGACACTTCTTGGTGAGATTATGAAGGCTCATCAAAGTGAGGTGTTTGTAGTTGGAAATATCGGTAATCCGTACACCATGGAGGCTATGAAGATGACAGAGCAAAGTGTAACTGTTGCGGAGATCAGCAGTTTCCAGCTGGAGACGATTCATGGGTTTGCGCCGAAGATCAGCGCGATCTTAAATATTACGCCGGATCATCTGAACAGACACCACACCATGGAGAACTATATCAGCGCCAAAGAGGCCATTACAAGAAACCAGACGAAGGATGACTACTGTGTGCTGAATTATGAAGATGACGTGCTCCGGGTGTTCGGGGAAGAGACAGAAGCGACACCATTTTATTTTAGTAGTAAAAGGGAACTTCCGGTGGGGATTTACTTAAAAGACGGGGAGATTATCTACCGGAATCAGGAAGTAGTTCCGGTTTGCCGTGTGGAGGAGCTCATGCTGCTTGGAACCCATAATTATGAAAATGTGATGGCGGCGGTGGCGATAGCAGCGCTCTATGGCGTACCGATGGAGACAATCCGGAAAGTCATAAAGGGGTTTTCAGGAGTGGAACACAGGATCGAATTCGTGATGGAAAAAGATGGAGTGGCATACTATAACGATTCGAAAGGGACGAATCCGGACGCGGCAATCCGTGGTATTACCGCAATGAATCGTCCAACCATTCTGATCGGAGGGGGCTATGATAAGCAGTCTGAATACAATGAATGGATCGAAAGCTTTCAGGGAAAAGTAAAGAAACTCATCCTGCTCGGGGAGACGAAGGAGAAAATTGCAATGACTGCGGAGAAATATGGATTTACCGACTACGCCTTTGTGGATAGTTTGGAGGATGCAGTGCGGTGTGCGAAAGAAGAAGCCAAAGCGGGGGATGCTGTATTGCTTTCGCCGGCGTGTGCAAGCTGGGATATGTTCCGAAGCTACGAAGAACGGGGAGAGAAGTTTAAACACTTGGTAAAATCGCTGTAAGGAGAGGGATAGATTGAAGCAGGCGGAAAAACCGGAATCCAGAGGGACGGATAAGGTGCTTCTGGTGATTGTTTTTTTACTTGTGATAATAGGACTGATAATCCTTTACAGTACCAGTTCCTATAATGGACAGATAAAGTTCGGAGATCCTTTTTACTATTTGAAAAAACAGATCTTCGCTACATCCCTTGGATTGGCCGGGATGTATGCGGTCGCCAGAACCGATTATCATATTTGGGAAAAGCTGGCGGTGCCGGGGTATCTGATGGCAATTGTACTTTGCATTGCCGTCATGTTGTTCGGCGATGAATATAATGGCTCCAAAAGATGGCTGTCTTTGGGGCCATTTTCTTTTCAACCGTCAGAATACGTGAAAGTTGCGTTGATTGTATTTCTCGCATGGCTGGTGACAAAAAACGTCAAAAAAATCGGAAAGCTTACCACATTATTCAGGATCATGCTGTTTGCCCTTCCTGTTGTAGGACTTGTGGGGGCCAGCAACTTAAGCACGGCGGTGATTATTCTTGGCATTGCCGTGATCCTGATCTTTACCGCCAGTCCGAAATATGCCCAGTTCATATGGATGGCGGTGACAGGGATTGGATTCATGGCTATCTTTCTTGGACTGGAGAGTTACCGTTTGGAGCGTATCGCCATCTGGCAGAATCCGGAGAAATATGAGAAAGGGTACCAGACGCTCCAGGGACTCTTTGCCATTGGCTCCGGCGGCCTGTTCGGGAAAGGGCTTGGCAGTAGTATCCAGAAGCTCGGCTTCGTGCCGGAGGCACAAAACGACATGATTTTTTCCATCATCTGTGAGGAGCTCGGACTTGTGGGGGCTATCCTTGTGATTTTGTTGTTTTTCCTTTTGATCTGGCGTTTTTTCGTGATTGCCTCCCATGCGTCGGATTTGTTCGGCGCGCTGATTGCGGCAGGAGCCATGGCGCACATGATGATACAGGTAATCTTAAATATCGCGGTCGTGACCAATACGATTCCGAATACTGGTATCACGCTCCCCTTTATCAGCTATGGAGGGACGTCGGTTGTCTTTCTTCTTGTGGAAATGGGGCTTGTATTCAGCGTGGCCAGTTGGTAAAATAGAAACGTTAATGATGGAACATACAGGAGGCACATCGATGAATGAACAGGTCGTGCAAAGGGATGAGAAGAGAAAAGAATTAAAACGTACCAGGCGCAGGCAGATCATCAAAAGACTGGGAAGCGGGGCGGCGGTTCTTGCTGCCATCATTTTGTTTCTCCTCTTATTTCAGCTCAGAGAAATTCGGGTGGAGGGGTCTGATTTTCTCACGGAGGGTGAGATCAGACAGTATATCCGTGAGCAGGGAGGGGATGGCAATTCTCTTGTCCTGCTACTTAGTACAAAGTTTGGGGATTTCCCGGAGCCGGCGACTGTTCAGAGTATGAAGTTCCACATGGTCAATCCGTGGACGATCCGTGTAGTCGTCAAGGAAAAATCCCCTGCCGGATATGTACAGAACCAAGAGAGCTATATTTATTTTGACAATGAGGGGACGGTACTTGGCATTACGGACGCTCCAAGGGATGGTGTGAGCCTGGTTGAAGGACTGGACGTCTCAAAGGTGGAGCAGGGAGAGAAACTTCCGGTGGAGGATTCCTCTATTTTTGAATATATTGTCCAGATTCAGGAGATTCTTACCAGATACAAGATAAGTCCGGACCGGATTGTCACAGACGGAGAGAATATCACCCTTTATTTTGGGAAGATCTGCGCCAAACTTGGAAGTGGAGATCCGAAAGAAAAGGCTGAGCAGCTTCCGTCGATTCTGGAAAAGCTGGAGGGCCAGAGCGGTACATTGTACTTGGAGCATTACGGGCAGTTGACAGAGACGATCCGCTTTGAAAAAAGTGAAGCGGCCAAGGAATAAATGCTTCCGAACTGCGGGAAGAAGGAGCTTTTGGGGTTTGTGGCGAAAATCCCGCTTAGATAAACCACATATACAAAGTACATAAAAAATTTATGATTTTCATCAAGTTTGAACTTAGATTTTTGCGGCTTTGTATATGGTTGAACTGTTACTAAAAAAATCGAAAAATAGAAAAAATTCTATTGAAATTTGCCCGGAAAGACTATATTATATAGTATATATGGCAGAATACATGTACTAGTAGGGTGTATAAATAATAAAGCATAACAAAGGAGGAGACACTCTTGTTAGAAATTAAGACAAATGAATCAGAAGCAGCAGCAAAAATTATCGTCGTTGGTGTAGGTGGAGGCGGTAACAATGCTGTCAACCGCATGATAGATGAGCAGATTGCAGGCGTAGAGTTTATCGCCATCAACACAGACAAACAGGCTCTCTCATTCTGCAAGGCTCCTACACTGATGCAGATCGGAGACAAGCTCACAAAAGGACTTGGAGCAGGAGCAAAGCCGGAAGTTGGCGAGAAGGCAGCAGAGGAGAGCGCGGATGAGATTGCGGCAGCACTCAAAGGTGCAGATATGGTATTTGTTACATGCGGCATGGGCGGCGGTACAGGTACAGGTGCGACACCAGTAGTAGCACGTATCGCAAAAGAACAGGGTTCCCTGACAGTCGGCGTTGTTACAAAGCCGTTCCGTTTTGAATCCAGGGCACGTATGAACAATGCCCTCGCTGGTATTGAAAAGTTAAAAGAAAATGTAGACACACTGATTGTCATTCCGAATGATAAGCTTCTTGAGATCGTTGACAGAAGAACAACGATGCCGGACGCTCTGAAAAAGGCGGACGAAGTTCTTCAGCAGGGTATCCAGGGCATTACAGATCTCATCAATGTACCGTCTCTGATCAACCTTGATTTTGCGGATATCCAGACCGTTATGATCGACAAGGGCATTGCTCACATCGGTATCGGACATGGAAGAGGAGACGACAAGGCGCTTGAGGCTGTAAAACAGGCTGTGGCAAGTCCGCTGCTTGAGACGACGATTTCCGGTGCGTCCCACGTGATTATCAACATTTCCGGAGATATCACTCTGATGGACGCAAGCGATGCGGCAGAGTACGTTCAGGAGCTTGCAGGAGAAGAGGCAAATATTATCTTTGGTGCAATGTACGATGAGACCAAGTCCGACGAGGCCACAGTGACTGTCATTGCGACAGGTTTACATAACAGTACAGAGAGTACTGCATCCAGACTAAAATCCAAGATCGGAGTTACAAAGCCGGCCGGATCTGTATTTGCTACTGATACACAGGCACATACAGCACTCAAGACAGATATGGGAAGAGTGACTCAGATGCCACAACAGACAAGAACAACTACAGCAGCTCCAGAGACAAATGCTCCTACAGCACCTTCCACACCATCTTACACAGCGGGGACAGGAAGGGTGAAAGAGCAGACCATCAAGATTCCGGACTTCTTCAAGAAATAGGAATCGAAGGTTCGGACATACAAAGAGATCCGATATTTGGCACTTTAGATATCATACAGACTACAAGACGAATGAAAGGTATGGAGACAGAAAAGCCTCCATACCTTTTTCTGTGCAAAATTACCATTTTTCTTTAAGATAAAAAAGGACAAGAAATAGAGAAAATCCGCATAAATACAGTATCTATCAGTAAAACAAGAAAAGAAAAATAAGGAAAATTACAACGAAATTACAACAAATGAAAGAGCCTGATGCAACGACTTATGCAAAGAAATACAAAGTTATGGAAAAACTACACTTGAAAGAGTGTCTTTTTCTATTTTGTATAACAGCACACTATTTCATTTCTGCTTGATTACCTTAAAACTTATTAGTCTATGGTTTGTCAAGGGCTTGTTGCGTAAGCAATGCTGAATAGCACCCTTTACAAAGCATAGGCTGATAAGTAACCTTTTCAAAAGCAGAAAAGAAATGACACTAATAATTTGTCATGTTATAATTCACTTATATCAAGAAAACGAAGGTGAATACTATGGCATTAGTCAAAATAGAAAATCTTTCATTTTCATACTATGGATATTCAAACAATATTTTCGACCATGTTTCATTTCAATTCGATACAAATTGGAAAACAGGGTTAGTTGGAAGAAATGGAATTGGAAAAACAACTCTTTTCAAATTATTATTAGATGAAGAAGAATATCGAGGGAGTATCAATAAAAGTGTTGATTGTACGAAATTTCCACCAGATATAGATGATGATACTAAAACAGGAATGGAAATTTTTTATCTACTCGGGCACGATGTTGAAGAATGGAAATTATTTAAAGAATTAAATCTTTTGAATGTTAAAGAAGATATTTTATATCGTCCATTTTATACTTTATCCAGAGGAGAGCAAACAAAACTTTTATTAGCTATCCTATTTTCAAATGAAACAGATTTTTTACTTATTGATGAACCGACAAATCATTTGGATTTTTGGGGACGTCAAAGCGTAAGTAATTATTTAAAAAGCAAAAAAGGCTTTTTGTTAATATCTCATGACAGAGCTTTCTTAGATAACTGTATTGACCATATTATATCAATCAATAAAAGCACCATTGATGTTCAAAACGGTAATTTTACATCATGGTATGAAAATAAAATAAATCAAGATAAATTTGAAACTGCCGAGAATGATAGATTAAAAAAGGATATAAAGAAACTGAAAACAGCTTCAAGACAATCAAGAGTGTGGTCTGATAAAATCGAAAATTCAAAAAATGGCATGAAAGTTTCAGGAGTAAAAGCCGATAAAGGACACATTGGACATCAATCAGCTAAAATGATGAAAAAAGTCAAAAATTTAGAAAACAGACAAAAGAGAGCTATTCAAGAAAAGGAACAATTACTAAAGAATGTGGAAAAAAGTGAGGCTTTATCCTTATATCAACTATCTCATCACAAAGAGGTGTTGATAAGCGTCAAAAATCTTTCTTCGTTTTATGGATTGAAACAAATTTTAGAACAGATAAATTGTGAGATTAGGCAAGGGGAAAGAATATCTGTAATGGGAGTTAATGGTAGTGGAAAATCTACATTCATAAAAATTTTGCTAGGAGAAGAAATACAATATACTGGCGATATTCAAAAAGTACCTAATTTGAAAATATCATATGTCCCTCAAGATACATCATTTTTAGTTGGGAGTTTAAATAGTCATATTTATTCTCAAGGAGTTAATGAAACAATATGCAAATCACTTCTTATAAAACTTGGTTTTTCAAGAGATTTATTTGATGTGCCAACGGAATATTATAGCGAAGGGCAAAAAAAGAAAGTTCTAATTGCGATAAGTTTATCACAACAGGCTCATTTGTTCATTTGGGACGAGCCACTCAATTACATTGATATTATTTCAAGAATGCAAATTGAAGAAATTATATTAAAGATAAAGCCGACTATGATATTTGTAGAACACGATAAAAAATTTTGTGATAATATTGCTACTACCACAATAACCTTGTGAGATTATTTTGTGATAAGCATAATTTTTCTCAAAACCGCCGGAGTGATCCGCCAGCGGTGGCGGTCGCAAGACATAGCGCCACGCCAGCAAAGCTGGCGAGGGGGCGGTTCACTTCGGCGGTTTGGCGAGCGTAGCGAGCCTTATAAAGCCCCCGTTATCTAACAAGGGGGGCACAAGAAACTGGAAACAATAACCTGAAAGTACAAAATATCCCGTATTTATGCGGTGTATCTGCATTTTTAAGGGTGTGAAATAAAAAGT
>OLSM01001467.1_pt1 | contig 17453 bp, 23 predicted proteins | sample 1672721 | NCBI WGS metagenome assembly OLSM01 (sample SAMEA3136717, study PRJEB25190) | human gut metagenome | reverse complement strand
TTGATAAAACCTTTGTCCACGGCAATTCCAATCAGCGACAAAGAGTGTTGTTTCTCTGCTGATTGGAATTGCCGTGGACAAAGGTTTTATCAAAAGCATCCATCAGCCGGTGTTGGATTTTTTCCCGGACTATACCATCAAACGTGGAGAAAAAACCATACAGCAGGTGACAATCAGACACCTGTTGACGATGACTGCGCCATATAAATACCGGTCGGAACCGTGGACAAGGGTTTGTACAACTGATGATTGGACAGTCGCTGCCCTTGACCTGCTTGGAGGAAGAGCCGGTCTACCTGGAAAGTTCAGGTATTCTACGCTTGGAATCCATATTCTAACCGGAATCCTTTCCAAAACTTCCGGACTTTCAACCGTCAGTTTTGCAAACCAGTATCTTTTTTCTCCGCTGGGTATCGCGCCGCGTACCAATTATCTTGCCATGACCGCGGAGGAACACAAGGAATTTACCATGTCAAAGAATCCGCAGGGAAATATTTGGTTTGTGGACCCCCAAGGCGTCGGTGCGGCGGGTTATGGTCTGTGTATTTCAGCAGCGGAGATGGCTAAGATCGGTCAAATGTGTCTGGAAGGCGGAATGTATGGCGGGAAGCGCATCGTTTCGTCTGAATGGATCAGGGAAAGCACCGAGCCGTGGATTCAGTGCGCCGACAATTTCAGAAATATGTTATATGGCTATCTATGGTGGATCATAGATGAGAAGAAACATATCTACGCCGCCATTGGAAACAGTGGCAATGTGATCTATGTGAACCCGGAAAAAGAAATAGTAGTGGCCATAACGGGAACCTTTCAGCCGACTGTCTTTGACAGGGTTGATTTTATACAGGAGCATATCGAGCCGCTTTTAGACGCTTCCGTTTAGCGCTATACTCCGTATCAAATTGTATTAGCAGAGTAGGACATCAGGTTTGTCGCTGCGCAACAAATAGCCTATGTGCATATACAAAACAAATAGGTGTGGAAAAGAAAAGGCAACGGAGGTATGAAAAGTGATTGACAAAAGTTGTTGGAAGCCGTATCATACAAATAATGAGAGTAAGCGCTCGATCTGGTCTAGTGCCAGTATCGTAGCCATCATCTTCTGGTATCCGAGTTGCTGGATCAGGAAGGCAAAATTTTGATTGTTAACGTCAGGATAACCGTTTTAGAAGTTATCCCTATGTAATCAATTAATTTATGCGTTCCTGTGAAAGCGGGAACGTTTTTTTTATTGGATTAAGAAAGGAAACTAATATGTCGTCTAAAATGGTGTTTTCCGTCAAGCAGTTAAAGCGCTTTACCGACCCCTTTGTGAAAATAAAGGGTGAGGAAAGAGCAAATCCAATTAAGTACCGCTTTTATGTGCAAACCAACGATTTGCCACGGGACTTACTTGATTGGATGCAAACGAATCCAAGAGAGCAAAACACAAATACAGATGTTGCGAAAGCAATCCGTGCATCCCTACTCAACGCAAACAGAGAGTTCCATCTATGGAACCGAGGTATTCTACTTTCCGCTGACGAAGTTGTATTCGATACACGGACCGGGATTATCAGTATCACTATGACTGATCCAGAGATTCATGGAAATATTGATGGTGGCCATACGTTGAGAATCATTCTGGATCAGCGTGAAAAATTAGTAGCGTGCGGTGAAAAACTTCCGGAATCTTATGTAGAAATGGAAGTTATAACTGGCCTTAATACACCGGAGGATTTGGCTGAAGCACGAAATACGAGCGTTTCAGTCGATACTAAGAGCATGGAGGAATTGCGAAAGTCCTATGAATTGCTCAAAAAAATCATGAAAGATGATAAAATTGAGGGGAATCCCTATTTTGAACGCATTGAGTTCAAACAAAACCAGATGCAGGGGACCCGCAACGCAATCGATATTCGAGAGATCATTGCAATCCTGAACATGTTTAATCAAAAACTTTATCCGAATACAGACCCGGAAGATAGTTCCCCAATACAAAGCTTTACCGGTAAAGAGGTTAGTCTCAAGCGATTTTTGCAAATGGGACAACCCTCGAATACTCCAGATGATACATTGCAAGAAATTCGAAACGCCGAAATTCGTAATATGATCCCTGTAATCCCCGCAATATTTCGTTTATGGGATCATATTGAGCGAAATTTTACGGCCGCTACGGCAATTCTAGGAAAACGTTACGGCGCCAAAACCTATGCCAATTATAGTAAAGGGGACCCCAATGGAACGTATGCGCTTTTCTCCAACTGTGAGTTAATATATACCATCCCGAAAGGGATATTATATCCAGTTGTAGGAGCGTTTCGAGCGTTGATCCGGATTGATAAAAAGGGGGAGTATTTTTGGTTAAAGGATCCCATTGCAGCTTGGGAAGATCTAAAAAAAACGATCGCGTCCCAAGTAATGGATACGTCCGATTTGGTCAAGGATAATCCAGCCCTCATTGGAAAAACAAAGACACTTTGGAATAGCACGTTTTTAACGGTATCGTTTTACGCGACAAAGTGAAGCAGAGGGAGAATCTGGAATGAGATTACAAAAAGGGGTTTGCCGAAAGCCGCTTGCAAGCGATGCCGAGTTCTGGGGTGCTTTAATGCACTTGTTTGTGAAATCCCCCAAGAGTTCCACATACAAATATGCCTTACTCAAATGCCTAGTGGATTGTAGCCGTAATCTGAACGGGGTATCCCTTAGCTTTGATACAATTTATCTGCGTTTTACAGAGATTTATTGGGATTTAATCGTCAAGTATCGATTGGATCAGCTAATCTGTGGAGAGAAAGGATCACTCACCGCGATTGAGAAAATTTTATACGACTACATGTTGGAATACGACTTGGATGAGACAAGTGAATTGAGTGATTTGCCAGATAAAGCAAGATGTATCATGCATCAGGAAGTACGCAAAAGATGCTCAGTCTATGTCATTGATGCATTTTATACCAGCACGCAAGGACTTTTTTATAGCTTCTCTAAGCCGGAAAAGATCTTAGAATTGAGTCATGCATCGAAAGTCTTCCTGCAGCGGTATGATGATGTGGTGCAATCGCTCAACTATTGGTACTGGGCAAAGGAAATAGAACGAATTAACGGTGCGGCAACACCAGGGAAGCTCCTCACAAGCATGTTGTCGCTCGGTAAGGGTACACATTAATTTCATATAGTTTTATATTCAGAATACCAAGCGAGTAATATAGAACGGATTATAATTTTTATCGATATCGTTTAATTAAGCAAGGGCAGGAACAAGTTCCTGCCCTTGTTTATGCTTTGTTGGAAGGCTCACTTTCCCAGATGGGCTGGCCCACCTCTTTATTCTCTATACCTTACCACTATGTTCTCGGCGCTGAACAAACAAACTTCTTATTGGTAAGCGCTGTATGTTCACTAAATTTTCTTTAGACGAGCAAACCCAATGAAGGAAAGGACGGCCTGCACAATGACAAACAAAGCATAAAGCGGGAACATCAGTGCGGCAACGGCGTACAAAATCCCCCCAGTAAGCGCGAATCCTCTATGGCTCATCGCCCAGCCAAGTACATTAAACAGTGCAGCCAAAATGGTACAAATTACATGGGGCATTACTAGGGCAGTGGCAATCCCGGCGCCAATGGCTTCCGCAGCCTCTGTCGTCCCTGTGTTTGCGCCAAACCAATAACTAATAGAGTAAATGGCGTAGATCACGCCTAGAATAGCTGCAACCAACAGCAGGGCGCTTTTTTTCTTCTTAGTTTTCATTTCCTTGTTTCTCCTTTTCTATTTCTACCGCCCTCCGACGGCTAGGGTACTGGTCATTGCTCTCCGCACACAGAGCATGTGGCTTTGGGGAACGGTATATTAGAAAATTCCAAACATTCCTCTAATTAATGATATATTTCGACACCATCAGACAAATTATACTATGAAGTTACTTGAAAATCAACTATAAATGTAATAAAGTAATCCCTTTTAACAAAACAAAAAGAAAAATAACATGTTGGGTTTTAGAACTGCCTCAAAAATTAGTATTTTGATGGTTGGGAGGCAGGGGCCTGGCGGAGGGGACGCGAGCAAAGTAGCGCCAGCAAAAAGGAACAGGACCGGACAGATCTGTCCGGTCCTGTTCCTAGTATCGATAGACAATTACGGATGAAAATTTTTAAGCGGCGCCGTTCAATTCAGTAAGGACGGATTGCATAGAATCGATTTCTTGATTCTGCGTTTCTACAATGGCCCGCGCGAAGGAAAGGACCTCTTCTTCGTTGGTATGGGGCTGGATAACCGTAGCCATATCGACGGCCATTTGATGGTGCATTAACATGCCCTCCGCAAACGCAGCGTCTAGACTGCTGTTAGCCGCAGTATGCATCATGTCGTGATTCATTCCCTTGTGATAGGCTTCCAAGTAGGCGTCAGCCTGTTCCGTGTCCTGGACGCCTTCCGCCTGAATGGACGTAAGCATGGATTCCATCTGCGTTATCTCCTCCGCCTGGGCCTCAATAATATCCTGAGCAAGGGGGGCCAGGACGCGATGATTGCCGCCGTGATTTAAATAGCTTTCCGCCATCGAAATTGCCGCCGCATGGTGGGGAACCATACCGGAAAGAAAATCAATTGCGGCATTCCCGGAATAAGGAATGCCATTCATGTCCTTCATCATCGCAGACATAATCTTGTCCTGCTCCTTCACATAGAGACTGAGCGGCGAATCCTTTGCGGAATTCGGTTGTCCATGGCCCATTTCCGTATGATTCATCTCACCATGGCCGTCGTTGGCTGAGCTGGGTGGCTCCCCTTGGCTGAAAAAATTTGAATATACCAGTACGGCGATCAAGATGACGGCCAAAATGCCCAGAACCCAATACCAGGTTTTCTTTCCCATAGTATCCTCCTGTCTTAATTTCCTGTAGTTTTTGCAGAAGGATAATCTTTATGCAAAGGGATGTCGCGCTATCGCTTAGAAGCTGCCCGGGATCTCCACATACCAGCGGTCGTCGTCCCGTCAATAGCGGGCCTGCCCCCCAATTTTAACGGTGTAGTACACGTTTTTCTCTCATTTCTTTTTTCTCGCACACGGACCTATGCTGGCGGGTCCGTGTTTTTACGTTAACCGATCTGTTGCATATAGAATATAAGGAAAGTTACGGGCCATCTACGGCAACCAAAAATGACGAGCGCCGTTTCCAAGAAGGCGCTCGTCATTTTGATAGCAGCGTGTTACCCGCCCAAAGTTATATCCTGTTTTTGATACCATTGCATCGCTTGATAAAAGTCTTCCGGCTGAAAGTCCGGCCATAGCCGGTCTACCACAAAAAAATCCGCATAGACCGCCTGTACGGGCAGGAAACCGGACAGACGGCGCATCCCGCCCCAGCGGATTACCAGATCAACGCGGGAAACGTCATGGGAATGAAGCCCCTCATAAATTTTGGATCGATTCGTACCAGGCGCTTCCAGACTTGCCAAGTCCCATTCCCATCCATAGTTGACAAGAAAATTCACGCGAATGCCGCCGCCGTGCAAGTCTGTTCGTACCGTATAAGGCCGTAACTGCTCCGGGAAGTGAGAAGCGGACGAATTGCCCACAACCAACAGGGAAACGGGCTCGGTGGCAATGAGCTCCACCGCCTTAACGCAGGCCTGGGAAAAGGCTGCGACCTGTTCCGACGGTCGACCGCAATTATCAGTGGTAAATCCATAATACGTGATTTCCTGAACGCCGGCGTCGCGCATTAACCTGAGTAACTCTAATCCCGGGGTCAGCCCATATTCGTAACCATCCTTTTTTTGCAACCCGGCATTTTTGGCCCAGCGCCTGTTGCCGTCCGGAATTATACCAACATGTTTCGGTATTCTGATACTATCACCTTCTTCCAAATTTAGTATTTGGAACCCATCTTGACGTTATGCAAAAGATGGGGGTGGGGATCGAACTTTTTCAGTAGCATCAAGTCTGGCTGCCGGTCGATCCGGTTAGGTCAGGCGTCCGCCCCCATCTTGGAGGCGGACGCCTGAATCGAGAGTAACAGGGAATAGACGAAGCGCAGGATCATACTCTCTCTATGATACTACCAAAGAACATCACGCAGTTGGCGACGCCGCCGTAGGTGGTATGGAAGGATGAATTGGCAAGCGGCAACGCTCTCATATTGATTGTGTCGCCCTGATAGATGTCGGTGGTTCCGTTATAGATGATATAATAGACATTACCATAGTAGTCCATCGCGTTAATCTGCGTAACGGTATATCCCCAGCACGGGTTTTCAACTATTTGAATGACGGATAGGCTGTTCGCGGCATAGAGAGAACCCGTATAGGGGCTGATATTCTTCGTGAATGCCTTATAGCTGGCATCGCCGTTTGTGAGCGTAATGGCTTCTTGGACGGCCGCAGCGTCACCGCATGGGAACAAGTTTTTGTGATCGTTCACAAATTGTTGCGACGCATTCGTGAGCTCAAAAGACATGTCATTTTCTCTGGTGCCCATCGCCGCGCATAATTCCACAAGAGTCGGCGTAAATAAGCCATTTTGAAACGTTCCAATGGATTTTAGATAGTCATCGCCGTCAAAAACCTGCATGCCTTGCCCATGGAAGGTGCCATTTTTGAATTCTCCCGTATAGGTCCATGTTAAGCCTTCTCCATTTTCGGAGACAAACTTGCCGCTTCCTGACGGTTTTCCGTCCGTAAGTTCTCCGGTATAAAGACCGGTTTGGTTGCTGGGAGCGATTGGTGATAAGCTCTCGTCGTCCCAACCGCGCACGGGAATCGCTATCTCAAAATCTTCCACGGTTTCGATTTTCGGCTCCTGCATCTGTTCTTGTTTTGGCGCATTGCTTGCACAGCCAATTAGCAAACATGCTAATGAGAGACTCAGAATTCCTAACAGCCCTTGTTTCATTTTACCACTCCCTTTTGATATAATATACCATATGTTCCAGATAGCGTAAAGGAGAAATATACAAAATTCGACAACAATTTACGTTCCCATTACTGAGGCGTTCACCCATCAAATAAGTTGGTTTTATGCTGTCATAAACCATTTGGCAATCCATTCGCTCTGAAAAAAGTTTGATTATGCCAGATTTTTTTGTATAGTTTCTTTCTTGACGTTGCCAATGGAAAGCCGGATAATAGTACGGAAGATATTTTACAAAACGTTAAAGGAGGCCTATATCATGGGAACTTATGTCGTTACCGGCGGTTCAGGGGGAATTGGGGGAAAAACCGTAGAAATTCTCCGCGAACAGGGACATGAGGTTTTGAATATTGATTTAAAGGACGGCGATATCTGCGCCAATTTGGCCACAAAAGAGGGGCGCGATGAAGTGATTAAACAGGTCCACGAGATGCATCCTGAGGGGATTGACGGCCTGTGCTGCAATGCCGGCGTGTCCGGCTCCTGCGGCAATTTGCGACTGATTATCAGCTTAAATTATTTTGGCGCGACCAATCTGGCCCATGGTCTGTTTGATCTATTAAGAAAAAAGGGCGGAAGCTGCGTGGTCACGTCCTCCAACACCATCTCCCAAGGCGCGGCCCGGATGGACTTGGTGGATATGCTCAATTACAGCCAGCTCAAATCCGTCAACGAGGAGCGGATCCTGGCTATAGCGGATAAATTCGACACCAATGACTTGGGCACCGGCAACAGCTTTTACGTGACAACCAAATACGCCTTGGCCCGCTGGGTTCGGCGCATTTCCGCGTCCTGGGCGGCCAACGGGGTGAGAATTAACGCGGTAGCGCCCGGCAACGTCTCCACACCCATGACGGCTACCATGAGCGATACCGCAAAGACCGCTGTCGCCGCCCTGCCCATTCCCATTAACTATGGCACCGACGATTTAATGCTTCCGGAGGACATTGCCAATGTCATCGCGTTCCTGGTTTCTCCGCTGGCCCATGGCGTCAACGGAAACGTAATGTTTGTGGATGGCGGCACCGACGCTCTTCTCAATTCTGAGAAGGTCTACTAAGGAGGGAGTAATCATGACATTAATTAAGCAATATGTAGACGCCATGGTCAACCGGGACTCCGTTGCCCTGAGCAAGCTGTTTTCCTCTACTGCCATTTTCGTAGACTACTGCCCCAAAGACGCCGGCCTTCCTCAGTTTTACGCCTACGGCCCTGAGGGCATTGATATGTTCTTCCGCAATCGTTTTGTGTTCCGAAAGTTTGAAGTGTTTGATCCCATTATTGTCAGCGACACCCAAGCTTACTACTATGCCGTTTATGGCGGGTACCATATGCGTGCTATTGCCACGATTCAGGATTTCAGCGACGAAGGAGAGATCAAGCGCATGATCGTTCGTCCCGCTTGATTCTGATGATTCAAAAGCGAAAAAGAAGATGAAAAAGCAGGAGCTGTGGTGCAAACACGGCTCCTGCTTTTTTCAATTCTTTTCTCTCACAGGCATTAACAGATCAAGCTGCAAATCCTCCGGTTCGCTGCTTGGCAGTTCCACGTGATGAATGTAGTTTAAGTGCTCATCCAAGAGGCCGCACATGTGCTCCTGGTCCCGAAAGTCCCCCGCGAACTCATACTTACTGCTATGGTTCACCCATTTGAGTAGGGCATCCCATTCATTAAAATTGCCAAAAGCAATCATATGCGCGGCGTACAACCCACCCGCAAAACGCTTTTTTTCAAGAGGCGCGGGCACCTCCATCTCATCTGGAATGGTTACCCACGTCTCATATCCATGGTAACCCGTTTCATCCACTGGATTGGGATGATTAAAGCCATAGTGTCTCAAATCAGGCTTGCTATGATGAAGGCCCGTAGCCAAAACAAATTCATCAATTAACCCATTGGCATGGGTTTCCGGATCATCCCCAATATAGTGTGCCGCAGCCACTGTGGCGGGGGGCAAATAGACAATCCGAACGTCATGGAGTTGCGCCAGATTTTCCTCCGCTTTTTTTAACTGGTTCAAAGTTTGATCCTCCTTAAAATTAATGCTTACCAGTTCCAAAGATTGCAAAGCAGTCAGTACCGTTTCATGTTGTGAGAGTATACTTTGCAAAGGTAGCTTGGCGGCCTTACTAAGTTCGCTTACAAAGTGACTGAGAATTTCCTGAATGGTAGAGAGTGCTGTAATTTCCTGATCGAGTTCACGGATATTCTGCTGAAATATTTCGATTGCTTCAACTGCGTCCTCCTGCTGTAAAATTTGTTTAATTTGCCTGACAGGTAACCGCAGCTTCCGCAGTAGTAAAATTTGCTGAAAGCGGGAAACCGCCGCCTCATCGTACATCCGATAGGCGTATCCCTGCCGATGAAAACTTTCAACGAGTCCCACTTGTTCATAATACCGCAGCATTCTCGTAGAAATCCCAAGGCTTTTGGATACCTGACTAATGGTCATATGTTCCATACGCACCCCTCCTATAAGCTCCAGTATATACGACGACACGGTGTCAAGGTCAAGTGGAGAATGGTGGATGTCGTGCATACAATGAAAAGGTCGAACCTGACAGTATCCTATCTTTGATAAGGGGTTTTCTCATGTGCACAAGTATCACCTATCATACCATTGACAATTATTGCTTTTTAGCCCGCACCATGGATTATGATATTACCATTCCCAAGCAGCTCCTCCTCATTCCTCGCGCCTATTGCTGGCACAAGGCGGAGAACAGGGTGACAAAATACGCCATTCTCGGGATGGGGATGAGACTGGCAAATAAGGTTGGCCTTTATGACGGCGTCAACGAAAAGGGGCTGATGTGCGCCACGCTGATGTTTGAGGACACGGTCTACAGTCCACGTCACCCGGACAAGGATAACGTCTCAACCTGCGATTTTGTGATGTGGATGTTATCCCAGTTTGACAGCGTTGAGGATGTGGTGCGCAACTTGAACCGCATCAACCTGATTTTTGGCAGCATCCCACCCCTTTTGGATGCCTGCGCATTGCACTGGATAGTCTCCGATCTCACCCATAGAACCATTGTAATAGAAAAAACAGACCGACTGAAGGTATATGAGAATCCGTATTCCACCTTAACCAATGAGCCTGGCTTTGGGGAGCAGATTGAACATTACCAACGGTACCGCTGCGTGGATCCCTTCCGGGAAAGCCGGGGCCTGCCGGGGGATTTCTCCTCCCAGTCCAGGTTTGTGAGAGCCGCGTATTGTCGCGCGGCCATAGACGACGTCAGTGGGGAAGCGGACGGGCTGACCAACAGCTTGAAAATATTGGACACGCTACAAGTACAAAAGGGCGTGGACTGCGATAGGGAGAGCGGTCCGTCTTATACCCAGTATACCTCCTGCATTTGCGGTAACTCTCTGACGTATTATTACAACACCTACGAAAACCGGCAACTGAGCGCTGTCTGCCTGGCGCGGGAAAAGCTGAACGCCAAACAAATCAAGGTTTTTCCCGTAAATGACCGGCAGTCTATCTGCAAGCAAAACTGATTTTGAAGAGCAAAGGGAAGAAGGCGCGCTGGGGCAATTTAACGGCGCGCCTCTTTCTTTGCCCAGTAAGCCGAATGCGGATATTAACGCATATGGATCAGGCCTTGCGGCATACTCCTTTGCGTTGACATGTGGGGAGAAACCAGGTACGATTATTCTGCATCAAATTGTCTTTGCCCCTGGGTGTCATGTGAATCGAAGGTATTACGTTATCATAGGAGTATACTATAGGAGGAACGGAAATGCACATTAGACAAGAGACCCAGGCAGACCGCCAGGAGGTCGAGAACCTGATTCAGGAAGCTTTTGAAACCGCCGAACACAGGGATGGAAAGGAACATCACTTGGTCGCAGCGCTGAGAGTGGGCAGCGCCTTTGTGCCGGAGCTCTCTCTGGTGGCGGAGATTGATGGAAAGTTGGCGGGTCAGATTCTGCTAACCGAGGGAAAAGTGGGAAGCAATACTGTCCTAATCTTGGCGCCCCTCTCCGTAAGGCCTGCCGTTCAAAGGATGGGGGTGGGTTCAGCTTTGATAAAAGAAGCTCACAAAATTGCCAGGAGTTTGGGTTACCAATACGCTCTGGTGTTAGGAAGTGAGCACTACTACCCTCGTTTCGGCTATCTTCCCGCTGAACAGTTTGGCGTGATCGTGCCTGACGGGATGCCCTCTCCCAATTTTATGGCAATTCAATTACAGGAGGACGCCTCTCCCATCTCCGGCGCTGTTACCTATGCGAAAGAGTTTGGACTGTAAGGCGTAAACGCTTCCGCACACTGCTGCAGTTGCTGCAGCCCAGTTTCCCAAGAAGAAACCTCCATGGTATCCTGCAAATCAGCAGGATACCATGGAGGTTATTTATTGAAATTGTTACCCTTCCGCTCTCGAGTAATCGATGAATTCCGTAATATATCTCCCTTCTCATGGTCACAAAAATGCAAATATTCACATCTTACACAGGAAAAGGTTGCTAAAAGCATCAAAAAGTGATAATATCTTCTTAAACAAAGCATTCGACACATTTCGATCGTTGGCGCTACGGGTAGCCCTCGATGGTGTAAAAAAGAATTGGATAAACAAACAGAGGAAAGGAATGTTTCAAGATGAACCGGGCGTGCTGCCATCTGAAACGAGACCAGCATCAAAGAGAGGAGGAGAGGTCATGACACAGCGACGAGGGAAGAAAAATGTTGGAAGAGATGGGGGGATCCGGACAGCGGAAAAAAAGACAGTTGGGAACAATGAGCGGTTTCACCAACTGTTGAATAGAAGCAAGCACTCCCGCCGTATTTATCAGTCTCTACTATCTTTTATCGAACCAAACGTCCAGCAGACCGATGATGTGCTCCAAAAACGCAAGGTCCTCATCGGAAATCTCCTCACCGGGCTTGATATAGCCAAGAGCAACAAGTAACTTATTGGATTCTTCCAGAGAGATTCCCCCTGTGTCAGTTTCGGTTGGTGCAGGGGGGTTTGTATGGTCAACAAAATTCGATTCCAAATCATCCAGCGTAAACCCGAGCGCGTGAACCACTTTGCGAAGCGTTCCCAGTTTCGGGTCCTTGGTTGTGCCGGAAAATAACTTTTCAAGCGTTGGTTCTGGAATCCCCGAAACCTCAGACACTTCCTTTGTGGTTAGGCCGCGCCGCTCTTTCATTTGTCGCAAGGCATCAAGCCACATGGTAACACCTTCTTTCTGTCAAATATCATAGCACGGAGAAATGGAAAGCGCAAGCATATCATTACCGTGAACGGTGGAATAGCCCCTTGATTTCCACCGCTTATGGTGGTAAAATAGAGCTGTAAATAACCGTGAATGGTGGAAAGGCAGTGAGATCATGCTAGTAAATTTACAGATAGAAATGGAACGGCATGGTGTGACGAATCGAGATATCGCTCGATTATTGAGAAAAACAGAACGAACCATTCGTGACAAAATTTCTGGGCGATTTGATTTCTCTGTGAACGAGGCCAGAAAAATTAGAGACGCCTTTTTTCCCAATGTGCGGATAGAGTATCTGTTTGCATACAGTGCCAACAGAGAGCACGATCCGCCGCCGTGAAAAAATTGAGGTCGCGGAGCAACGGCGTAACAAGCAATTGGCAATGGAAAAAGCATATCGTATCAAACGGGACCGTATTTGATAATCAAAAATCCACGAATGACGCACAGCCCTCTTGTAACAAGGAAGGAGGTTTACAAGACCATGTTAGTAATCCAAAGCCGATCGACGGATCTGGAGTTGCAGAACTGGGAGATGGGCGAGACTTTTGGCAGCGGTAAAAATGGGTACATGACGTATAGCCTGAGAGAGATCCCAAGAGACCCGTTTCAGGAACTGTATGACGACGGGGAACTCCCGTTTTAAAGGGGAACAGTATGAAGCAGAGAGATTCGTTTGTTTTTTACCGCTCTTTTTTTGAGGCGGTATCAGAGCTGAAGCCAAAGGAGCAGACAGAGGTTATTCTGGCCATCTGCGAATATGCGCTCAATGGGACTGAGCGCCAACTATCCGGTGTACAAAAGGCCGTATTTATCTTAATCAAACCGAACCTGGACGCAAACCAAAAGAAATACGAAAATGGGAAGAAGGGCGGAAGGCCGATTAGAAATCAGAACCAAATTGGGACCGAACAAAAGCCAAACGGGAACCAAGCTGGGGGGCAGGAGGAGCGCGAACCGAAACCAATACAAAACCCAATGGATGATGAATTATGTATCAGGAATTATGGATCATGGGTAAGGGAGGATGGAGAGGATGCAAAACACGACCCCACCCTTGCTGTCGTGTTGAAAGCCTATCATGATACCATTACTCCAACGCCCTCTCAACACAGCTTGGACGAGTTAAAGGAACTGTGGGCGGAACTGGGAACGGACTGCTGTCTGCGCGCCTTTGAGATCGCCATTGAAGCAAAAAAGGCGACATGGCCCTATATCCGGGCCATTCTGCGGTCCAAGCAACGGCAGGGTGTCCGGTGCCTGGCTGACTGGGACGCGCTGGAAGACACACGCAGAAAAGGGGGAAATGGAGCAACACAGCGCGGCGGTGAGACCAACCAAGACAGAGAGAAAAGCGAAATGGATTGGATGGATGAATTCTTGGGCGCGAAAGAGTGATAAAATCCGGAAAGGAAAGCCGCCCCAAGAGAGGGGCGGCTTACTGTGGTTAGCACCAATTGCACCAAGGGGCCAGCCAAGGCACCTTGGTAATGTTAAACGCGGAAATCTGCGGCGGGATACTGGCGGTCATAACACCGTTGTACTGGATTCTAACGATATTACCCGTGCGAAATTGCCGGGCAATGGGCGTATTGACGATCACTCTTTGCCGCGTATCAAAATCAAATACGATCAGACGGTCGCGTTCTGTGCCAACGATGATGGCGTACATAGTCATAGTTATCACCCCAATTCCATAATACAGAATATGTCGCGAAGGGGCGATTGGGAACCAAATATGTTGTTGGCGGGGGAACGGGAGAGGCACGCCACCGCCCGTTACCGTATGAGATGATGGAGCCGGAAAACAAAGTAGTCATGCAAATTAAAAATGGGCGGCGTATGCAATCAGCATACGCCGCCCGTTTATTTCGCACATTGCTCAGAAACGCTCAAATTATGATACGTTGTCTGATAGCTGCGCCGAATCAGACCGATTAAGCCGCGCAGACGTTAATGGCGCGCATCTTACGGCTATCCTTGGGGTCTTGCTCGGTGTCGTAAGATACGTGCTGGCCCTCTTGTAGAGACTTAAAGCCTTCACCCTGGATGGCGGAAAAATGGACGAATACATCCCCGCTGCCGTTGTCATTGGAGATAAATCCAAACCCTTTTTCCTCATTAAACCATTTTACAGTACCGTTATTCAAAATCAGTACCTCCTAAATAAATGTTATCCCAGTGCAAAAGCAAAAGCCACAGATCCGGTAAGTCAAATGGAAATTGACCTACAATCTGTGGCAATCAATCAAACATTTAGAATACTATTTTACTATACACGATTGATTTGCAAAAGTCAAGATTTATTTTTAATAAAATTGATGATCCTTGCTTATCAATCGAATGCGGCCCCTGTACAGAGAGGCGAATCACGGGTCATGTTTGTTATTTTGACTAAAAAAGTCGTCTCATTTTCGTACTGTCTGAACAATAGGGCTCCCCGGCGTATATTTCCAATCTCTTTACCCAAAATATATTCAATTGTTCGCCATACATTACTTGCAATTTGTGTTCTTTTCCTGTATAATGCGGCTTGCTTTTTACCTTTACGATTAGGAGAGAAATGAGTATGAATAAGACCGAATTGGTTGCCGCGATGGCTGAAACTTCCGGACTGAGCAAGAAAGACTGCGAAACTGCGCTGAATGCGTTTGCCAGTGAGGTAGAGAAGGCGCTGAAATCTGGCGACAAAGTACAACTGGTGGGTTTTGGGTCCTATGAGGTCAAGGAGCGTGCCGCTCGTACTGGCCGCAATCCCAAGACCAAGGAGCCCATTGAGATCCCTGCGTCAAAGGCCCCCGTATTTAAGGCCGGCAAGGCCCTCAAGGACGCCATTCAGTAATTGTGGAACAGATCCGCAGGTGTTTTGAGTAGAAAAATTTATTCCCCCGCGGATCGTTTCAAAAGCTTAAGGATATAGGCTCTTAAATCTTATGCTGTCAGGTAAAAAGCCGCCGACGCTCGTATATACGAGCGCGGCGGCTTTTCCTTTTCCAGATTGGAATAGGCGGGAGCCAATAAACCCACGAGCGGGGCTGGTGTAAGAGGGACGCGATTGGGAATGCTAATGCTGTGAAGGAGGGATTTTGCATGAAGCATACCATAGAACCATCTGATATTCAAAAGTTCTGCACCGCCTTGCATCATTGGGAGCGCAGCGCTGCTACCATTGAAAAGTACCGCCGCACACTCACGGCGTTTTATGCTTGGCTGCCCAGCGATAAAGCTGTGGAAAAGGAGACGGTTATGGCCTATAAGGCCTCCTTGGCTGCGCGCTACGCGCCTGCAGGGGTGAATACCGCGCTGGCCGCCCTAAATGGGCTGTTTCGTTTTCTGGGCTGGGAGGAGTGCAGGGTAAAACCCTTGAAGATCCAGCGCCGTGTGTTTGCTTCCAAAGAAAAAGAATTGAGCCGGGGGGAGTATGAACGCCTGGTGACCGCCGCTGAGAAGAGCGGAAAAGCCAAACTGGCGCTGCTGCTGCAGGTCATGGCGGCAACCGGCGTACGAGTCAGTGAAGTTGCCGATATCACGTTGGAGGCGGCAAGGGCCGGCAAGACGGAGATTTCGTTAAAAGGGAAAATTAGGACCATCTTGCTTCCGGGTAAGCTGTGCCGTAAATTATTAAAATACGCCAACCATCAAAAAATCGTTTCTGGCGCGCTGTTTCGCACCAGAAACGACAGAGTGATGAACCGCAAGGAAATCTGGGCCCAAATGAAAACCCTTTGTCTAGCGGCGGAAGTAGAACCGGGTAAGGTATTCCCCCATAATTTAAGGCATCTGTTTGCCAGAAGTTTTTATGCGGTGGAAAAGAATCTTTCCCATCTCGCTGATATTCTGGGGCATTCCTCTATTGAGACAACAAGGATTTATATTGCGTCCAGTTATAGAAATTTTGACAGGATATTTGACAGCATGCAGCTGATTATATAAAAACCACAGAATCTATATTCTGTGGTAATTCATCCGCAATTAGGAACAGATTCTCTCCGATATGTCAAATGAAATGTGCTTCTTTTGAATTAAACAAGCATTTTAGACACACTGAAACAGACCTGTAGTAAGTGAATAATCACAGGTCTTGTTGTGGTTCAAACTACTTTTATCCAAGGCAGTTTATGATAAATTTTTTCGATATACTGTGCGTCTATAGATTATAATTGAATATTCAAGATTTTTCATATATAATAAAACCAACCAAATTTATGTAAACTTTTTTCTTTTTTACCACAGAATATAGATTCTGAGGTAATGGGGAAAGATGAGATGGAGGATCCGGTATGAATAAAAGAACACTGATTGCAGCCCCTCTGAGCATTATTTTTCAGGATCAATCGCTGCTTCTCCTCTTTGAGGATGATCATAAAACGGAAATACAATATACAGAACTTATTGTTGTTTATCTGGCAGCAAAAAATGGGAGTACCGGAGAAATCTACATGCCCTGTATTACTGAGGTTACGGCGGACATGGACGGATACATTATAATATATGGCGCCGAGATGGACTATGAGCTGCATACATATAAGACAAACAAGACTGCGGGGGAATTGTTTATCGGGATGGCGGAACACGCCGGGCAGGGGCTATTTGGTTATGAGCCGTGGATTGAGGAGATACGGCTGGAGTTTTTCGAAGAAGCAGTTCTTTTTCAAAAGTGAGCCTGAGGGTCTGTTTTTTTTCATGGAATTATTATATAATTCTTCCATAGCCTAAGTATAAAAAATAATAGCAAAATGGAGGAACATGGAATGGAAAACCGATACGGCAATATACCAAAACTGGGTTTTGGGCTGATGCGCCTTCCGATGATTGGTGAGGACGTGGATATTGAACAGACGAAGCAGATGGTGGATATGTTTTTAGAGGCGGGATTTACATATTTTGATACAGCCTATGGATACGTGGACGGCAAGAGTGAAGCAGCAATCAAGGAGGCTCTCGTTGACCGCTATCCAAGAGATAAGTTCCTTTTGGCGACAAAGCTTCCGGCCTGGGATGCAAAGGACGCAGACGAGGCAAAAGCAATGTTTGACACCTCTCTGAAGAGAACCGGGGCAGGATATTTTGACTTTTACCTGCTCCACAATCTGGGAGAACATAGATCACAGGCCTTTGATGACTTTGGAATCTGGGATTTCCTTGCAGAAAAGAAAGCGCAGGGGCTGATCCGCAATCTCGGATTTTCTTTCCACGATAAAGCGGCGTTGCTGGACGAGATCCTGACGGCGCACCCCGAAACGGAGTTCGTGCAATTGCAGATCAACTACCTCGACTGGGACAATCCCAGCATCCAGTCGCACCGCTGCTACGACGTGGCGCGCCGTC
>OLSM01001463.1_pt1 | contig 17505 bp, 15 predicted proteins | sample 1672721 | NCBI WGS metagenome assembly OLSM01 (sample SAMEA3136717, study PRJEB25190) | human gut metagenome | reverse complement strand
GAATTGAACATATGTAATTCTCAATTTTCGAGGAATATTAAAAAAGACCCAGAGGGAATTATTCCCTTCTGAGCCTATTGGTTATATAGCAGTATTTTTTTCAAACAGAATCAACTTAACCTCTATTCCATCCAACTCTTCATTAAATTCAAAAGCACCCTCTGCTCTTTTCTGCCCCTTATCATCCGTTTCATAATCAAACCATTTCGCAAAATCTAAAACAACAAGTGTATTTTTCGATGTAGCTGATGAACAGCTGCAATATACAAATACAGCATCGTATTTTTCATATTCGCTCTGATTTACTTTTTTTGTAATTTCTTCTCTGGAAGTCTTCGAAGCAAAGTGCATACTTACAAATTCAACAGCTTTTCTCCCCTGTACAAAACGTATAAATTCATCCTCTTCACAATTAATAGCACATATTCCCGGTGTTGCAATTCTCTGAATTAGTTTCTCACATTCATCAACAATTTCTGCTGCTACCGGAAGTAGCGTCTTTTGATTTCCGTACCGTAAATTAATTATTACTGTCTGTTCAACTCTTGTTCTTTCCGCTTCCAATTTTTGAAACGCAATATTGATTTCTCTCATATTATCTTGCTCCTTCAGTTTATAGCAATGTGCAATCTGACTTTTTAACTCTTCAATCTTTTTATCAATAAAATTTTCAGTTGATATCCCATCCTGGGCTTTTAAATGTTGATCAATCTCCGCTAATGTAAATCCTGCTTCTTTTAATTTTGATATCTGTCGAAAAAGTTCTACTGTATCTTCTTCATAAAAGCGATATCCATTTTCTTTCGAAACGTAATCGGCGGGTAAAACCCCCTTATTATCATAAAACCTAATTGTTTTTGTACTTGTATTACAAAGTTTTGCAAATTGACTTATCGTATACATCAGATCACCTTCTACTTTAAACTAGCATTACCCTTAAGGGGAATGTCAAGATAATTATGTTACTTCCATTCAATCTTATATTCTAAGACATGCCCAAGGATCTCTATAGGCTCGACACCAAAATCTGCTGCAAGTTTTCGGATATTAACATCTATAAGATGTTGATTTTCATTTTGATATTTGATTATTTCTTCACCATGGAGAAGAAATTCACTCATTCCATTTGGTACTGCGCCCAGTTTTCTGTGCAAAGCCTGGCTCGCATAATTATCTACTTCCTCTCTGCTACGGAAAACATGCTCCCCTGTAATCTCAGAAAATTGATCCATAAGAAGAGATAATGCCTGAAATCCATATCCATATTTCCTATATTTTGACAGCAACTCAATTGCTAATTCTGGTATTTCCCGAGTAAGGTTCTTGATTCCACAGTAGCCAATTATTGTATCCTTAGTGTAAATACAATAATTGGCTACATTTTCCCTTATAAACTCTTCCCATAGATATTTTCGGTAAGTTTCATTTTCGAATTCATGTTTAAGAAAAGAGCATTCATATGATACACTGAGCGTATGATACTTTTGATCTTCAGATACCGTTTTGAGTACAATATTATCATTTTCAGCTAATATTGCTCCATCTTTAGGAAGTCTCATTCTGTTGCTATATTTTTCTTCTTTATCCATTTTCTCACCCACCATCAATCATTTTTATATGCGATCTTGATGATTATAGTGTAGAACAATAGGTGGTATATAAAAACCCCTGCATATATTGTGGTCTTACCTTTAATTGTTATTTAATATTGACTTCACGCTTTGTGCAGACCATCTGCACAAATTCAAATCTGCACTATTCATTCTCTTTCATATCTTAAGTAGCTTTTGTAAGCATTTGTCTGTATTGCTCTTTCAAGCTTTCCGGTGCAAGTATCTGTACCTTGCCATTAAAGCCAAACACCCAACCGAAAAAAGTCGGACTGGCTGATACTTCGGTCTGTACCCTGAAAGAAGTCATATCATACGCAAGGGTTGTCACATCTTCTCCGAAACGGTCAACCATTGTTTTCATCAGACTGTTATCACACCGTAAATCTACAAGGACTTTCTCGCCTGAGAACATAAAGAATACTTCCTTTGTGTAATTCTCAATATCAAAATCATCCGGCATAGGAATAATGTCTTTATCCAATATCTCCGGCTTGGAAGCAATACGGTCTACCCTGAAATTGATAACCTTGCTTTTCTTCTCTGAATATCCGAGAACATAATAATAGTCCCCACACCAGAGAAGTTTATACGGACTGAGCTTATACACTTCGCCCTTGTTCTTCAGAACCTTTTTCTTTAATCCAGTATAATCATAATACTGAAAAGAAATCTGCTTGCCTGCATTGATGGCGTCGTTTATAGCGTCAATAATGTAATATATCTGCTCATTATCCGGCTTAATGCGATTGACCACATAGTTATTACGCTTCAGCTTTGCCACCTGCCCCGGACTGGTCATCGTATGTATCTTCTCAATCAGAGTTTCGCTTTTCTTCTTTGTAATGAACTTCGATGACTCCACTGCATCTATCAGCAGTTTTAGTTCCGGCAATTCAAACTTACGACTGGCTACAAAGTATTTGCTCTGAGTAGAATGGATAGTAACAATGTCCATTCCAAACTCCTGAAGTGCTGCAATGTCTTTTGTAACCGTCGTTCTATGTGCAGATATTCCGTATTCATCATTCAATATATTGATTAACTGTGTTGTGGAAAGAGGATTTTCTTCATCGGTTCTTTCCAGTAAAATCTTTTGTAGGTATAAAATTCTTGACTTTGTTTCCATAGCCTGCCCTTTCTAAACTAATTACTCTGCTCTTGTGTCCGCTAAGTACATTCCCCAATCCTTTAATTCTTCTGGCAAATCATACACCGATTTCCCTTTATAATCACATCTTTCAGCCTGTCCCGGCGTTTCATCAGAAAATGTATCCCATGCTGTAATTAGACTTTCCACTTTTTTAATCCCATGAGCTTCAAAAAAATCACTATAGTTCGATAACTGCTGGCTATAAATCGTTATCACATTATATTTGTCAAGCATGATTTCGTCCTGACTCTCATGACAGCCATATCCAAATCTGTTCATGCCGTCATTGATAAGAAGTTCTCCATATCTTTCCAATAATACAAGACATTCTTCCTGTGAACACCCATCTATATAATAAACATCTTTATGTGTTTCCTCTAATATTCCCAGAGCAACTGGATTTTCTCTGTCGCACGTAACTGGTAATTCTAAAATAAAAAATAACGGTTCATCATGCATTACAATGAAATGCTGGAATACTTCTTTTATCTTTTCTACATCAACATTAGCCATTAACGTCACGTCATCTGTCACTTCGTATTCCTCATCCAATCTTTTCGGCTCATATATTTTATATCCCTTAGCAAGATTTAGCATCTGCATTTCTCCTTTAACATTTGATTATAGGCTTCAATATGTATCTCGAAACATTTCCGACTCTATATTGACTCTGCTCATTACATTTCACAGAAACATAGAACGATTCGACACAGATTACATGCCATCACTCCATGTTCCCTTTTAAAATTCCTTTGAGTAAATTATGCTATCGTTGCAATATAAAGATTGTCCTTATCTACTAATAACTGCACCGGATTATTATTCAGCCGATTTACAGTATCAATATTATCAATAAACGGACGGACAAAGTTACTCTGTCGTTCAATCAACTGCCGCATCTGTTTGCGGATTTTTTCTGTTCCTATGTCGCTAAGCTTTTCCCCTGCTGCAATGAGCGTTTCATCAGCCTGCGTATCTCCAACAACTGGTATCCGCTCTACAATCTTGCCAACTGCTTTCGTTGTCTTTGATAATCCTTTCAGCAAAGAGGATTGTATGGAAGTAGAAGAATATCCAGATATTTCTTCATAGCACTGCGTATAAAGTTCTTTGTATTTCATCGAATAATCATCCAATTTTTCTGAAATACCGGACAAATACTCTTTGTCATAATTTCCCACAAGCATTACATCTAGGAATGAGGAAAATGCAAGTGTATATAATGCAAGCTGGTAATCTTTAAATCGGTCTTGTACCGCCTGCAACTGCTTGTTTACCGTCTGGTCACTATGAATCAAAGATTTCTTATTTACTTTGGCAATTATCTGTTCACGATAAAATACTATCTTTGCTTCTGCTTCTTTTTTTATGGCAAGCACCATTGTATGATTGCTATTCTTGTACATTTCATTATTCCAGTTATACTTATAATTATTGAACACGTCATACAGAAATGTAAGATTTCCTTTTAATTCAGCCTTTTCCTTCTGAACAAGAAAATCCATCATTTCCTGCTGCATTTCTTTTATAGAATCCAGTTTTTTGTCAATATTCGCAAGTGCAGCCGCCATAAAAAGCATTGTCGGGTCAAAAGCAAGCGGCATCATCTGAGCCTGTCCTCCGCCAACCAAACCTGCTGATGTTTTTAGAGAACCGATAAAATTGCCCGTTTCCTTCATCTGAAACATTGTTTTTCCGGCTGTGTTAACATAGTACAATCCACTTCCACCAGCTCCGGTTACTGCGGTTTGCACAGCAGTTGTCAATGGTTGAAACGCTGTTCCCATAGCTGCCAATCTTGTTACTGGTAATTTTGTGTAATTGGAAACACCAACTTTTGTTTCTTCTAACAATGGACATAGCGATGCATCGTTCATCATTGCCATTATCTCATTGTCTTTTCCATTATCCATTTTTACAATCTCGCCCATATTCATACCTCTTTTCGGTCTGTTATTTTAGTTTCATAACAGACCTTGTAAATTTTGCGAATATCCTACCCAATAATTAAGAACAGCCAAAATATCTTTGTACTATATCATCTAACTGCCTCTTTATTTCTGCAAATTCACAGTCCAAATCCAGTGTTTTAACTGATATTTGATTTCCCCCCATTTTATAATCATTATTTGGCAAAACAATCTCATCTGTTTTGGCATATAATAACATTCCAGCAACATTACCAGAGCTGCTTGTATCAAGATTTTTCACATAAGTAAATATCTGATACAAATTTCCAGAATGTAGCGTATTTGTATTGTATTGACTTTGCGTGGTATGAGAATAGTATTTTGCATCAATTACCAAAGTTTTATCTACGCTTTTAAGCATAATATCGCTTTGCATAACAGGGAGCATTTCTCTGTAATCATCGTCGGTATTCCAAGGAATTTGAGACGCTGACGCCCGAATTTCAGGGTGTTCCTTACGATAGTATTCAAGAATGAATTTCTCATAAAGCCTGCACATACGCTGTTCATCAAGGAAGTCCATCAGTTTTGTGCTTCCGCCAGAGGTCGTTTGCAACAATCCTTTAAGTATCAGATAACAAATGGAAATCAGCATTTGATATGTCTGATTATTCTTGTTGAATTGAAGCTTCCAGTTTATGCTCTCACGGCTCAATGGTTCAACTTCTGAAAAATAGATGAGCAATTTACGAAGCTGTTTTTTTCTATCCTTACTGATTCCGCTTTTGACGAGAACATCCATCGTAGTACGAATAATTCGGTTCATATATGAATTAACCGAGAATTCGTCAAAATTGCACACCAACCGCTTTTTCAACATTGATTGCTGTTTTATCGAAGCATCTATATCTATTTTTCCACGGAGGGAGGATAAAGGTTCACTTTGAACCACATACTCCTTACCTAATCCTCGCTTTATCTGCAAAGACAGCCCTTTAATAAGAATAGCAGCACACAACTCCGCAACATTGTCAAATTCCTCGGTAGCGACCTGCTTGTACCCTTGCTCATTTAAGACCTGAAACGCATATGAAAGCATATAGTATATGTTTTGTATGCGTATCATTTTATGGCACTCCTTAGTGCGGATGACCAATCCCTTATCTTAGCGGGTTCGTCAAACCAATACTCTTTAATAAGGGGAATAACTTCATATTCTACAACTGATTTCAGCCATCCATCTGTCACTTCATCATCTGTGCAGAAATAGCTATGACCAATTCTAAATCCATCTCCTAAAGATTCATCTGCCGCAATTGCATTATTAAGTAATTCAACTGTACTTATCAATTTTTCAAGTTTAGAAGAATTCTTTTCTGTTAAGTAATTTTTAAATCCATCCGAAGCAAATGCTGGTGCAAAGTCAAAAAAAGCAAATCGCCTACGTAACGCATAATCCATAAGAGCAAGGCTTCTGTCTGCTGTATTCATCATCCCGATAATCCGTACATTCTTCGGCACTGTGAACCATTCATTCGAGTAAAGTAGCTTTATTTTCTCACCACGCTTATCTTTTTCAATAAGCATCATAAGTTCACCTAATATTTTGCTCAGATTTCCACGGTTAATTTCATCTATGATAAAAAAATACGGTCTTTCGTTATCTTCCTCCGCTTCTTTACAAAACTTATAAAAAGCACCATTTACAAGTTCAAATCCATCTTTTGAAGGTCTGTATCCCTGAATAAAATCTTCATAGGAATAGCTTTGATGGAACTGCACCATTGCAACACGACTGGTATCTTTCTGCCCCATAATAGAATATGCAAGTCGTTTTGCGGCAAATGTTTTGCCCACACCCGGTGCGCCTTGCAAAATAACATTGTACTTGGCTTCAAGCAGTTCTGTCAGCGTATTGTATGTATCCTCGTCCATATAGACTTTATTCAAGAAATCATCTTTTGTATATGTAGGATACTTGATTTCAATTTGTTCGGAAGTTTCTTCTAATATATCCTCGGCAAACAAGGAAAGTAACCGCTGAACATAATCAGGGTAAGGAGAGATACAAGTCAAAGTTTTCATTACCGCCTGTCCCGGATGTTCCCATTCGCCCTTGTTCGTCCATTCAACTTTTCTTATATGTTTGTAGGTTTCTCTTGCGGAATCATAAATATAATCTGAAGCAACTACGCCTTTTCCGATGATTTTGTGCATACCTTTTTTTACGAAAATGACATCACCGATTTTGATTTCATTTGCGAACTGCCACAAGCAATGTGCGTTGTTTTTGTATGAGTAGCTTGGGTCATAGACCTTTTTCATATAGTCTTTGATTTCTTCTTTTGAAATAAATCCTTTGAGGTCTGTTACATCGTCCCAACCAATGCCCATAATACCGAGATTGTAAAACTCGTCCCACATACAAGCGTTATCACCCGGAGAGTAAATCCAGTAATCTATTTCTTTCACATTGGAGTCAACTCTGTTTGTTGTCGGCTCGTCAGAAGTTTCTTGGTTGTTTTTCCAGGCACAGTATGAAAGCTCTGGAAAACTGTGGTATTCGTATTCCTTTTGCTTCAGGGCATTTTTCGCCTGTTCACACATAAACAGATAACTTGTTCCATCGGGTATGCCTTTATTGATGTCTGAAAAGATTGTCGTGAAATAATGCGGCATATTATCTACGTCGGTAATAAATGCACGGTTTGTTGAGTCCAAGTTGATAAAAGTATATGGTCTTACCCAATAAAGCCCCATCGTGATATTCCACTTAATCATCTTCTGCTTCGATACCGTGTCATAGGCTGTGCAAAAAGCATTTTTATTATCTGCGGACGCTTCATCGGAGTAGGCAATGGCTTTTTCAAGTAATTCCCACAGGTTGTCTATGTCATGTTCTCCACGATTTTCCTTGTATGCGAAGAACCACGCACTTAAATTCATAACAACAGGGATACCGTCGAACTCTGTCGGAACAGTAGCTTTGATTGAAAACTGCTTTGCAAACTGCTCTAACAATGCAATACGGTTAGCGTTTGTAATTCCTTTATTGAACGAACCGAAAACGGTAAAAGGGCAGATGTCCTCATACACTTCTTTACCTTTTTCCTTGAACGGAAAATTCATTTCAGCGTCAGAAAAGATTGTTTTCAGTATACCGATTAGCTCACTACGGTTATTCTTGTATTTTAATAAGGCGGAAGCCAGCTCCATATAGAAACTCGTCCATTGAAATCTTTTATCCATAATCGTTGTCCTCCATCAATTTATGCGTCCATTACATTATCAGTCCAAAGCTCGCACTGTGTCATAACAGTCTGCACAGCGTCTTCCATACCTTCAGGCGGATACTTGTGCTTTTTCAGAAGCTTTTTGATAAGCATACGCATTTTTGCTCTTGCGGACTCTCGTTTCTGCCAATCAATCGTCTTATTCTTACGGAGGGTATCAGCAAGCTCTTTTGTGATGGCAATCAGCTCATCATTCTCATAGAAGTCTTTGATTGCCTGCGGTTTTGTCAGAGCATCGTAGAAAGCAAGTTCGTCAGCAGTAAGTCCGAGTTTATCGCCCTCTTTCTGTGCGGCTGCAATCTGCTTTGCCAACTTCAGCATTTCTTCAATTACTTCTTCGTTAGTTAGCATACCGTTAAGATATGCATTGATAGAACGTTGCATAATCTCGCTGAACTTTTCGGATTTAACCACATTTGTTCTACGGTAAACGGACACTTGCTCCGCAATCAGTTTTTTCAGCAACTCTACCGCAAGGTTCTTTTCTTTCATATTAGCGACTTCTTGGAGAAACTTCGGGTCAAACAGAGAAAACTCCTCTTTGATGTCGGAAAAAAGATTGATAACACCGTCGCTCTTGATACTCTGCTTCAAAAGCTCGTTTATTCTTGCGTTCATTTCCGGCAGAGAAATCTTTTTGCCCACACCGGCATTCGTCAGCCTGAGAACCAGTACACGCACAGACTCAAAGAACGCTGCTTCAAATCTGCTGTCCTCATCAACCAAAGAAGAGCAGAGAGACAATGCTTGATGGAGCATAAGGGCTTCTTTTACGAAAGAGTCTTTCTCATCATTTTTTTCTCTGCCCATAATAAAGTTGACAGCACCACTAATTGTTTTTGCTCTTTCAAGGTCTGTTCCGTTTTGGAACTTAGAGTAATCATATCCGTGGAATTTATCACGGCAAACCGACAGCTTCTCCAAGAACTTCGGATATGCAACCTTTGCAACATCGGTATCGCCGTAGTTCTTTTTATCACGGGAGGTATAGTCATTCATTGCCTGTTTCAAAGCTGTAGCAATTCCTACATAGTCAACAACAAGTCCACCTTCTTTATCACGGAACACACGGTTTACACGGGCGATAGCCTGCATAAGATTATGTCCAGACATAGGTTTGTAAACATACATTGTTGCAAGAGACGGCACATCAAATCCAGTCAGCCACATATCAACAACAATTGCAATTTTAAGAGGACTGTTGTTATCCTTAAATTTTTTTGCAAGCTCGTTTTTGTGGTGCTTGTTTCCAATTATTTCACGCCATTCTTCTGGGTCATTGTTGCCGGAAGTCATAACAACTGCAACCTTTTCTGTCCAAGCAGGACGAAGTTCTAAGATACGCTTGTAAATCTTCATAGCGATAGAGCGAGAATAAGCAACAATCATCGCCTTACCGGTCAACAGATTCTCACGGTTGTTTTCGTAATGGTCGAGAATATCGCAGACAAGGGAGTTGATGGTGTTATCGTTGCCGAGAACAGCTTCCATCTGTCCAAGCTCTCGTTTGCTCTTTTCGATAACCTCATTGTCGGCATTCTCCGCCATAATGTCATATTCGGCATCAATCATCTTCAAGGTCGCTTCGTCAAGATTGAGCTTGATTACACGGCTTTCATAGTAAACAGGACGTGTAGCACCGTCCTCAACAGCTTGTGTCATATCGTAGATGTCGATATAATCTCCGAATACCTCACGAGTGCTGCGGTCTTTAGAAGAAATAGGTGTACCCGTAAAGCCAATATATGTAGCATTAGGAAGTGTATTACGAATAATACGAGCAGTTCCTATTTTAACCTTACCGGTCTTAGCGTCTACTGTTTCGGTAAGTCCATATTGACCTCTGTGTGCTTCATCAGCCATAACTATAATATTGTGGCGTTCAGATAACGGCTCGTGAGACTCCTCGAACTTCTGCATTGTGGTAAAGATAATACCGTTTGCTTTTCTGCCATCAAGCAAATTTTTAAGGTTTTCACGACTTTCTGCGTGCATAGGCTCTTGCCTTAAAAAGTCCTTACACTTTGCAAACTGACCATAAAGCTGGTCGTCTAGGTCGTTTCTGTCGGTAATTACAACAATAGTCGGGCTGTCTAATGCTTGCTGTAATAAGTGAGCATAAAATACCATAGAAAGCGATTTTCCGCTCCCTTGCGTGTGCCAGAACACACCACCCTTACCATCGGTAACGGTAGCGTGTTTTGTAGATTCGATTGCCTTTCTAACCGCAAAATACTGGTGGTATCCGGCAAGAATTTTGAATGAATTGATACCCTCGTTAGAAAAGCAGATAAAGTTTTTGATAATATCCAGCAATCTTTTCTTTTGGAACATACCCTCAAAGAAAGTATCAAACTGGGCATACTGTGTGTTTTCATAGTCGCCGTCTTTTGTTTTCCACTCCATAAAGCGGTCTTCACCGGAAGTGATCGTACCCGCTTTGGAGGTCAACTGGTCGCTCATAACACAGATAGCGTTATATACAAACATTGACGGAATTTCCTGCATATAGTTACGAAGCTGTCTGTACGCTTCGGAAGCGTCCGTTTCTTCACGGGAGGGAGATTTCAGCTCAACCAAAACTACCGGCAAGCCGTTCAAAAAGAGAATTACATCAGGGCGTTTATTGCTATTTTCAATAACTGTCCATTGATTTGCTACAATAAAGGAGTTATTGTCGGGATTTTTGTAGTCAACAAGATAGACGATAGAGGAGTGTTCCTCACCGCTGACAAAAAATCTAACAGGAATGCCGTTTTGCAGATAGTCCATAAAGACAGCATTTTTCTGCACAAGCTCCCCGTTTTCAAAATTTTTGAGCTTGAATAAGGCGTCCTGAATTGCGTCATCAGGCAGTTCTCTATTCAAACGATACAGAGAGTCAATTAAAATCTCCTCATATAGTGGACTGTAAAAGTCCCTTTCTATATCGGGACCGTATGCGTAATCGTATCCCAAATCATTTCTAAATAGCTCGATTATAGAGTTTTCATAATCGGCTTCGGTATATAATCCCGGCATTTTCTTTCCTCCTTTTATGTTAGCTTCAATTGTCTTTTTATTTTATCGTCAGCTTTCTCATTTATTAGGATGTCGTATTTTTCTCTTAAATCATCAAATGAAGCAAACATATTTTTTCTATATTTGGACTCGTCAAAATTATTTTGAGCTTTCTCCAATGTCATTGGACTCTTTTGATTCTGTTCCTGCATTTTACAAAGCAGAATTTGATATTGATACATCCGAAATAATGCATTTTCATAAGCAAAAACAAAACTGCTATACTGTTCTGACGCTTTTCCCTCAAAATATAGCTTTAGTTCCTCTGAAAGATTTTTTAATTCCTCACACTTCTTTAAAAACTCAACTTGATAAGGCTGTTCTAGGGGATGCTCTAATACCTCAATCTGTTGGTACATATAAGTATTATTTGTCAGCAAACTGAATACCGTATCGTTTTGAAAAAATGGTTCTTCATTATTCTTTGATTGAAGATGGATATAATTATCTTTGCATAGATTAACCAACCCGTTGGCTCGCAGATATGATTTTAACCTACGGTCAAAGAGATGTTGTTTATTACTCAATCTTATTTGATGTGAAGTCTGGAATAAAGCTATTATTGCCACAATCACAGTAATAATTGGAAAAAACAAATTCCAATCGACCATTATTCTCCCCTCCTCGACAGTATAAACAATAATTTACAGCAACAAATACAGACTTTGTTTGCGGACTGGATACTGACAAACCGTCAATTCGCAACAGAGGTTGCTCTGAGTGAGGTATGCATCAAAGTAACCGATGGCTCCCATTTCAGTCCAAAAGACGACCCAGCTTCATCTATTCCAATGCTTTCTGTAAAGGATATGAGGGAGTTCGACTTTGACCTTACATCCTGTAAACATATTTGCGAGGAAGACTATGAGAAAATGGTTGCTAACGATTGTGTTCCTCAGGTCAACGACATTCTCGTTGCTAAAGATGGTAGCTATCTAAAAGAAATTTTTATATGCAACGAGCAGAGAAAAATTGCAATTCTGTCATCTATTGCAATATTCAGACCTGACACAGCAATAATTCATCCAGAAATATTGCTTGCATTTTTTAAAAGTCCTCATGTCTTACGAGAAGTACGCGACAATTATGTGTCAGGTTCTGCGCTGCCTCGTATTGTCTTGAAAGATTTCAAAAAGTTGACTTTTGCACTTCCTAATATGAATGTTCAAAATCAGATTGCCCCGTTGTTTGCAAGTGTCCGAGAACAAATTGCTGTTAATGTAGCTGAGAATAAATATCTAACTCAGTTACGAGACACTTTATTACCTAAGTTAATGTCTGGTGAAGTAAGCCTTGATAGTATTCGGCTCTAAGCCGCTAAATTATTGTTTATCGCTTCATTATTGTTTATTTTTTTTTCTAAACACCATAGTGTGTCCGCTATTCTTTTTTGTTCTTGATAGTTAGGCGCATAAATTTTGCATTTTAATAATTCTGGCTGACGTAATCCTACGACAGTTGTACCCGTTGCTCTACCATCAAGTTCCGCTTGAAAGAAAGAAGATGTCATATAAAAATAAATATATTTGGGATAGAATAGTTGATTTACTCTAACAGCAAACAGTCTTTGACTCAAAACAATTTTTTCGTCACTATCCCAATAATATATCTGTCCAAAAGGAGCTTCAGATGTTATAAGAATATCTTCCTTTTGTACTTCTTCTTTCATCCAACATTTATACATTTCTTCTGAAACATATCTAATACTATCAGCTTGAACAATTTTCCCTGTTTTGATATTCTTAGCAGACAAAGCCCTATATCCTGAGTCACTCCAATCTCCACCTAACTTTTTAGGAGTCTTTCCTCTGTAATCAATAACAGTCGAAATCACATCTGCAACTGTATATTCCTTCCATTCAGCCATAATTATCCTTCCTATCCAATATATTTACGATGAGCAATCTTAACATTGCTCTGCTTTACCATTGCGTATTGCAAGGTCGTGTCTATCTTTCTATGCCCCAAGAGCTGTTGCAATTGCTCAATGGGCATTCCTTTATCTATAGCCACGGTTGCAAGTGTACGCCTGAACTTATGCGGGTGTACCTTGTTAATACCTAACTGCTTTCCAACTTCTCTAAGGCGAACCTCAACACCGCCGATTTTCAGCCTTTCGTGCGGTGATTTCAACGACACAAACAGCGCCGGATTGTCGTCTGTCCTGCTCTCCAAATAGTTCTGCAAATGTAACTTTGTGCGAGCGTCAAAATAGACTACTCGCTCCTTACTGCCTTTACCGAACACGATACATTCTCTCTCGTTGAAATCAATATCATTTCGATTAAGCAGTACCATTTCGCCAACACGCATACCCGTTGAAGCAAGCATATCAATAATCGCCAAGTCTCGAAGTTCTGTGCAGTTATCCCTCATAAGCTCTAACGCTTCATCGGAGTATGTCTCCTTGATATTCGTGCCGGTTTTTACTCTGTGTATGCGTCTTACTGGACTTTTCAGTATGTAATCCTCATCCTCCAACCAAGAGAAGAAGCTGGAGAGAATACGGCGGATATTGTCTATCGTTACCTTGCTTGATTTCTTCTTTTCCTGATATTCCGTCAGGTATCCTCTGATGTCGTCTGTAACTATGTGTTTAACATCTTTTTGAAGTTCACAGAGCATAGCTTCGATAGTTGCCTTATAGTATTTAAGAGATTTCTCGGAGCAGCCCTCAATTCGCTTTGCCGAAAGAAACAGCTCCACAAAGTCCTGTTCCGATGGTTTCTCTTGTTTCTGAATTTCTGTTACCTCATACTTTGCAAGGGTGTATTTCAACACCTCTTGCAATTTTTCATTTTGTGCGTTGTTCAGGTAAGGCAACATTCCCTGAATAACATCTTTGATTAAATCTTGTTTCATAGTCAATTCTCCTTTTTATTCTTAGAGAACGACTATGGGGCGGAAGTCCCCCGATATTAACTCCCGCCACCCACGGAAGTTATGGGATATGTTATAAACAATAATTTAGCGGCTTAAATTTCGATGTCGGAAACATCAAGTTCGCCGGACATCAGTTTTGGTAAAAGTGCGTCTCTTAACTGAGATAATTTTACATTTTGTGAGCAGTTTCTTAAGATGGTTGTAAAGATAGGTTGTACCCATTTACAATACTCTTTTACAATAGGATTATCAGGATGGTATATCCAAATTGAGTTTACATCTTGCTGATTTATTCCCGGTACTGCGGCTTTGCCACCGTTATTTGCTAACCAATTATATGGATAGTCAGTCTGAAGATAAAAATAGCAAAACTCGTTAAAACCTTTATCTCTAAAATCAAGCTTAAAAACGTGTTCGTTTATATAAAAATCATCATATGGGAAGCCTTCGCCAAACATTGAGAAATGAGGAATAAAAGTACCCGGTTTACCACCATCTTTGTATAACATCAATTCGTAACCGTGTACTTTGCCCTTATCCATCTTTTGAGCAAACTCAACGGGTATATACTTTGCAGAAGTAAAATTAACTTCACCAAGTCTTTTTACATTTTCTGCTCCAATACTCGGTACACCGGTCGCAACAGCACCACCTTTAGGTCTTTTTCCAGTTTCTAAAATGTGAGACAGACTTCCTATCTGAACCATTTGCAAAGAATGTGGAATTTTTGTCCCTATCGGAGAATCAACAAACGATTCATCAAACGGTTCGAAATCAACGAACCACGATTTGAAAAGGGTTTTGGCTTGCTGCTCTAAATTATTGTTTATGACATCATTAAGCTCTATCTTGTCGTCAATAGCCTTTAACAATCCACCAATCTTCCTTTGTTCCTCAATAGGCGGTAATTCTACATCTAAATTGGCAACAACATCAGTTTGGACTCGTTGGCGACCTGATGAACCAACCATAGATTTAATTGCCGGATTGCGAACCAAAGGGCTGCAAATCAAATAGTACAAGAAATCAGCATCACTTACGCCGTCAATTGCACGAAAGACAATATACTCGGTTGAACCAAAACCTACTTCGCCATCACTCAAAACTGAAACTTTTGCAATTTTTCCGTTCTCAAGACAAGGAGTAATTCTTGCCATAATCGTGTCGCCGTTTCTGAATTTTGTGCCACCCTTATATTCTTCAAGCACAAATTCTGGAATGTCCCTACAAAAAGGCCGTAACTTATCCATTGGCACTTTTTTTGCCACGACGCCCTTACCGAGACTCTCTCTTGGGTTGATATATGCGATTTCTGATAGCTTTTTCGTAGTCCAATTACACTTCATACCCAATCGCCCCCAGTTTCTTGCGGATTTCATCCTCCAGTTCGTGAGACTTTGCAAACATCTCCGAAAGCTCAGAAGTGAGGCGTGTCATCTTTTCTTCAAACGGTTCTCCGTCGTCCTCAACTTCTTCAATACCAACATATCTGCCCGGTGTCAGAATGAAGTCCTGCTTTTCAATTTCCTGAAGGTCGCAGGCAGCACAGAAGCCTTTGACATCTTCAAGCGTACCTTCTTGGAATGCCGTAAATGTATCTGCCAGCTTTTGAATATCCTCATCGGTAAAATCCCTGTGCTTACGGTCAACCATATAACCCATCTTGCGGGCGTCGATAAACAGGGTTTTACCTTTTTGCTTTTTGTTTTTGGTAATAAACCAAAGCGTAACAGGAATGGTAACGCTGTAAAAGAGCTGAGTCGGCAGAGCGACGATGCCTTCCACAAGGTCAGCCTGAATAATGTTCTTTCTGATTTCTCCCTCGCCGCCGGACTGAGAGGACAACGCACCGTTAGCAAGTACAAGACCGATTTTTCCATTCGGCGCAAGGTGGTGTATCATATGCTGAATCCACGCATAGTTGGCATTGCCGGCAGGCGGTGTTCCGTATTTCCAACGAACATCTTCTTTGAGCTTTTCCTGTCCCCAGTTGGAAAGATTGAAAGGCGGATTTGCCATAATGAAATCTGCTTTCAGTGTTTTATGTAAGTCATTGAAGAATGTATCTGCCTGATACGGACCGAAGTCTGCGTCAATGCCACGAATAGCCATATTCATTTTAGCCATTTTCCAAGTATCAGCATTGGACTCCTGACCGTAAACGGCGATTTCTCCACGCTTGCCGCTGTGTGCCTGAATGAACTTTGCACTCTGTACAAACATACCGCCCGAACCACAGCAAGGGTCATACACACGGCAGTTTTTGAACGGCTTTAAAATAGCAACGATTGTTTTAACAATACTTGCCGGGGTATAGAACTCGCCACCCTTAACACCTTCGTAAGCGGCGAACTGCTGAATACAATACTCGTAAGTTCTGCCGAGAAGGTCTTTGCTTTCCTCTGTGTCGCCCATATCCATATTAGTGAACAGGTCAACAACATCACCCAAAACACGTTTGTCCAAATCAGGGCTAGCATAGTTTTTAGGAAGTACATTTTTAAGGGTAGTGTTTTCCTTTTCAATAGCTCTCATTGCGTCATCAATAACAGTTCCGATTTCAAGGGTGTGGGCAGCAGACGCAATCTTGCTCCAACGAGCATCCTCCGGTACGAAGAAGATATTGTCCTCTACGTATGCGTCCTTATCATCTTCAAAACCGTCGCCCTCATCAACAAGCTGCTGATAGCGTTTTTCAAAAGCACTTGAAATGTAACGCAAGAAAATAAGTCCTACGATAACCTTTCTGTATTCTGCTGCGGGAATATGTCCCCAAAGAACACACGCTGCGTCCCAAATCTGTTTTTCAAATCCGATATTTGCATTATTACTCGATGCCATTAACATATCCTCCTATAAAATCAAGTAAACCATAATACATAACTTTTTATTACTCATCTAAAATAACTTCGCATATATCTCCGATGTCACAATGAAACACCTGACATATCCTCATCAGTACTTCAAGAGATACCGGCTCATTCTTATTTATCTTCGTTGCAGCGTACGATGTGATTTCAGCTGCACGCATTAAATCCTGTCTTTTCATCTGATTATCAATCATAAGTTTTTGAAGTTTGTTGTAGCTTATTCTCATCTGTAACGCTCCTTCGTATTCTCCGTTCCTTTTGGTTACAGTTACTCATTTAACATTATACTATGAATAATCTATTTTTTCAAGATATAGGGATTTATTCGCAACTCCTATCCGACAAGATGTCACTTTTTACAAACACCTAATACAATTCTTTTAAAGAATAATAAACCTAGATTGAAAAATTAAACCTGTACTTTGACAACTGAAAATGGCTAAAAAAGTCTAATTTACTTTTGCAATGGCTTCTTCTGGCAGACATGATATAGTTAAGATATCGATTGCTATCTGCTAGAAAGGGGCAGATATGACTTATTACAAAAAAGAAGGACAGATGGATCTGTCTGACAGGATTGCGATAGAAACCGGAATTAGCAGTAAAGATTCCTTCAAAAAAATAGGAAAACTACTCCATCGTCATCCGTCAACAATTGCACATGAGATTAAAGAAAATCGTACATTCATTCCGGGTAACTATTTTCTAAGAAAGGACTGCAGATTT
>OLSM01001455.1_pt1 | contig 17558 bp, 19 predicted proteins | sample 1672721 | NCBI WGS metagenome assembly OLSM01 (sample SAMEA3136717, study PRJEB25190) | human gut metagenome | reverse complement strand
CCGGTATATAATCGTCCCGACGAGGTCAATGATCTTTTGGAAAGTCTGTCGAAACAGACCTATAAAGATTTTGAAGTGATAATAGTAGAAGACGGTTCGACGGTATGTTGTGCCGATGCCGTGAAAAGATATGCCAGTATAGTGGATATACACTATTATTATAAAGAAAACGAGGGTCGAAGTATAGCCCGTAATTATGGGCTGGAAAGAGCCGTGGGGAGTTATTTCATTTTTTTTGATTCCGCTATACACAAATGCATTGACAACTACTCAATATGGCATAATTGATTTGGTGGCAACTGTTGGAACGGTTGCAGTTCCGATTCTCACATTAAATATATGTGAATCTGTTATGCGCTTCGCATTAGACAAAGATGCTGATACGAAAAAAACTACACAAATCGGAACGAATATTTTGTTGATTGGAATGCTGATTGGATTGGTGATTTTTCCGATATGTCGTTCTTTCGATAAAATTTCGCAGTATCCAGTATTTGTATATTTTTATGTTGTTTCTCTTGCTGCAAGCCAGCTTTATTTGTGCGATTTGCGTGGAAAGGAATTGCTGGTTTATTATTCAATTGGAAATGTCCTTCATACTTTCTTTATTGCGGCACTGAACATACTATTTCTTTTAGCATTTAAAGAGGGCATTGAGGGCTATTTAAAAGCATACATTATTGCGAATACCCTTATAGCGATATATGCTTTAATAATGGGAAAAGGATATAGATCGTTTTCTTTTTCGAGAGTTGATAAAAAACTGCTGCAACGAATGGTCAAATATTCAATTGTTTTGATTCCGAATTCGTTCATGTGGTGGATCATGAATTCGTCCGATCGTATTATGGTTTCCAGCATGGTGGGCATTGCAGCCAATGGTATTTATGCAGTTTCATATAAACTCCCAACGTTGGTGTCTACGCTTACAACGATATTTAATCAGGCGTGGAGCTATTCGGCAATTCGAGAAGAAGGAAAAGAAGATGAAAGTGAGTATAACAATAAGATCTTTAAAACATTAATCGGAATTGTTATGTTGATTGGTATCGGATTGGTAACTTTTATGAAACCGTTCCTAAGCGTTTATGTTGCAAAGGAATATTATATTGCTTGGAAATATACACCATTCTTGACCGTTGGATGCGTGTATCTGACGTTGGCTTCTTTTATGGCAACCAGTTATACCGTTCATAAGGATAGCTTTGGATATCTTTTTTCAGGTATGTTTGGGGCTGTGTTTAACATTGTGATGAATTTTGCCTTGATTCCACGAATTGGTGTTTATGGTGCGGCAATTGCTACATGTGTCAGTTATATTCTTGTGTTTGTATTCAGATTCTTCCATACACAAAAATATATTCGATACAATATTAAAAACAAAGAATTTCTAGTGGGAAGTGTGGTTTTGCTTTTGTCATCCTGTTTAATGTTTGTTAACAATTTAGTGGGCTTCGTATTGCAGTGTGTTTTATTGCTGATTGCGATATATTCGTTTTCAGACATTTGGCTCCCAGTAGCGAAAAAAATGTTAAAAATAAAAGGAAGAAAATGAAATGATTACAGTATGTGAAAAAGGGAAATGTACGGGATGCATGGAATGTATTGATACTTGTCCTAAAGATGCGATAGAAGTTGTTGATGTAGAAACAGAATATAATGCAATAATTGATTCTGATAAGTGTATCAAGTGTAATATGTGCCATAAGGCGTGTCAAAACAATCGAGAATTGATACTGACGAAGCCTATTTGTTGGAAACAGGGATGGGCTGCAGATGATGGAATTCGAATGGGGTCCTCGTCTGGAGGAATTGCTGCTGCAATAGAGAGAGCTTTTATAAAAAGAGGAGGTTTGGTTTGCAGCTGCAAGTTTCATGCAGGTCGATTTGAGTTTGATTTTGCTGAAACAGAAAATGAAGTTATTAAATTTACCGGTTCCAAATATGTGAAGAGCAACCCGTATGGAATATATAAAAAATTATTAGAAAAACTCAAGGAAGGAAAAAAAGTGCTTTTTGTTGGGTTGCCATGTCAGGTTGCAGCGGCAAAGCATTATACCAAGAATCATCAGAATTTGTATACCATTGATTTGATTTGCCATGGAACGCCTTCACCCAAGATTCTCGAAAAATTTTTAGAAGTCTATACCGTTAAATTGACGGAGATTGAAAATATAAAATTTCGAGTAAAAAACAGCTTCAAGCTGGAACAAAATGGAAAACGTTTCTCTGCTCCAACAACCACAGATAATTATTTGATAACCTTTTTGAACTCAACATCATACACAGAAAATTGCTATCAGTGCAATTATGCACAACTTGATAGAGCAGGAGATATCACACTTGGAGACTCGTGGGGAAGTGAGCTTGAAAAACAAATTCAGGATGAGGGAATATCTCTTTTACTTTGCCAGAATGAAAAAGGAAAGGAACTAATCAATCAGACGGATTTGGTTCTTATGGATGTCGATTTGGAAAAGGCGATTGAAAATAATCACCAGTTGCAACATCCTTCCCTAAAACCGCAGCAGCGAAAAATATTTTTTGGAGAGCTGAATAAAGGACATGCATTTAAAAGTGCAGTGAGAAAGTGTTACCCTAAGAAGTATTTGAAGAATGCTGTAAAAACATTATTGTATAAAGTGAATCTGGGGGGGGGCAAAGCCACTATCAAGTAATTGTTGTTATGAATATAATTGGAAATCAGAAATAAATAAGTGGAAAACAGTTTCTTATAACTTCACTACAGAGGGTCTCTTTTTTCAAAATTTTAAATTTGCACGACTTAGATATCGAACCCTGGCAATTTGTTAGGGTTTTATGGTTCACAAATATATTTTTGTAAAGAAAGAGACATGATATGAAAAAACGAGTTAGTGTTATTATACCAATATATAATGTAGAAGAATTTATTTTGAAGACTGTGGAGTCGGTTATAAATCAGGATTATAAGAATATGGAGATTATTTTGGTCGATGATGGATCGCCGGATAACTCAGCTCAAATCATTGATGAACTGGCAGAGAAAGACAATAGAATCATCTGCTTGCATAAAGAAAATGGCGGTGTTTCATCGGCGAGAAATGCCGGACTGAAAATTGCAACGGGCGAATATGTGACATTTATTGATGGAGACGATTGGGTTGAGCCGAATTATATTTCATATTTATTGAATCTTGTGGAGAAAAACAAATGTGAAATCGGGATGAACAGAAATAATTATTCGGATTATAGTATGAACTCTAGCAATAAAGAATACGTTGTGAAAGCAGAAAAAGCAATTGAATGGATATATTTAGGCGATATTTTTGTTGCAGTATGGAATAAAATTTACAAGATGTCGTTCTTGAAAGACAACAATATTCTTTTTGACGAAAAAATATGGTTCGGTGAAGGCATGCTGTTTAATATTGATTGTCTCCAATTTGCTGATAAGGTGGCCGTTGGAGAAAAAAGTGTTTATCATCAGGTAAGTAATCCAAATTCAGCGATGCGAAAATTTAATGTTGATAGCAACCTTTGTGGAATCAGATCACTGGAAATTCAAAAGAAACATTGGAGAAAATCAAATCCGGCAATAGTAGATGCTTGGAATTATCATAGGAGAGCATTCAATTTATCAATTGTGAGAGGACTTTTAAAGAGCGATATAGAGCAGGAATATCAGGAATTGTACGACTCCTGTATGAATAACTTGAAAAAGCAACTTTGGATTAGCTTAAAAGTGCCGATTCCATTAAGAGAAAAGTTATCATATATTGCATGGGCGATAATTCCGAGCTTTATGTCAAAACGCTGTAAAAATAAAGTTAGAATTAAAATAAGGAAGAAGTAAAAATGTCAAAATACTTTGGAACGGACGGTTTCCGTGGTGAAGCCGGAATTACATTAACAGCAGACCATGCTTATAAAGTGGGTCGATTCCTCGGCTGGTATTATAATGCTCTGCGTGAGCGCAATGGTGACAACAATCCTGCTCGTATCGTCATCGGCAAGGACACCCGCCGCAGCTCGTACATGTTCGAGTACAGCCTTGTGGCTGGTCTGACCGCTTCTGGTGCAGATGCCTATTTGCTCCATGTTACCACTACTCCATCTGTGGCGTACATCGCTCGCGTGGATGACTTTGATTGCGGCATTATGATCTCCGCCAGTCACAATCCGTACTACGACAATGGTATCAAGCTAATCGACTGCTACGGTGAAAAAATGCCCGAGGAGACCCTGCTGCTGGTGGAGGACTATATTGACGGCAAACTTCATGTCTTTGATAAGGACTGGTCAGAGCTACCCTTTGCTCATCGTGAGCACATCGGCTGCACTGTGGACTATGTGGCAGGTCGCAACCGCTACATGGGCTACCTGATCTCGCTGGGCATCTACTCCTTTAAGGGTGTCAAGGTCGGTTTGGATTGCGCCAATGGTAGCTCCTGGAATATCGCAAAGTCCGTGTTCGATGCGCTTGGCGCAGATACCTATGTCATCAATAATAATCCGAATGGTCTGAACATCAATAACAATGCAGGTTCAACCCATATCGAGGGTCTTCAAAAGTTTGTTGTGGAGAAGGGCTTGGATGTTGGTTTTGCTTACGATGGTGATGCCGACCGCTGCCTGTGCGTGGACGAAAAGGGAAATGTTATCACTGGCGACCATATCCTTTACATTTACGGTTGCTACATGAAAGAACGTGGTAAGCTGTTAAATAATACTGTTGTCACCACAGTTATGTCCAACTTTGGTCTCTACAAGGCTTTCGATGAGCAAGGTATCAGTTACGCTAAGACCGCTGTCGGCGATAAGTATGTTTATGAGTATATGGTCAAGAACGGCTGCCGTATCGGTGGTGAGCAAAGCGGCCATATCATCTTCTCCAAGTATGCGAGCACTGGCGATGGTATCCTGACCAGTCTGAAGATGATGGAAGTCATGCGGGCAAAGAAGAAGCCGATGAGTGAGCTGGCAGCACCGTTGAAGATCTATCCGCAGGTGTTGGAGAATGTTCGTGTGACTGATAAGAAAGCTGCGCAGAATGATCCAGCTGTGCAGGAAGCTGTAAATACAGTAGCTGAGGCTTTGGGCAATACCGGTCGTATTCTGGTGCGTGAGTCTGGCACTGAGACGGTAGTTCGCGTGATGGTGGAAGCACCTGACCACGATACATGCCAGAAGTATGTTGACGAAGTGGTCAATGTGATTTGCAAAAAGGAATATAAGGCATAAAGTCAATGACGACTCTGGCAATTATCCAGAGTCGTTTTGCATAAAAGGGAAAGTATAATAGATTAAATAACGGGAGGGATAAAACTATGTGTGGAATCGTTGGTTTTACTGGAAATCGACAGGCAGCACCGATCCTGCTGGATGGTCTGTCAAAATTGGAATATAGAGGATATGACTCGGCCGGGCTGGCTGTCCGTGACGGAGAAAATATGGCACAGGTCGTGAAAGCGAAAGGACGCCTGTCCAATTTGGTCGAAAAGACAGATGGCGGTAAGGCATTGAAAGGAACCTGTGGTATCGGACATACCCGCTGGGCTACCCACGGTGAGCCGAGCCAGACAAATGCACATCCGCATGTATCTGGTAATTGCACCAGATCTGGTTCCGGCCCGGTCGAATCCGAGGTCGTTGGTGTACATAACGGTATTATTGAGAACTATACCGAACTGAAGGAAAAGCTGCTGAAGCACGGTTACACTTTCTACAGCCAGACCGATACGGAAGTAGTTGTTAAACTGGTTGATTACTATTATAAGAAGTATAACCTTGGCCCCATCGATGCTATTGCGAAGACAATGGTTCGTGTCCGTGGTTCCTATGCTTTGGAGCTGATGTTCCGTGACTATCCGGGCGAGATCTGGGTAGCGCGTAAGGACAGCCCGATGATTATCGGTATTGCGGATGGTGAAACTTATGTGGCTTCGGATGTCCCGGCAATTCTGAAATACACTCGCAACGTGTATTACATTGGCAACCTTGAGTTCGCAAAACTGACTCCGGGTGAAGTTCATTTCTATGACTTGAACGGTGATGAGATCGAGAAGCAGACCACTGAAATCAAGTGGGATGCCGAGGCTGCTGAAAAAGGCGGCTTTGAGCATTTCATGATGAAAGAAATCCATGAGCAGCCGAAAGCTGTTCAGGATACCCTTAACTCTGTGATCAAGAACGGCGCTATCGACCTATCCAGTGTGGAGATCACCGAGGACGAAATTAAAAACTTTGAGCAGATCTATATTGTTGCCTGTGGCTCTGCATGGCATGTGGGCATGGCTGCTCAGTATGTGCTGGAAGATATGGCTGATATTCCGGTGCGTGTGGAACTTGCATCTGAGTTCCGTTATCGGAAGATGCCGCTCAATCAGAAAGCACTGGTAATCGTTGTCAGCCAGTCTGGTGAGACAGCGGATACACTGGCAGCATTGCGTCTTGCAAAAGAAAAGGGCATCACTACAATGGCAATCGTTAATGTGGTGGGCAGCAGTATTGCCCGTGAAGCGGACAAAGTGTTCTACACCCTTGCTGGTCCAGAAATCTCTGTTGCAACGACCAAGGCATACAGTGCACAGCTGGCGGCTATGTACTGTCTAGCGGTTGGGTTTGCAAAAGTTAGAGAAAAGATTACGGATGAGCAGTACAGCTACTATATTTCTGAACTGCAGACGATCCCAGATAAGATACAGAAGATTCTGGAAGACAAGGAGCGCATCCAGTGGTTTGCAGCGAAGTATGCCAATGCGCATGATGTGTTTTTTGTAGGTCGTGGCATTGATTATGCTGTCTGCTTGGAAGGTAGCTTGAAACTGAAAGAAATCAGCTATATCCACTCGGAAGCATACGCTGCGGGTGAGTTGAAACATGGCACCATTAGCCTGATCGAGCAGGGAACATTGGTCATTGGCGTGTTGACTCAGAGCGAGCTGTACGAAAAGACCGTAAGCAATATGCTGGAGTGCAAGAGCCGTGGAGCTTATCTGATGGGGCTGACTACTTATGGAAAGTACGAGATTGAAGATCAAGTGAACTTTACTGTATATGTTCCGAAGGTAGATGAGCATTTCATTGGAAGCTTGGCTGTGATTCCGCTGCAGCTGTTGGGATACTATGTAAGTGTAGCAAAGGGACGGGATGTCGATAAGCCAAGAAACCTTGCAAAGAGTGTGACGGTGGAGTGATTAAATATGGAAAGAGAAATACCAGTACTATATAAAAGGAAAGAGGAATGCTGTGGATGTACAGCCTGTTATGCTATTTGTCCGAAAGAAGCTATATCTATGGTGGAGGATGAAGAGGGGTTCGAATATCCACAGATTGATGAACGTAAGTGTGTTCGTTGCTATCAATGCATTAAGGTATGCCCGATAAAAGCAGCACGAGTACAGTAAGGAGAAAAGTAAAAATGAATACAACATTACTTATCATGGCAGCCGGTATCGGCAGCCGATTTGGAACAGGAATTAAACAGTTGGAGCCGGTCGATGATGCAAACCATATCATCACAGTGACCACATTGGTGACAGGCACTATTAAATTTTTATAAACAGATAAATTCGTATTTACAAACTATCCGTAAAGTGATAAACTTATAAGAATAATAAAAGCAATTAAGTGTCCAGCAGCTACATTATGTGTAGTTGCTGGTAGGATAAAAGAAGGTAAGAGAAAAGAGGCGGAAAAGAAGGAATGAAAACAATCAGTGATAAGATTTTTGAATTATTAAAAGAAAAGGGAATGAGTCAGAAAGAATTTGCCCAGAGAACAGGAATTGCAGAGAGTTCCATAAGTGATTGGAAGAAAAAAAGAACAAATCCGGTAAGTGATAAGATTTTGATCATTTGCGAAGTGTTGGATGTGACACCATATGAGCTGTTATCAGGAGCAGAGCATACAGGAAACAGAAGCAGGGATAATAATACCTATGTGATTAGTAAAGAGACAGAAATTGGAATGCTAGTAGAAACATATCAAAAATTAGATACAAATGCACAGAAAAGATTGATTGGATATTTGGAAGCACTCAAAGAACTTTCATAAAAAACCTATATAATACGCATAAACGAAGAAATGATGAAATAAGTAAACAAAAGAATGAGGTAAGATAGCTGTTATAGCGAAGAGGGAATATTCAGATGCAGAGACAAGGCGGCTTTGTTGGAATAGGCGTTAAATACCTTACCATGCAGCGCTTTGTGGTTTATCTTAACTCTAATATTGCATCTTAACTTAAAAAGAGTTAAAAATGGAGGTGAACACATGGAGTATCTCAATAAAGTCTTTGGAATCAAAGTAACTTATGAGGATGTGGAGTTCAAGCATTTGCCAAACTTTATTGTCATGCGGTATCGCCTGCAGATGGCATCTATGAATGGGAAAAAGGCGATTTTCCTTTATCCGAAAACTGAGTTGGAGCAAATTGGAGTGCTGAAAAAGCACATTGCCCGGATACAGAAAAATGAAAATTTGCCTGTTGTTCTAGTGCTGAAAGAGATTATTTCTCGGCAGAAAGAATATTTGATTCGTGAGAAAATTCCATTTGTTGTAGAAGGAAGGCAGATTTATTTGCCTTTTATGGCGTTGTATTTGCAGGAACGGTGCAATGCCGAAAGGGAGCAACGAGAAGAAATGCATCCATCGGCGCAGATGCTTCTGTTGCATTTCATTTATGGAGGCGCACAAGAATTGTCCACAAGTCAGGCTGCGAAAGACTTGGAATTAACACCTACTTCTATATCGAGAGCATCGAAACAGCTTGAAGAAATGGGATTGCTGCATATAAAGAAAAGAGGTGTACAGAGGATTTTAAAATCCGAGGATTCTCCGAAAATACTGTTCCAAAAAGCAGGAGATAAGTTGCTGAATCCAATAAAACGAACGGTTTATATTCCGAAAGAATTTGTGGGGACAGCTTTGCTAGAAAGTGGATATTCGGCATTGGCAGAGTGTTCCATGCTGAATGCACCGAACGTCAAATACTATGCAACAGAAAGAATCTCTCAATGGAAAGATGTTATGACAAACCGTTTGCAAGATTCACAGGTGCAAGTGGCTGTAGAAATGTGGAGATATAATCCCCGAAAATTGTCCACACGAAATACTGTGGACGAACTTTCGCTGGCATTGGCATTGAGAGAAGATGCGGATGAACGGGTTGAAGAAGCAGTAGAAGAAATGCTGAATGAACTGTGGAGGAAGATAGATGGTTACAGGGATTGAGAGTTTTAAGGAATGGTTCAAGAGCAGTGAAGAACAATATAGAAGCAGTTGATGCGAATTTTGGAAAGAAATTTTGGGAATATGTAAAACGGGCTGGATATGAACATTGCAATAAAAGTTCGGGGGTGCCGCAGTTTTATTGTTTTAGCCACCCAATCTCGAATCAGTATCCTGCGATGATTGAACTTTTCACGCGAAAGCTGGATGCCATTCAACTTCCGGAAGATGCAGTTTTGACACCGCTACCAATAGACGAAGATATTTCAAGTCTGTCTGCTATTCTTTTGGACGATGATTACTACGAATTTTTGAAACAGGGGAAAGTCACTGTTGATGGAGTTACTGTCTTGGATGCGGCATATTTGATTCCATTTAAGGCAAAAGCGTGGATGGATTTAATAGATCGCAAGGCTGCAGGTGAACATGTTGACAGCAAAAACATCAAGGAGCATAAGAACGATGTTTTCCGCCTGACAGAATTGATTGATCCCATGGTCAAGATTACGGCTCCTCAAGGAGTTTATGCAGATATTCAAGACTTTATTCAGAAGATGCAAAACGAAAGCATTGATATTAAGCAGTTGGGGCTGGTAGGGAGAATGAAGGATCAGGTTTTGGACGAACTAAAAGATTTGTATATAGCACAGTGAGAAAACCAATAAAATCAAGGACTTGTGGTGTTTATAAAACGCCTAAAAAACAAGTTTTTAAAAGGAGATAAATGAAATGAATAGTGCATTAGATAAAGTTGGAGTATATGATTTTTTTGGAGTACTGTTATCTGGAATGATAGCAATTGTTGTGAGTTGCTGTCTTGATTTACCATTGATAAATTTAATAGCAAATGTAGAAAATGACATTGTTAATGCTATCTTATTTTTGGTTGGGAGCTTTTTCTTGGGATTGGTTTTACAAGAGATTAGTTCAGTTCTTGATAAAAAGGTTTTCAAATTTCGTGAAAATGCAAGGTGTAAATTTTTGAATGATGAAAATAAAATTATTGGCAATGAGTTGGAATTAAAATCTTTTAGAGAGCTTGCAAACAAAATATTAAATAAATCAAACGATGATCAGGTTTATAACGAAACTGAAAATGAGTATGTATTTTATTTATGTAAGACTTTTTTAGAAACACATGAGAAATGTGATAAGGCTAATAAAATAAATTCATTATATGCTATGAGTCGTAGTTTAATAATATCAATGCCGTTATGTTTAAGTGCTTATTATAGATACAACATAAAATCATTCAGTTTTAGCAGGCAAGATTTAGTGGTTACATTTATCATGGCTATGTTGACTGTTATCTTTTATAAAAGAGCGAAAAGATTTGCAGCATATAGGGTACGGGTAATTCTGCGTCAGTATAAAATATTAAATGAGAAAAATTAGTAAAGAGACAGAAATCGGAATGCTGGTAGAAACATATCAAAAATTAGATACAAATGCACAGAAAAGGTTGATCGGATATTTGGAAGCACTAAAAGAGCTTTCATAAAAATTTACCAATTAAATCCGTATAAACGAATAAATAGTGAAATAAGATGCAAAAGCGGAGGACTATCTATATCTGGAAACCAGGTAACAATTGATAGTTAGTCTTATTGTTTAAAGTGGATGGGAAGCGTAAGATTTTAGTCGTGAGAGATTCACATAAAAATCTAGATAATAATTAGGAAGGAAATGACTTGATTATATTACATATAAGTAATATAATTAACAAATCAGAATATTTATATGAATAAGAAACAGGTATTAGCGGAACTGGTTAAAAATTTGGAAGAATGTTCGGAAAGGGGATATGTTTTTCATCCCAAGTTTATATATGAGTTTCAAGTACTGCTTAAAAATGCTACGGGTAATGAAAAAGAAATTTTCACATTATTAGTAAAACAATTAAATTTTTTAAAGGAACTGGGAACAAATGTATGTAAAGCAGATAGTAATGAAATAATAAAGAATCAAGATAGAGATTATTATTCATTGCATTTATCGGGAAAAAATTTTAACTTTAGATTATTGATGGCATTTGACGAAAAAGATACACCTAAATTTTTAGTAGCATTCTATGAGCGTGCAGGAAAGAAAAAAACAGATTATACTCAATATAAGAAGGTTTTGGACAGTAGATTTGAGGAAGTCTAGAAAAGGGAGAATTTATAGTATGGAGAAAAAAAATAAGGAAAATAGCACTTCATTAGAGGATTTATTAGCTATGTTTGAGGATAATATTTCAATTGCTGATATTAATGCATCGAGATATTTGGGTAAGATTTCAGCATCTATTGTTAAGCGTAGAATGGAATTGAAAATGTCGCAGAAAGAATTTGCAGGATATCTTGGAGTTAGTCAGGGAATGGTATCAAGATGGGAAGGTGGAGATTATAATTTCTCAATTAAGGCACTTTCAGAAATTGCAGAGAAATTAGAGTTAGAATTATATATTAATTTGAAACCTCCAGTTAAGAAATCAAAGGAATGCTATATAGAGCAGAAGAAGGAATATATATTTGCTAGGGATGATGATAAAAAATTTAGTAAAAGTAATATTCTTCAATTTAATTCTAAAAGAAATCATCTAGATAATAATACAATAAAGATAATAAATAATTTTGAGTTGCAAGAAATGTAAAGAGAGGTAAATAAGATGTTACAATATGTAAACGGATTTTCATGTGCTATGGATTCTGAAAAAGATGAGTTGATAATTAAATTGTTACAACGTAGTCCTGATTTTACTGATGATAATGATGGTGTAATAATGGATGAAGTGGCAACAATTGTTATGGGAAAGGTGACAGCACAACGTTTATTGGAAGGATTAAAAGAAATGCTAGAAGATGAGGTCGTTTAATAGTTACTATTTATTAAGAAACATGACTCCAAGGCTGACCACATTGTGGTCTGACCTCATTATATTTTCATCCCTAGATATCCGTATAAACGAAGAAAATAAGTAACAAAAGAGTACGAAGTAAAAGTGAATGCATATTGCTGCGGGATGAGTGAAAATTAGATATGATCTTAGAAAGAAATTTGAACAGATTGATTACCTACTTACATTGCATTCCATGATACGAAGACAGGAATACATAACATTGGTGTCAGGCACTTAAATTATTACGAAATATTGTGGACGAACTTTCGCTGGCATTGGCATTGAGAGAAGATGCGGATGAACGGCATGTGACAAGGAGCGTGAGAAAAATGAATTTATCAAAAATACATCATATTGCAATCATTGTATCTGACTACGAAGCCGCTAAGGATTTTTATGTGAACAAGCTGGGTTTTTCTGTCATCAGAGAAAACTATCGCCCGGAGCGCAAGGACTGGAAGCTGGATCTGCGTGTCGATGAGCAAACAGAGCTGGAGATTTTCGCTGAGGAAAATCCTCCGAAGCGTGTAAACCGGCCGGAGGCCTGTGGTCTGCGTCATCTTGCGTTCTGCGTTGATAGCGTGGAGCAGACGGTGAATGAGTTGGCGGAAGTCGGTATTGAATGTGAGCCGATTCGGGTTGACGATTATACAGGAAAGAAGATGACTTTCTTCCATGACCCGGACGGGCTGCCGTTGGAACTGCATGAGTAAAAAGGAGAACTATAAGTTACCATGATTACGGAGAAGACTTCTACCATGCATTGCATTCTATAAAAAGCGTTGCCTGGTAAAGAAAAAATAATAAGATAAACAAAAAACAGGAGTCGCTGCGTACAACACGGGTAACGCAAACCGACTCCTGTTTCATTTCATCCATTTCCTTCATATCCTGATCGAAGAAATGAACTTCATCCGGATAGGTCTCGCCAGGTTCTTTTCGTCCTTCTGGTGAATGGTACTGCATTTATTGAGTTCGGAATTGATGATTTGAGTATACCGTATCGTCAAGGGGATGTCCACTTTATTATTTTTCTAAAAATGATTGGAAGAGTCAGATTTATAGTGTATGATAAGAATGCAGGGTTAAGCTGTCAGAATTTACAACAGGAGGTTTACATCATGGAAAAAGCAAGGGTGTATTATACTGATTTCCGGGCGAAGCTTGGCGAAGGTCTTCCAACGAAGCTGAAACGTCTGATGAAGAAAGCAGGAATCAGTGAGATTGACATGGAAAATAAATTTGTGGCGATCAAGATGCATTTTGGAGAGATGGGGAATATCAGTTATCTCCGTCCGAATTATGCCAAGGCGGTTGTTGATGTCGTGAAGGAGCTTGGAGGAAAGCCATTTCTTACAGATTGTAATACACTATATCCGGGCAGTAGAAAGAACGCACTGGAGCATCTTTACTGTGCATGGGAGAATGGATTTACACCGTTGAGTGTCGGATGTCCGGTGATTATCGGAGACGGACTGAAGGGAACGGATGATATTGAAGTTCCGGTACAGGGAGGAGAGTACATAGAGAAAGCGAAGATCGGACGTGCCGTGATGGATGCGGATGTATTTATCAGTCTAACGCATTTTAAAGGGCATGAGACGACAGGTTTCGGTGGTACGATCAAGAATATCGGAATGGGATGTGGTTCCAGAGCTGGTAAGAAGGATCAGCATTCTGTTGGTAAGCCGACGATCGATCAGGAAGCCTGCAGAGGATGTAAGAGCTGTCTGAGAGAGTGTGCGAATGACGGCCTGATTTATGATGCTGATGCAAGAAAGATGTCGATTGATCTTGAACATTGTGTTGGCTGTGGAAGATGTATCGGGGCATGTAACTTTGATGCAATTTCATTTATGGACAGTGCGGCAACCAAGGTATTGAACTGCAAGATGGCAGAGTATACAAAGGCGGTTGTGGATGGAAGACCGAATTTCCATATTTCACTGATCGTTGATGTATCACCGAACTGTGACTGTCATCCGGAGAATGATGCACCGATCCTGCCGAATATCGGTATGTTTGCCTCTTTTGATCCGCTGGCACTGGATCAGGCATGTGCAGATGTCTGTCTTAGCGCGACACCGTTGCCGCACAGTCAGCTTGCAGATCGTATGGAAGAAGAGAATTTCTGCGATCATCATGATCATTTTGAGAATACAACACCGAATTCAGAGTACAAGACTTGTCTGGCACATGCAGAGAAGATCGGTCTTGGAACAAGAGAGTATGAATTGATCTATATGAAATAAATGTCAGATAAAAGACGTATTGTAGCAAATAAGCTTTACAATAAAAATGTTTTAGGAGGAATTGAAGATGAGTGAATTAAGAGTTGAGAGAAAAGAAAACATGGCTGGTGGAAGGGGACACGTTATCATTAAGCACATTCTGGAAGAGAAAGAATTAAACGGAAAGTGCAAGATGTATGCAGAAGTCACACTGGAACCGGGATGTTCTCTTGGATATCATGAGCATCACAACGAGAGCGAGACATATTATATTCTTCGTGGGGAAGGAAATTATGATGACAATGGACGTATCCGCCCGGTGAAAGCAGGAGATGTGACATTTACACCGGATGGAATGGGACACGGACTGACGAATACAGGGGATACAGATCTTGTATTTATGGCGCTGATCATTTTGGATTAATGCATCGCATTTTTTGAGACTGGCCCGTAAATTTTAAAAGTGCACCCGGCAATGATTTCGTGATCGATTTCATTGCCGGGTGCACTTTTTGTAAAGGGAATATTGTGTTCTAATTGGAACTTTTGTATTTTCTGATCAGGCAGGAGATGACTCCGGCGGCACATAGTCCAAACAATACATTGTGGAGGGAACCGTATACATCAAGAGCTCCTTTCACTCCGTAGATCACTTCTGGTGAATCAGGGAGCAACGGGCTGAAGAGGAACGCAGCATAGGAAATCGCGAATACAAGGATAAAAGACCACAGGCCTCTTCCGGTATCTTCTCTCCAGCTGGAGACTCCGTCACGTACGCGGACGCGTGTCATTGACCAGAGAAGGGAGATGAATTCGAAGAACAGGAAGAGGGCAGCTACACATAAGTAAGCGGCCAGAGTCTGGGAAATCTTCTGTGTCTGGATTGCCTCCTGGATATCTCCGTACGGTGTGCTTGCACGGTAAAAGTTGTAGAGTACAAATGCTGTTGTGGCCAGAATTAACACAATAGAAAGCTGCTGAAGCAATGTGCTTGTGAGCCTTGATAATGCCTTTCCGCCTTTTTTGATCGGTGCGGCAAGTTTTACTCCGCCACCGGAACGTTTCCTGCCGGAGGAGCGTCTGTCGTAGTCGCGATCATTATATGAATCATTATAAGGATTGTTGCGATTTGATCTTCTGTTGGAAGTGTTATAATCGTCTTCATAATAATCATCCTCGTAATCTGCATCATCATCTTCATAATCATCGTCATATTCAGGAAGTACTTCTTCGAACTGGCTGTCATCAGAATCGTTAAAGTTATCTCGGTAATCGTCTGCGTTCATAACGATTGTCTCCGTGTTAGAATCAGGTCTGTTTCTTTGTTCTGTATCTTCAGAAGTATGAAAATTGATTTCCGGATCTTCTTCATATGTAACTTCAAAATCATCATCGAAAATGTCTGAGAAATCATTCTTCGGGCTCATATCATTTACCTCACTTTCCATTTGAAACCATGTCATTGCATGTATCTCACTATGTTATAACGTTTTCCGTGTTTTCTCAACCCTTTCAAATATGAATTTAAAAATTTTTAAGATTTTCAGTGTCTGAAATATCTGTTATACTGGAAGGGCGATGTGATTGATAAAAATGCAGAAAAACAGAAAGCAGGGAAAAGAATGAACTTAATTAATATAGAACATATTTCTAAAATATATGGGGAGAAAGTGATTTTTGATGATGCATCGTTTGGTGTTCAGCAGGGAGATAAGATCGGGATCGTTGGAATTAACGGAACCGGAAAGTCAACTCTTTTGAAGGTGGTTGCGGGAGAGGAAGTGCCGGATGAGGGGCAGGTTGTTCGTCAGAATGGTCTGAAGATTGCTTTTGTTCCGCAGAATCCGACATTTCCGGAGGGGATGGATATCCGTTCCTATGCACTTCAGGATGCAGATGCGGAGAGCTGGCAGGTGGAGAGTAATCTAACGGAGCTTGGAATCACGCAGTGGGATCAGAAGATCGACACTTTATCCGGGGGACAGAAGAGACGTGTGGTTCTTGCGAAGATACTTGCAGGAGACTTTGACGTACTTCTTCTGGACGAGCCGACGAATCATCTGGATCAGGAGATGATTTCCTGGCTGGAAGATTATCTGAGATCTTACCGTGGAACTGTTCTTATGGTAACACATGACCGCTATTTCCTTGATCGTGTGACGAACCGTATCCTGGAGCTGAGCCATGGAAAGATGTATGGATATGATGCGGATTATTCCGGATTCCTTGAATTGAAGGCGCAGAGGGAAGAGATGGAGCTTGCAAGTCAGAGAAAGCGTCAGAGTATTCTTCGGATGGAACTGGAATGGGCGAAGCGTGGATGCCGTGCGAGAACGACAAAGCAGAAGGCAAGACTGGAACGTCTAGAAGCGTTGAAAGCAGGAAAAGCACCTGTGACGGATCAGACGGTGGAGCTTGATTCTGTAGAGACAAGAATGGGCAAAAAAACAATTGAGCTTCATCATATTTCCAAAAGCTTTGGAGATAAGGTATGCATCCGGGATTTTGACTACATTGTGCTGAAAAATCAGCGGCTGGGAATCATCGGACCCAACGGCTGTGGCAAATCTACCCTGCTGCAAATTATTGCCGGACAATTAGCACCCTCTTCCGGCGTCATCGTCCGACCGGACGACCTCTATTATATTCCCCAACATTTCGGGCAATATGATTCGTTGACCATCGCGCAAGCCTTACAGATAGACCATAAGCAGAAAGCACTACATGCTATCCTTGCGGGAGATGCCTCAATCGAAAATTTCAGCATATTGAACGACGACTGGAATATAGAAGAACGTTCCGTCGCCGCCCTCGATTCGTGGGGATTGGGCCAATTCCCACTATCCTACCCAATGAATCTGCTCAGCGGAGGAGAAAAGACACGCGTATTCCTCGCAGGTATGGACATTCATAATCCATCCGTCATACTGATGGATGAACCGACCAATCATCTCGATTCGTCAGGCAGACAACGTCTGTATGACTGGGTGGAAAAATGGCGTTCCACGCTGTTGGTAGTAAGCCATGACCGTACACTGCTGAATCTTCTTCCCGAAATATGTGAACTGGAAAAGCATCAGATCAGCTATTACGGTGGAAACTATGAATTTTACAAAGAACAAAAAACACTGATGCAAGAAGCCCTGCAACAACGCATCGAAGAAAAAGAAAAAGCGCTCCGCACCGCCCGCAAGGTAGCCCGCGAAACAGCTGAACGGAGGGATAAACAGAAT
>OLSM01001454.1_pt1 | contig 17567 bp, 17 predicted proteins | sample 1672721 | NCBI WGS metagenome assembly OLSM01 (sample SAMEA3136717, study PRJEB25190) | human gut metagenome | reverse complement strand
CGTCCTGCGGAGCGCGCTGATCGCGCGGATAGCCCGGTTCCTCTGGCGCATTGTCAGAGCCATTTTCCGGGCGCTGCTGCACACCCTCGCCCGGCTGCCGCTGGTGTGGAAAACCGCGCTGGTGGGGCTGGTCATCGCCGGTGCGGAGTTCCTGCTTTATATCAACGATTTCTACCGTGTGCGATACGGTGTCTTTTTGATGATGAAGATCATCGAGCTGCTGGCGGTGCTGTATATCGCCGTAAGCCTGCGGGCGCTGCAAAAGGGCGGCGAAAAGCTGGCGCGCGGCGACTTCTCCTCGCCCATCGACACGCGGTATCTCATCGGAGATTTCAAACGCTACGGACAGGAGCTGAACGATGTACAGGGCGGGTTAGAGCAGGCGGTGCAGGAGCAGATGAAGGCCGAGCACCTGAAAACCGAGCTGATCACCAACGTGTCCCACGACATCAAAACGCCGCTGACGTCCATCGTCAACTATGTGGATCTGCTGAAGAAGGAGGATATGCCGTCCCCGGCGGCGCGGGAGTACATCGCTGTGCTGGATCGTCAGAGCCATCGGCTGAAAAAGCTGACGGAGGATCTGGTGGAGGCGTCCAAGGCGTCCTCCGGCGCGCTGAACGTGGAACTTCAGCCCACGGACGTGAACGTGCTGCTCTCCCAGATCGAGGGCGAGTATCAGGAGCGGCTGGCCGCCTGCCATCTGACGCTGGTCACGCAGCCGCCGGCTCCCGGCACCATGATACAGGCCGATAGCCGGCTTCTCAGCCGGGTCATGGATAATCTGGTGTCCAACGTGTGCAAGTACGCCATGGAGAACACGCGGGTCTATGTGACGGCGGCTGTGCGGGACGGGCAGGCGGTCATCAGCTTCAAGAACGTGTCCCGTGACGAGCTGAATATCTCCCCCGATGAGCTGATGGAGCGGTTCGTCCGGGGCGACGCCTCCCGCCATTCGGAGGGCAGCGGCCTGGGGCTGTCCATCGCCCGGAGCCTTGTGCAGCTGCAGGGCGGGACGTTCGCCCTGTCCATCGAAGCCGACCTCTTCCGCGCGGACATTGTGTTCCCGCTGATATAAAGAACAAGCCCTCCTGCCGGAGGGCTTGTTCTTATTTACGCAAAACTGGAAAGCTGACAACACCCAGCAGCCCCAGCTTTTGCAGCAATGATTTCTTTATGCGGCTCCGCCTGAAAAAGATGCAGTGCATGACCACGGAAATTGCGGTCAGCACTGCGTCTTTGCGTCTGGCTGATCAATGATCTCTATTTGATAATTCTGCGCGTTGATGATGCGCTCCTGCCTGCACTTGGGACAAAAGAGCGGAAAGTCCCGCAGCACCGTCCTTTGTAGCAGCCGCAGCCGCGTTTTTGCGCCGCAGATGGGGCAAAGCAGCCATTTTTCTTCCGGACTACTCATGACCTTCACCCCTTTGCGCGCTGCTGCCATGAACCATGCGAAAAAAGAGCTGCACATGGTTTTGGAGCTTTTCCAGACACTCAGGCTCTCTTTCCGGCTGGCGGTCGCAGATGCCGATGAGCGTCAGCACAGGCGAAACGTACATCATGGCCAGCGCGTCCGGATCCTCTGCGCAGATCTCACCGGAGGCGATCAGCGCCCGGAAGATACCGGCATGATAGCGCAAAATGCGCTCCACATATCGCCGGGAATAGAGCGCCGCCAGCTCCGGTGAGCGGAACTGCTCGATGGTCATCATGCGGCGAAACCGGCTGATCGTTTCATTATGGAGAGAATATTCGAATATCTGCTGCACCTTTTCAAAGAGCGCGTCGGCGGTGATCTCCGTAAAAACGGGGATGTCCTGCTTCGCGTTCTGTACATGGATGTCGATCTTGTCCGTATCCGCTTCGTACTGCGCCGCCGTGGATTCCACAATGGCGTCAAAAATCGCCTGCTTGCCGGGAAAGTGATTGTAGAGGGAAGGCGCCTTGATGCCCACCGCCTTTGCGATCTCGCCCACGCTGACGGAATCATAGCCCTGCGTGGAAAATAGCTCCAAGGCTTTGTCCAAAATCTTCTGCTTCGTATCTTCCTGCTTCATCATCACGCCTCGCTAACTAATATTCGTTAGTTATATTATAGACGATTTTGGCAGAAAGTCAAGTGCAGGTTAGACGCTGTTTTTCCCCTTCGGGCATGACGGTCAGATCGGCACGGTGCGGCGCCGCAATAGGCAAGGAATAAGAAACCCCCTCTGAAATCAACGATTTCAGAGGGGGTTTGGTCCGAGTAGTGCGGCTCGAACGCACGGCCTCCTGGACCCAAACCTATGTCTGAACCTTCAGGCAGGCCTGTTAAGCCCTCTTTGGTGCTTTCCAGCACTCCTGCGGTTCCTCTTTGGAACTCTTTTGCCCTGTTCGTTTCAGGCGCCGCTTTCGGCTTTTGGGATTTGTGTGGGATTGAATTCTGTATATTAAAAGTGCTTCCGACCGGGTTTACCTCCAACAGCGGGTGTTTTTGCCGCAGCGAGTAGTTCAGAAACTGCGTCGCATAAACAATGAAATAAGCCCTGGCGTGATATTACCCACCCTCTCGATAAACGGAAAATGTGTTGTGGTCGCTAAAACTCCCTCAGAAAATGTGCAGACAAAGAAAAAACTCGCTCATTTTTTGTGATTTCTCCATCGAGCACCGTAATCCAGATCGTTTGGAACAATAGGAAGTGTATTGTTCCGAATGATGCTGTATTATTCCGAACAATACAGATATATTATTCGGAACAGTTTCATTTTGCAAATATTCCGTTCTTTTCAGTAGCTATTTCCTGCTTTCTGTGATATCGTTCGTTTGCCAAAAGGAGGCGATGATATGCAGAAAGAAAACAATCTGACGGTTGGGCAATGGTGCGGCCACTGGTTCACCGCTAACCGCCACAAATGGAACGGCAACACCGAGGGCGGGTACCGCAATCTGATTTACAGCCACATCCTCCCCAGCATCGGAAGTGTGGCGCTCTCTGACCTGACAGAGCAGACCATCACCGATTTCTATGACACGCTACGGAGTCAGAGACTCAGCGCCAGAAGTGTCTGGTGCGTCCATTTGCTCCTGCGCCGGTGTATGGACGAAGCAGCACGGGAACAGTTTATTCCATACAACCCGGTGCGGCTCTGCCAGGAGTCCAAGGCAGAGGAATACAAAACAGCCCCTTTGCGCCTGGGACAAATTCAGCGTTACCTCAACACAGCCGAGCAGCTCGGCGTACTTCCCATCATCTATACAGGACTTTCAAGCGGCCTGCGGCAATGTGAACTGATCACCTTGTCGTGGGCCGATTTTCATGTCCGCTACAGGTACATCCTCAAAGGACAACTCCTGCTGATACTCAATGACAAGACGGCACTTCTTCTTGAGCAGATACCGGAAACGGCCTCGTCCTATGTGTTTCTCAATCCCAAAACCGAAGCGCCGTACAAGCTCCACGAGTTCTATTATCTGCACAAGAAGATTCTGAAACAGGCAAGGCTCCCGTGGGTGGCCTTTCGAGACTTACAGCGCCAGTGTATGGAGGTGGGAATATGACGCTTCGGGAATACATCATCTTCTGGCAGGAAACCTACGATAAGCATCAGAGCAGGCCGACTACCTATGCGGCACACAACTATGTATTCAAGAACCATATTCTCCCCAGCTTGGGAGATATACCGCTCTCTGAATTGACATCGGAGATGGTCGGAGAATTTCTGGAGGAACGGCGGCGCTTCGGCAATCATCGACCCGGCAGCTCTGGCTTGGGGAAAGAAACCATGCGGCACATCCACCGCCTGCTGCAGCAATGCTTGGATCAAGCCATACGGGACGGTCTCCTGACAGAGAATCCCGCCAAGGCATTCCGCTACCGCAAGTCCACAACGGTGAAAGCGAATATCATGACGCCTCTGGAAATGGAGGACTATCTGGACGCCGCCGAGCGGCTGGGCTATCTGCCCATGTTCATGCTGGCGCTGACGACAGGCCTACGCCAAGGCGAGCTAATCGCCCTGAAATGGAGCGACCTTGATATCGAAAGTCGGACGCTGACCATCGCAGAAAAACGTGCCGTGGTACGGCGTGAGCTGGTAGAGTACGGTAGCCAGACGAGGTCAATAAGGCTGACCCCTGAGGTGGTCGACCTTCTCATCATGGAGCACAGCAAGCACCCAGGCAGCCCGCTCATGTTTATGCACCCGGCCACGCTGAAACCCTACTCGCCGCAGATGGTGCGCCGGATGCACAATGAGATCATAAAGGAAGCGGGCATCGACCATATCCGGTATGTGGATATCCGCCATACCTGTGCCATCCTTGCTCTGAAGAACGGCATGGATACCAAGGAACTGGCGCGGATGTTGGGACACTACCGCCCCGCAATCACCCGGCAGAACTATGAACCTTATCTGCAGCACAAGGTACAAAAGGATGAAGATATGCCAAAGGAAGCTACGCAGAGTGAGCTGCAGCAGGCGGCAAATATTCTGGATAATCTTCTGAAGTTCTGATATCTATTCCGCAAAAGGTGAGTTGTCCACAGAACTCAATCATTTTACATCCAAAGAGGAGGAACCAAAATGAAAAAGAGAATCATCGTTACCGCGGCGATTACCGCCTGCCTCGCCCTGTGTGCCGCCGTGTGGCCGCAGGCCGAAACGGTCGAGAAAACACCCGCGCCGAGCGAAACGACCGCCGTGACCACTCCACGGCCGACACTTCCGGAAGCAGAGAAACCGGTGCTGCCAGTGGTAACAGAAAAGAAAGAATCGGAAATGCCGGAAGCTGAATCAGCCCCGGAAGTAGCCACCGAGGAGTTGCCCATCCCTGTACCGGAAATAGAAGATGAAGCCGAGACAGAACAAGAATATGTACCTCCTACGCAGACAGATTCCATCCCGGTACAGCCCACGCAACCTGAACCTAAATCGGCACCGGAGCCAATAGCTAACGATAATGAACTGGCGGATATGGCCTATGTCCCCGGCTTTGGCTGGATACAAAGCGAAGGACCCAATCATGTCGAGTATGCCGAGGATATGTACGAGAACGGCAACAAAATTGGCACCATGGGCTGACCTCAAAAATTGCGCCGCATAAACAATGAAATAACCGCAGGGGAGCAAAAAAAGCATTCCTGCGGTTACCCTTTGCCAGTTTATAATTCAAAATCTCTCGTCTGGAAAGGATATTGCAAATCTAAATAATGGATTTTCAATAGACAAACTAATCTTCCTGTGTTAAGATTATCTTGTGTTAGAGTAAACTCAGTGTATGAGGTGTCCATATGAGTCAAATTATTCAGAAATTAGATCAGCAGCAATTGAAATCCCTCTGCGGTATCGTGGCTCATACTTCTGAAGGATTGACCAAAAGCGAATTAACAACACTTTTAGGTCAATGCGGAATTTGTGCTGTTGATGACGGCTCCTCCCGTAATCAGTTGGGATATACCATAGGCCTAAACAAAAGAGACTGGCTTTACAATTGTCTGGTAACAGAGATAAACAAGAGCCAATCGTTTAGTAAGGTCTTTTCGTTTTTGCAGGCAGTGCTGAATCCTGCCGCATACACGAGTGCTGATAGCAGGCAAAAATACAGGTACTTATTCGAGGAAACAAACAAAGTCCTTCTCTTTGCCGGGTTATCGATTGACCAAAGTGGGCGATTGGTAGCGGTTTCGCAAGCTGAAACACTCTCTGAAGTTGACCAGCGAGTCAACCAATTGAAAAAAGCTCTATATGACCGTGCCATACATTCTGAGGTACAGAAGTACTGTGTTGAAGACTATTTGAGAGCAGACTATTATGATGCTGTGTTTGAAGCGTCAAAAGGATTGGCTGAACGTGTCCGGCAGATTTCCGGCTTGACTACAGATGGTGGAATACTTTTTCAAGCTGTGTTTTCCAAGAACGATCCCTATATCTTCTTTAACGCAATGAAGACCGATAGCGAGCGCAGCGAATTTACAGGCTTGAAGGAACTGCTTGAGGCAATCTTCCACTTGGTTAGAAATCCAGCAGCGCACACACCCAAAGTTAATTGGAAGACTGATGAAACGAAGGCACTTGATATACTTACGTTAATATCGTTTGCACATAAGTATTTAGACGAGTGCCATCGTATGCCAGGAAAATAACGAGAGGATGCTTAGTATGGATAGACCTCAATATGTAAATTGGATTGTTCGAGAGGACGGAGTGGTTTTTGAAGACCAGCAGCCATTGAACTGTTACAGGCTATCCTATGTCAGAGATGACGCTATCCTCGATGACTGGGCACTTCACATTAGAAAGCAGTATGTTCCAGATGGGGAATTGGAAGAAGATGCCGCGTTGAACAAGTTGACGGTAGAGGAATACTTGCGCCAATATATTATCCCGCAAAAAGGAGAACCATTTGGACCGACGGCACGGTCAAATGATATTAGCGAAATTCTGTTTGCGGATTTATTTGAATTCATCCTGAACTATGAAGTTCCACGGTGTAAGCAGCACAACCGTTCCGGTAAAAATGAATCTGAGCATGGCACAGATATAATTGCATACAGGTTCTTCGCTGAGGGAAAAGCCCCGCATAAAAACGATGAGCTTGTGGCAATAGAGGTAAAAGCGCTTCTTTCTTCAAATGAGGCCGGTAAAGTAATTAAAGATGCAGTTACCGATTCAAAAAAAGACGAGGATAGAGTTTCTCATACTTTGAATTACTACCGAAAAAAGCTCCGCTTTATGGGAAAGTCAACAGAAGCAGCGGATGTAGCAAGGTTTCAACAAAAAACCGAATACCCTTATAGAACATCCTTTGTAGGGGCTGCCATTTCAAGCTTGCCAGCTGTCGAAAAGAAAGTCATTGTCGGTATTATGGGAGCAGATTTGGAACTGAAAACAGATCAGTCCGTTTTTTATGTCCACGGAGCAGATTTGATGTCCCTGACACATCAAGTATTCGAAAGGTGTATTAAATGATTTTCTCAAATACTTCAAATTATATGCTCAAATACCAAAAAGCCAAAGCAAAACTTGTAGAGTATGACATTGCGCAAAAGGATTATCCTAAGTTCCCATTAAATTCGAATGAACTATCCTATCCTGTTGTTTACATACTTTCTCGATATGCCGAAAGTGTCATCGAAAACAATGTAGCTGACATGGAAGAATTTTCACCGCATTTGGTGGCTGCTTCACAATACTTTGATGCGGCTGTAGGGGCCAATGATCGTGCAGAGTATGATGTTGATTTTTTGCTGTCTGGCGCTGCGTCCTATTTCCTTTCTGATGACTTCGGAAGTGCAAAAGTTTTATGCTCCGAGTATTTTGCGCGAATAAATCCGGAAACCAACGAGCCTCAAAAAATCATGGGTAACTTTCTTGGGTATCTTCTACTGAATCGAGACTTTCATATAAGTGAAGATACTCCTGATGGAGAACAAGTCTGCCGTTCATTGCTGGCCTATTACAACACCGGAGAAGGGGCGGAGGAAATACAGAGTCTATTATCGGAGTATAGAAAAGCGATTTATGAAAATGACGCTCCGATGGAAATATACTATGTCGATATATTGTGTGCCATTGTTATGGTGGCCTTGTCCAAGTCATCGTGGATCCTTCTGCCCAGGTATTCTGAGTTAGATCAGTCCCTATGGTCAGATTACCTTAAAAGCCCCAAGGCGCCAAGAATGCTGTGGCCTGCGCAACAGCTTATTGGCGAAAAGGGAGTTTTAAGGGGTCAGAGCGCGATAGTACAGTTGCCAACTGGAGTAGGAAAAACTAAAAGTATTGAGCTGGTGATTCGCTCGTCTTTTGCCTCAGGCAGAGCAACCACAGCAATAATAGTTGCTCCGCTCCGTGCTCTGTGCAACGAAATAGCAAATGATATGATTTCAGCATTTGGGGATAAGGTTTTAGTCAACCAGTTTTCTGATGTTCTCGAGGAAGACTTTTCTCTTGATTTATTCTTGTCCCTTAAATCGAAAATACTGATTTGTACCCCTGAGAAACTCAGCTATATCATTCATCACCAAGCTGATTTTCTGGATGAAATTGGTCTGTACATATTTGATGAAGGTCACATGTTTGATGACGGAAGTCGAGGGGCCATTTACGAATTGTTGATCTCTGAAATCCGGAGTCACATCTCGTTGGAAGAACAACTCATTCTTCTTTCTGCGGTACTTTCTAATGCCGAGCAGATTCAGAAATGGCTCTTGGGTGAAGCAGGTGTTTTAGCGTCAGATCCCCAAATTAAGGCAACGCCCAAAACGATTGGGTTTGCCTCGCAAACAAAAGATATCCACTATTATTCTGATGATTCAGCACAAGAAGATTTTTATGTCCCCCGCAGTATAGAAGTTATTGCATTACAAAAGCGTCCCCGCGAGAAAAAGCAACGCTATTTCCCGGAGCTAACAGATGCCAAAGATATTGCGATATATTACGCAAATAAGCTATGCAAGAATGGTGCAGCCGCCATTTTTGCTAATCGAACCAGCACCGTGCTGACCGTAATCAACAGAATTATTGAATTAAGGAATCGGGGACACGACCTCGCTGAGATTAAAGGAAACAGCGATGGTGAGGAAATGAATCGACTGGCACAATTGATGTCCAGCTATTATGGGGAACAGCATCCATATACAATTGCCTGCCATTTAGGAGTTCTCCCGCATTATTCTAACTTGCCTAATGGACTGCGTCTTGCTGTAGAGTATGCCTTTAGAAACAAAGCTGTGCGTCTGGTTGTCTGTACATCTACTCTTGCACAAGGAGTAAACATTCCAATAAAGTATCTGTTTATGACCAGTTTTATGGTCGCACGAAACAGTATGCAAATTCGTAGTTTTCAGAATTTGATGGGACGAACTGCGCGATCTGGAATGTATACCGAGGGAAGTGTTATCGTTACAGACCCTCAGCTGTTCGATAATAAGAACAACCGAAGAAATGGCGGCAATTACAAATGGAAAGATTGTATTAAGATGTTTGACAGTAGCGCTGCGGAGCCTTGTGGAAGTTCAATCCTGTCGCTTGTTCAGGACATCCGAATTGACTATGAAACCAGAGTTATCGGTGCCAAAGTTGCTCAATACATTATTGACCACTATGCTGAAACAGATTGTTTCGGACAGTGTGTCAGCAAACTTACTGCAGCTCTTCACAAGGCACATCCACAAAAAAGTGCCAACAGCATTGTGGAATCAATGATGGCACGAAAAAGCATTGTGGAGGCCATCGAAAACCACCTGTGTTTTGTATTTTCAATCGGTGAGGATGCTGATAAGCAGGCGGTAGCGGCTGATATTTGCAAAGGAACTCTGGCATACTTCATGGCAAATGATAATGAAAAAGCCTTGTTAGAAAGAATCTTTGATATCATCACATCGAAGATAAGTGAACTTGAGCAATCACAGATTAAGAACTACGCCAGAACTATGGTCGGCATTAAGCTTTCGTTACAAATTGAAAAGTGGATAGCCGAAAACCACCTTACCCAGCAGAATTATACAGATGAACAACTGGTTAAGATGCTAATATCTTTTTTCCAGGAAACCCATACGCTCAAGAAAGAAATAGACTGCTTTGCGGATATTTGCCAAATGTGGCTTGAAGGCTGTTCATTTGTTGAAATGCATGAGCGTACATCCTTGCCGATAGCGGATCTTGAAGATATCTGCAGCAAGTCCATTTCTTACGAATTAAGTTTCTTTGTGGGGAATGTCATGGATATCATCGAAATCAATGACGAGGACTTAGTTAATCCATTGCCCAATTTGCTCCTTCTACAAAGAAGATTGAAATACGGAGTCAAAACAGAAACCGCAGTTTCGGTATGCGAGAAAATCTTTAATGACCGATTCCTTGCAAATCTTCTGGCAGACGAAATAGGCCATGATTCAATCGAGGCTAACAGCATCGTAGGTGTTATAAAGTCGCATAAAGATGACATCTTGGATATCCTATCGGCCTATCCGACGTACTTTTCCGAGCGTGTTCAATGGATATGTAAGGATTAACTTCATGGCTTACGCCGAAACTTTTGGCCGCATCAATTGTTCGAGCATATGAAGAATTAGAGGTGAAAAAATGACTGTTTGCTATAATAAATTGTGGAAGTTACTGATTGATAAGAATATGAAAAAGAAAGATCTGCGGCTGGCCACCGGCATGTCTACGACCGCCCTTGCCAAGCTGGGCAAGAACCAGCATGTTAGCACGGAGATTCTCACCAAAATTTGCAAGGCATTGGATTGTGACTTCTGCGACATTATTGAACTTGTGCAGGAGGACGACAAGCACTAAGCGATGGGGTTACAAAAATGAAAATCTCAATTTCGGATGATTTTGACCTCCAAAAAATTGCACATAGTGGACAGTGTTTTCGTGTGAGAGAATTTGAAGATGGAACATTTCGCTTTGTCACCGGGAGTGAAGTGCTATACATCAAAGAATTGTCTTCCAAGTATTTCGAAATCAGTTGTTCTGATGAAACTTGGAATCGCACGTGGATTCCCTATTTTGACTTAGAACGAAACTATTTCCATGTGCGTGAAACTATCCCGGGTTCTGATATATATATGCAGCTGGCTGCGAGGGAAGGACACGGAATCCGGATACTCCATCAAGATCCATGGGAAACATTAGTGACATTTATTGTTTCCCAGCGAAAAAGCATCCCGGCAATAAAGAATTCTGTTGAACTTCTTGCTAATCGATTTGGAGAGGCTAAAACCACGCCTTATGAAACGCTATACACTTTTCCTACCGTATTGCAGCTGGCAAATGCAGATGATCAAGACTTGGTAGAGTGCAAATTAGGATACAGGGTTCCATATGTTAAAGACGCAATTACCAAAGTGATGTCAGGAAGTGTGGATTTGGTAATGATTTCGGACTTATCTGACATTGAAATTCTCGATGTGTTGAAAACGATTCGAGGTGTTGGCGACAAGGTTGCCAATTGTATTTGCCTGTTTTCATATGGTAGAATTGGTGTAGCACCAGTAGATACTTGGATTTATAAAATCATTGCACAAGAGTATGGTGGGGTTAATCCGTTCCCGGCTTATGGTGAGCACGCTGGAATAATGCAACAGTATGCTTTTTATTACGCGATATCGAACAAGGGGAGGTTTGCCAATGGAAGCAGTCGTTACATTGAATGAAAATTCTCCCGGAGTAAAATATTTATGTGCCAAAGATAAGCGATTAGCCAAAGCGATTTCTATGGTCGGGACTATTAGCTACATTCCCCACGATGATGCATATGCCTTTTTGATTCACGAGATAATTGAACAAATGCTATCCATCAAAGCAGGCAGGCAAATATACGAGCGTCTCGAGGCACTATGCAGTTGTCGGATAACGCCTCAACGTGTTTCAGAATTATCAGATGCAACTATTCGCTCCACTGGCACATCCAATGCAAAAGTGTCGTACATCCGAAACATTACGGATGCTGTTTTATCAGGTGATATTTGTTTTGATGTATTGAGAGAGATGTCTGATGAAGCAGTCATTAAAAAGTTGACCGCTTTACGAGGGATAGGTATGTGGACCGCTAAAATGTATCTCATCTTCGTGCTGGATCGCCAGGATGTCCTCCCCTTTGAGGATGGTGCGTTTCTGCAATCTTATCGTTGGCTTTATAAAACGACAGACATCGCTCCTGTATCGGTAAAAAAGAAATGTGCAAAGTGGAAGCCTTATTCTTCTATAGCTGCCAGATATCTCTATCGCGTTTTGGATCTTGGACTAACAAGGGAAGAGTTCCACCTATTCAAGTGAAAGGAGTCGAATTATGAGCATAAAAGAAGATGCCGCCGTTAAACTAAATGAAGCGTATGAAGCTGCATTGATAACACCACATCCCGTATGTCGGCATGGTGAGTTTATTGACTATGTAATTGATAATACCCATTTGACTTTCAAATATATTTTGTTTACAGCAGTTTTGGCTAAAGCCACCGATTCATCAATTAATCCACTCTGCCTTCAAAAGAAATCGGAACTGCCAGGCGCGTATGATGCAAGAACCGTGTGCCATAAGGTCGTAGTTCCATTTGAGATGGAAACTTTGGAAAAAGCATTAGGTGGTTCAAATGAGCCGTTTTTGAATAAGCCTGCAAGGTTTCCGGAGCTTGACAAGAATAATGCTGTTCGTAGAGGTAATGATCAAGAGCTGTTGGATGCGCTTTGTGACAATCTTCCTACTATACAGACCTCCGAGGACGCATATGAGTGCCTGATTTATCTCCTGCGGAAATTGATTGTGATTCGCGAAGAGAAAAAACAGCGTGCCATTTTCTCGCTGCCGGATTCTGCAAACCTGCCCTCTAAGCTACTGTCCTATATTGAAACTGCACTGTGCCGAAGCTATGAAGGAGAAGTTTTAACTCTTCTTGTTGCCGGTGTATATCGCTTGCTTTACAAAGGAAAAAATGCATTGGTCGAAGTCCATCCGGTAAACCAGTGCGGTGCATCCAGCCACGAAATCAGTGATTTGGATATATATGTCGATGGTGTACTTGTTTCTTCAAACGAACTGAAAGATAAAGACTATACAGAACCGGATGTTCGACACGCTGCCGACAAGGTATTGCAGTCGGGAGGTAATAAGATGCTGTTCATTGAAGGCCCCCGGAGTACAGCAGATGGAGATTTTAAGGCAACAATTGAACATGAGTATTGCGACAGAAACTTTATGCTCTACATAATTTCTTATCAGGACTTTTTTGCTACTTTGCTGGGTGCCATGGAAGAAATCGATTGTCATGAGTTCGTGGAGTTTATCCTGACTACTGCACATGAAACCAAGTTCAAAGAGGAAGTTATTGAGTATTTAGACACATTGGCTCAGAAAATTTTAGGCTTGACACGAGGGTAGGAAGCGCTTATGAAACCGTTCGAGAGAAATGAAAAAATCCAACAATTACTCACACGGATGTACGGCCTGGCAATGGAGCAGTCCACATTTAATACGCCATGTGAAGAAAAACTTGAACGCATTGTAGCGGCTAAAGAACCAAGCTATCGAGAAGTCCTTCTTTGCATTGTTGCGCATATGCTTATTGATCCTGAATTGGAAGCATCAAAGAACTGGTATGCATTCCATCCAAGAGGAATCTATGATAAAGGACCCGTCAAACGGTTTCTGATGGAACATGGGATTCCTCATACAAAATCCGGTCCGCTTAATATCACAAAGGCCGCAAACATAAACAGTGCATGGGCTGAGAGGAGAGATTCTTCTGACATCGCTAATTGCGTGATTGACGTCGTTTCGTATCTGGAATCACATAATTCGATTTCTGAAATACAGGAAATAGGAGTATCTTTAATTAAAAAGCTTCTAAGGGAAGCTAAACGCATACAGGAACTGTCTGTAGAGGTGAAACCAAGTACAGATCCGGATTACATATCAGATCTTTGCATCAAGTTGATTGATAATGTACCTGATTCAGGAAACACCCCTCAGCAGATTGCTTCAAAACTTCTAAAATACTATCACCTTTCGATGCATTCTGAGATTCGGGTGACGGGCGGCGATGATCGCGCTTCTGTCACAAGCACTACCAGCAATAAACCGGGTGATGTCAACGAAGAATGGTGTAATAGGATTCTGAAGGTCTATGAAATCACGGTTAAGCCGTTTGACGAAGAGCGGATTATTGATTCTTATGATTGTATAGAGAAATTTAACCAACATTCTGAGCAACAAATCCGGGAAGTGATAGTAATCTGTAGGCCAAAAGATTGCCCTAATCAAATCCGTACCAGTGGTCTTTCGCTTTATCTCGGGAGCATCGATCATCAGAATGTAAGATATTATTTTTGGAATATATACGAATGGGTTGTTTCTATGCTACAAAAGATGCCAGATGAGGGAAAGGAGTTCTTCTTGCGTAGTCTAAATTGTTATATCAACGATGCAAATACATCTGAAGCTGTCAAGATAGAGTGGCGCAAACTCCATAATATCGAGTAAAGTTAAATAGAGAGGTATCTAAAAAGATGCCTCTCCATTTGCTTTTCAAAAAATATCAATGTTGCTCGTTGATATATGTAACAACAGCCTTGGCTACTGCTTCTGCTAATTTGCAGGGAACAGCATTACCGATTTGCGTATATATTCTGCCTTTGTTACCGCAGAAAATGTAGTTGTCAGGAAAAGTTTGAATTCTCGCAGCTTCTCTAATAGTGATTCTTCGCAATCGAGAAGGAGCTTCTGTAAATTCAGGTGTGATGGATCCATCCATCAGACCCTTGTGATATGCAACAACCCAATCTTCGGGAGCATCACCATAAAGATATTCTTCATCAACAAAAGGCGTTTTATTTCCCCCCATCGAAGCAGGTAATGTATTAGAATATCCATCAATACACATTGGCCTACCCTGACCATTAAAATACATGCCAGCATATGGAGACTTTCGCATAATTGGACGAGTTGCAAAAGTGATTTTGGCTGTACATGTATTTGGATTGTTTTTTGTGCCAGCCTTTCCAAGCGGAGCTAACAATTCTCTGATTGTTGGCGCAGGATTCTTCTGCCGTTCGATAAAATCATTCATGTGATACTCAAAAAAAGGATCATTGTTATCTTTAAAGCCAATGAAGAATACACGTTCTCTTTTTTGCGAAACACCATACTCCGTCGCGTTTAGTATGAAAGAAGCGCAATTATAGCCCAAGCTAAAGGCACGATCCATATATTTTTTCCTAACGGGTTCCCATTTGTCAAGGATTCCTAATGCCTTTACATTTTCCATAACAAAGATACGGGGGCGTACTTTTTCTATCACATCTAAAAATGTAAAAATTAGCTTACTCCGCTCGTCATCGGGATCCATCTTGCCGGCAACAGAGAACCCTTGGCAAGGTGGGCCACCAAAAACCAAATCTACGCCCGCATAGTTGCTCAACTCATCAAAAACATTGTTGATGTCATCGTTTACCATATTGCAGCCGGGATGGTTTGCGCGATAGGTTTCTGCAGCTTCTTTCATGAGTTCATTTGCAAAGACCACATTGAAACCCACGGTTTCAAATCCTATATCCATTCCACCGGCACCAGTAAACAATGAAATAGCGGTAAGTTTGTTGTCCATTTGAGTTACTCCTTGTTGTCTTCATGAATTCTAAAAATTAGGGAATTGTTTTTAGAATCCAGGTAAATATCAAATTGAGTTTTACCTTTTTCAACATCCATGTTAGTGAGGATTGCCTTAGGTAAACGGACGCGCATGTCCTGTTGCAACACATATGTATCGAGGTAAATCATCTCTGCCATAACAGTGCCCTCCGTAGTCTGATTTTAGTCTAACTATACCCTGGACACAGTCTGAAGTCAACTCCTGATTGAACGTTTCCAGAAAAAGATTTTTGCATTTAACACTTGCAACTACATTATGATAAGCCCAAAAGCAGCGATAAATAGTAGCGATAAAGCAAGCGAAAAAAGGTGACGGTAAAACTGACCGAAAACAACACACTACCAAAAGGAGCTGAGGCCAACAGGTCTCAGCTCCTTCCTTCGCAGCAACTATTCTTTTCTCTGCGATCCATTCAGGCTGGCCCAATGCTGGCGCAGCAGCCTTTCTGCTTCTCTGCGAAGGGAACTTTGGAACATGACAGCCACAACCAATGCGCTAAGCACTGCAGCCACAGGCTCCAGCCAGGGATATGCGGTCCAAAGCTGTTCTCCCCAGCAAACAAGCGGAACACCAACAAGCAGCATAAACAGCAAAATAATGATGGCAACGTCGGGCCTGCCGTAGCCTTCACGTCTTTTGATTTTGGCCCGTATCTGTCGAAGCGCACGGGCGCGGATATCCCGGATGTTTCTGGACGAGCACTGTTTGTCCTGTGCGACGGACTCGGTGGACTCGCCGTTGATGACGGTGCGAAACAGGATCTCCCGCTGCAACTCGGTCAGCTCATGTAGTCCCTCGTCAATTTCTTTGCGCACATATATGAGCGGGTCTTCATCAGATCCCTCTGGCAGATACTTCGCCCGGTCAAACCAGCGCATATCATCGTAGATCGCGTTGCGCACTTCCTCTGGCAGGAACGCTTCCGGATTATAAGATCGGGGCTGTTTGATATCCACATCTTCCAGAGTGTCCGGCGCAACACGCTTGCGGAAGTTGGCCTCGCTGTAGTAGAGCATATGCTCCAGCTCCTTCCACTCCTCCGGATGCTCCTTCACCCACTGGTCTGCGGCAGCGGCAGCTTCCGGATCCATAGAGTGTATCCAGCGCCAGTCGGACTGAAGTTCTTTGTAAGACTGGGTATCCTTGAAGGACATAAACTCACCGCCTTTTCTACGTTCGCAAAAAGTTTACAATTATCGACCTTCCGATTTTACAATTTTTCTCTAAGTAATAGTAGAAGGACAATTTCACCCGGGTGGAGTTTCCTTCGGTTCGGTACGGCACGGTCTCCGCGCTGACGAACCCACAAGGCCTTTGACAGAGCACCCTATGAGAGCATGAGCACTCTTCGCCATACGGCAACTCGCTCGGAAGGCCATTCCTTCTCTGGCCGTGTTCCCGGGAGCACGGCCTTTTGCTATGTGCCGTTTCCAACGGCACGGCTATATAAATCATTCTAACACGGAGGAGGCAAAAAAGATAGCTCACAGATGAAAGTAAAAGACTCAGCTGCAAAGCAAAGGAGGGGTGCACACCAGTACGACCGCAAAACAAAAACCGCCGTGACTGCGGCAACAGTCCGGCGGCTCGGCGCACACACAGGCACGCGCAAATCAACTAACCAAAGTATAGCAAACGGGCAGCGGAAAAGCAATGAAAACTTTCCGCACGCTCCCCGTGTGAGTGCCGCAGAAGTCTACAACAACACAGGAGGTATGAATTGAGTTACAACAAATGGCCCAAGCGCAGTGCAGAGAAAAACTATTTTATGGTGCCCAACGAGATATTCAGCATCGGTCTGGATTACCGGGAGATATCCCTCTACGCCTATCTGCTCCGGTGTGAGAACCGTGAACCCTACCAGTGCTATCCCAGTTACAAAACCATCGGCCATGCAATCGGCATGAGTGAAAATACGGTGGCAAAGTACGTGCGGCAGCTGGAGGAGAAAGGCCTCATCTACACGGAGCCGACCATCATGCAGAGCAAAGATGGAAAACCGCTGAACGGAAATCTGCTCTACACCATTCGTCCTATCCCGGGTGTACTCGAAGCGTTCTATGAGCGACAGTTCCGGCAGGCAGAGGAGGCTGCCGCCCGCTATCGTGCGGCGCAGCTCCTCGAAAAGTCCAACGCCCAGGGCCGCCAGAACGCCTTGTGTGCGCCTTTCCGGGAGGAAGCGAGTCCCAGTCCCAGCCAGAGGATTGAAGCCGGATGTGAGCCGTTTTCGGCAGACTTTTGCAGGACGAAAGAAAAAGCAGTCGGCTATGGGTTTGTCAAGGGATAAAATTACAGTTTGCGTGTATAAGGGGTATATCGGAAAAGGGCGCAAAGAACCAGACCCTTCGCGGGCCGGATGAAAATGATGCAGCTCGGTCAACCGGCAGATTGCAAAATGGGTTGGTACGGTTGTCCATCCCGGAGGACAGCGAA
>OLSM01001452.1_pt1 | contig 17594 bp, 21 predicted proteins | sample 1672721 | NCBI WGS metagenome assembly OLSM01 (sample SAMEA3136717, study PRJEB25190) | human gut metagenome | reverse complement strand
CTCACAGATTTCCACGACCTCAGGCGGCAGGATATACCAGCCGGGCAGATCGGGTATCAGAAGACGCTCCTCAGCGGTAAAGCTCCTGGAGCTGAAGGCAAATTTGCCCACGAAGTCCTCGTGCTTGATGGTCGAAGCCGCGGTCTTGGGGGCCGCGCCCACCTTCAGAATCTCAAAATCACCATAGATCACATTGGCTGGGTTATAGAGCCCCTTATCCAGATTGAGCTTGGAAAACCGCTGGATGTTGCCGCCGTTTGGAATGGAGATGGGAATCCCTGCGTCGCCCAGTGCCGGAGCGTTTTCAATGCGCCGGTACAGGTTGTCGCAGAGGACGGCTCCGATTTTATTGATCTCTTCCATGTCGGGGTAGCCCTTACTGTGCTCTTCGGCCAGCATGTGATACTGCTCAGAGAACTCGTCATCCCGAAGGGCGATCGGCATCAGTGTGAAAAACAGCGCCGCGCCGCTTTGCTCAGTTTCCTTCATTGTATAAACCTCAGGCGATGTCGCAGCGGGATCCTCGAAGCAGCCGGCGGCAAACTTGCCGGTGTTCTGATTGAAGGTGACCGCGTGGATCTGCCCAGTATGACTGGGGTATTCCGCTACGATCACTTCCTCGCTCTGGGTGCCAATGCCGCCCTTGACGCCGGGCAGAGGCGAACTCACGGTGGTGTCCAGCTCCATATAGGTCAGGATTCCGCGGAGCGTGGCCGCGTGGAGCGTCGACTTCACCGTAGACATGGTGTTGTATTTGGATGAGACATCGGTGCGCGCCTTTGTGATTCCAGGGTCGTCAAAAGGGGCCGGAAGATCCCGGCTCCAGGTCCAATTCTGAAATAGCTTAGATTGTGCCATACAATACTCCTTCCTAAATGACTGGGTTCCGCCTCACCAGGAGACCCGCAGCTGTTCGCCATCCACCCGGGCCTTGACGCCCGTATCAGAGATAAGCTGCACAAGATCCGCCCAAAAGTTCTTTCCGGGCAGATTGTCCAGCGTATCCTGCTTGGCAGGTGCGTCATCCTCCACCACGAAGACATCCCCATTTTCCGCGATACTCAGCTTGGAGTGGCCGCGGGTGTTCAGCTCCGTGATGATGGCAGTCAACTGCTGGCGCCCAACAAGGTCGAACCAGGCGGAGGCATCCGTCGTGACCGGCTCTCCCTGCTCCTTCTTTTTGTCAGCACCCGGGATGAGCGCGTTCAGGTCGACCATGCGCAGCATCTTGAAGTCGATGCGCGCGTACTGATCCACGGTGATCTCCGCGTGTGTGTACTCACCTGCCTGATGGAGTGCGATCCGGCCGGTGCCGCCTTTCAGTGCCAGCAGCTCCGGCTGTTCCGCTTCCCAGCTCCAGGTCACCTCGGGATAAGCAGATTTGAGCTTATCCGAGATGCGGCAGTTGAGATAGCGCAGCACGATTGCGGAGGGCGGATCAGCCTCATCCTGCACAGCGACAAGCTCCGGTTCCGGAGGGGTCCGCTGTCTTAGATCTTCCTGTGCTTGAAGCTTCCTTCCGGGCGCCTGATTCGGGAATCTCTCCCGGAAGCGGCGGCGGATTCCCTGCCGGTGGAGATAGATGGCCCAGACTGCTACGGAGACGGCCCAAGCCGCCACAGCAAGCAGGATCATCCACTGATTTTCGCCCCGAAAAAGGATCGCGGCCAACAAAACGGTAACGATCAGAGCCTGGATAGATACGGCTCCAAAGTTTTTCTTCATCATTGTTCAAGTCCTTTCTGCTGATTAAGCAGCCGTTTTCTGTCCGGATTTTCTCCGGAAAACAAAAAAAGAGGGGCTGCTGCACCGTCAAGAATCGTTCTTGAACAGTACAGCAGCCCCTCAGCAGTGGCAGGCTCGGTAAGAGCCTACACCGGGAGTTCGCCGTCAGCCCCGCATTGGACTTCAGGGAAGTCTTCGGGATCGATCGGCGGTTTGTCCACTGTGTCTTTGGAATCCGTTTCCTTTTTCGTGGGAAGCGGTCCAAATTTCCAGTCGAGCGGACGCAGCTTGATCATTGCCACGAGTTCGCCATCCGCTTCCTTTGCGAAAGCGATGACATCTTCAACATCGGCGGACATCTGAATGCAGCTGCCCTTTTTGACCTTCGCGCGTACAATCCGCTCTGCATCCGCGCCATAAAAGGTGGCTTGCAGCAGTATCGTCCGCTTTTTCTCACCAAAGCCCTTATCGACAGCAAGATTCAAACGCAAATACTTCGTTTTCTTATCTTTGCTGTCCCGTAGAATAGGGTCCTTGGTGACAAAGCCAACCGGATTGATCGGCAGCAGCATATCTGACATTCTCGGGTCTCCTCCTTCCTGCCATTGCGGCAAAAATATTTATATAAAAAGTGCCAACAGGCGTGCGCTACCGGAATTTCGACCGGATAGACGCACCAATCCCATTGGCACTTGACTACAAACTTGAACAACGTGTGCTCCAGCGCAAACCGCACTATCCAAGGGAAACCCCTTACGCACAAAAATCAATTACAAGATGATGATAGCACAATATGTAGTTTGTGTCAATGGAATAAAATCAATATATAGTGATTTAACTAAAAGGGAACACGCACTCTGCATCAGGAGTTTTTTGAACCGTTCATCTCGCGGTAATAGTCATCGATGACGTAGAACACGAAGCGCACGTAGTTTGGCCGCAGATTCCGGAAGGCTATGCCATACAGGTTGCCTGTCCCATCCGTCCCTTCCGGGCCGACCCAGTTGCCGGTAGAGTTCCCATTGCGATACCAGAGCCGCACGCTCAGGTATTCTTCCTCTGTCATCAGCCCTGTGATGGCGAGCCTGCACACCTCCTCTGTGCTGTAAACCTCGTGGGTCAGATAGTGGCGGTAGAGGTCATCGGGAAGGTCGAGGGCTTGCTGAAGGCTGATAGGGCGGTCATCGGCGTGCCACCAGCGAACGATATCCTCCAGATTGCTTAGAGGAGGTCTTGCCGGATTGGCGAGAAAGGCTTTGATAAATGCCTGGCACTCCGATTTACTGGGGACAGGCGACGCCGGCACCTCGATTGCCCGTCCGTCGCGCCACCCAAAGACCAGGGAATCACCGGTCTCGTCCTCAATTCGCAGCGCTGTGCGGGAGTCGGGGGAGATGATCAATCGCTCTACGCTGAAAATCACCTCAAGGTATTCCATGACCTTGAACTGCTCAATGGTGTGTGGCTTAAACATGGGAATTCCTCCTCATCGCTTTCTATATAATAAAACAGCAAAAAATTCGCTCAGAGTTTCATGGCGTCAACACTTTTTCAGCATTTGCATTTAGAAGACTATTTGCAATTAATTTGCACATAATATTATGTGCAAATATTGACACTGCCATGCTAAAAGGCTATAATAAGGATACAAGGAGATGATTTTATGGCTAACACAAATATGACGATCCGAATTGATGCGGACGTAAAAAGTCAGTTGGACCGGCTCTGTGAGGAGATTGGGATATCCGCGTCCACCGCAATGAACATTTTCGCGAGAAAAATGGTGCGTGAGAGAAAGTTCCCCTTTGAGGTTGGGGGCGCGCCGAAGGTGGAGGAACGGATTGAGTATCCTACTCAGGCAGAGGTGCTGGAGGCTTCCAGCAAGCTCATCAATGCTTATCGGAAAGATTTCGAGGTGCTTGCCAAATGAATTGGCTCACCAAGGAATTACTCCTGAGCATGCATGCACAACTGCTGGAGGAGACCGGCGGCAGCGCTGGCCTGCGGGACGAGGCTCTCTTGGACTCGGCACTTAATGCACCGCTGCAGGCTTTTGACGGGATTGAATTGTTCCCATCCATTGCAGAGAAGGCCGTCCGGCTTGCGTTTGGTCTCTGCTCCAATCATGCCTTTGTGGATGGCAACAAGCGGCTCGGTGCAATGGCTCTTCTGGTCACGCTGCAAATCAACCAATGTCCTCTGCGCCCATTGCCGGAGGGGGAGCTGAGCGAAATGTTTCTCAAGGTTGCCGACGGATCGGCCGACTATGATGAGTTGCTGCGCTGGACCAGGGAGCGACTTGACAGCACAACCGACCATGACCAGACCTTTTAATGTTGAGACTTGGCTCAGGGAGTATGACAACTCCCTGGGCCTTCTTTTTGATTCAGTGAATCCTCAGCCTGGAGTACCTCATAGCCCAGAAAGGAATCTGTGGCGAGCGCCGATCTGAGAGATGTGGGCCCAATCGGGATTCCTGCGCGCTGCGTGAAAAAAAGCCGGTATTGTTCACCGATGCGGAATCGGCAATCCTTCGGCAGCTGCAGCGTGGTCTCAACACCGTCCTTATCCATAATCTGTATCCTGCGCAGCCAGCCGAACATCTGCGGCATAATGCGGGTGCAGGTGCCGCAAACAATCTCATATTTGTTGTGGGATGCGATACGGTAATAGAAGAAGCCCTTGACCAGGCAGGAAAGGAACAGGACCCCGCTGAGTAATAGCAGGGTCCTGTCGCCGGCGACGAGATACATGGCCACACCCAAGAGCAGGCAGCCGGCGCCAATCAGGGGCGTAATCAAGATTTTGTGAAGCAGGGGTTTAGGGATCTGTTTCATGGATGGCCTCCTACACTGCTTTTTCAAACAGGATCATCTTTTTCATGTATAGACCCGCTACGGCCTCAAGGACAGAGGGCTGGACCTCTTCAAACCGGCTGGCGATGTGGATGTTGTCGCCGGTGGTATCCGCGTCGGAGTACAAAATATCCACCAGCCTGTCTTCGGAACCGACGTCGCGCTCCCCAAGCTGCACACAACGGATCAATTCCGCCGTGGACATCATCTGCTGTCGGGTAATATACAGTACCTCTTCCTCATTTGCGCTCAGCTTTTCTCTCTTGAAGATTTTGCTTGTAATACGAAACGGCACGCCTTGGAAAGTCAGCTTGATGAATGCGCCGATCTTGGCCGTCAAGGCGTCGGCGATCGGCATGATATACAGACGGCTGAACAGCGCGTACAGGGCGTCGATGCCGACGTAGTCGGAACCGGAGACAATCAGCCCGCGCTGAAGCAGCCTGTTGATATAGCCGTCAAAGGGGGCCTCCAGACACACATGAGCACTGAGGGCCTGCTTGCTGTAGTCGGCCTTGAGTTCGTCGTAGGTGCGGATTTTCCAGAGCAGGCTGGACCAGATGATCATTTCCTGGATGTCAAGCTCGCATTCTCGATCGCCGGCAATGACGAGGGGGTACTGGATGCCCTGATCATCTTTACGCAGTACATACCTTCCAACTGCGGTATAAAATTTAATCATGCCATTCCTCTCTTTCTCACTCTCACTGGAGTGCTGCAATCACTGCTGGATCTGACTTCATTTTTTTGCGCGCTTTAGACATCCAGGCCTGAACCTGGTTGGGCTCGCGACCATACATTTGGGCAATTTCCACGCCGGTGTAGCCGGAGAGGTGCAGCCGAATCGCCTCGACGCCCTTCTTATAGACACCTGAATAAGCTTTCTCACATCGGTCAAGGACATCCCAATTCTCCAAATGCTTGGCAAAGGAATCGGAGCGTGGATCTGGGAGTTGTTCGTAACGGCAGCGGCCTTCACCGTCCGCGGCAACGGTCTCATCCAGCGAGACAGTCAGTTCTTCGGGCAATACGTCACGGCAGTAATCTGCCAGTGTGGTCCGAAGCACTGATTTCGCATAGGTCTCAAATTTTGTTCTGCCATCGAAGAATAGCGCGGCTTTGCACAGGGCCAGATAACCGACTTGCTCCAAATCCTCACGGGTAAAGCCGGGGATGGCGGGGTTGGCCTGGTAGTTATAGTAGATAAACCATTCCGCCACAGAAAGGTGGGCCAGGACCAAGTCCCTTTGCTGTTCATTTAGTTTTCTCGCCGCCATATACGTTTCCTCCTTTCTCATGAGCTTGGCGTTGATAAAGTGCTTATACTGCGATTGGCCGGTTATTTCTTTCAAGCAGCTCTTCACTCATCGTAATCAGCTCATTGCAGTAGTAATCAGAAAACTGGCCGATGTGAGCCTGCGCAGCATTGAGTCCAAACCGGAAGCGCATCCACTGGTAGGCTTGATCGCGGTTCATAATACCGGACTTCCAGATCTGATCGAAGACGCGGTGTGCCCGGATCCTGCTGTTGCGCAGACGCCCATTGGCCAGTGTCCCTTTGGGCTTTGTCGTACCGGCATGGACGCCCACATATGTATCGCACTCCGGATAATTGGGGCAGACATACAGCTTCTCATCCTTAGGCGCCTGCGCCCCATAGACGAAGGAGGCTGGTCGCAGCACCGCGGTCTTATGACAATATGGGCAGCTCACGGATGGCTGCTTTGTATTACAAGTTTTGCTCAATACTGGTTCACCTCATCTTCCACCGCTAGATAATGCGGCAATAATACGCATTGGCTTCTATATTTAGTGTAAGCCAAATTGCAATAGTTTCCTATATCATTTCAGCAGGTTTTTGCGTATTATTGACTCAATCTGCATAGATTTACCAGTTTTCTGGAGCGTGCAGCAATTTGTCCACCTGAAGGAAGGGGCACACGGCCGGATCCGAGGACAGCCGCCGCATCCATTTATGAAACAGTTCCGCGAAGCGCGCATTAGAGAGCTGGCCCAGGCATTCGGACTTGTCGACAAGGCCGCCGATGAGCAGCTCCACATCGGACACCGGTACCAGCAGCGGTGTACCGTCCTCATCCGGGACGAACAAGTGGTCACGGCAATCGCCGCCGAATTTGCAGACAGAGCACTCGATGTAGAGGCTGCTGCGCCAATTCCCTTCGGTTGCATTCAGGAAGCGGCGTATGGTTTCAATATTGCTGAAACAACGCTTTTTTTCCATCAAAACTACCTCCATATAAAAAGAAAAGCGGCCGGCCGGGCAATGTTGCCACAGCCGGCCGCTGCCATTTTTAACTGAACAGGTCCTGGATTTCCCGCGTGATTCGGGGGATAATCGTGTCGTTGAAGATCAGGGTCAGCGCCGCCAGAAGCAGTCCGCCCAGAACTACTGCGATGATGACTTTGACACCATCAGAGATATAAAAATCCCCGCGGGTGTTGGCGAGGGCGCAGTGCGCGCGGCAGCAAAGACGGTCAAATTTGTTTTTCAGCTTTCTCATGGGATCATTTCCTCCTGTAAAATAGAATGAATAGGGCGATCAATAGGGACATAGCCAGCAGTGTCGGCCATGTCCATGGATCGTGAATTGGGAATCCAGCCGCATCGGGAACCAGTGTGCCTGGCATCAGGAATGATGGCTGGGCGGAAGTTTGCGTATGAAAAGAGGCGCCTTGGATTTCACCGGGCGCCTGGCTTGGGGCAGCGAAGGCCAGAAAGTTTTTTTCCTGCCTGCCGCATATTGATTTCGTTTCCATGCTTTTTTCCGCATAACGCGCCTCCTGTCGCGATCATTTTTTCTCGTTAGGTCCTACGTCTCAGGGAACGCCGGATAAGGCGGGTATCACCTCATTTCGACGAGATGTTATATGTAAAAACCCCGAAGAGGAGTTATCCAAAGAACATACCGAGGGAGCTGACGACTTCCACGCTCAGCACGACCACGTAGAGGATGATGATACAAAAAAGCATCATCATGGAGTACCGCTGGATCTGCTTGGGCCTCTTCGCCGCCTCCTTGCGCAGGTTCGCCTGTTCAATCTGGCGCATATCAAAGACGAGCATCTTGAAGTACATGTGCTGGTCGTCACCACGCAGGGTGCCGATCAGCCCGCGGACAACGTCGGACATCAGCGTGCTGCCCACCCGGCTCTCCAGCCGTAGGAGCGCCTGCTCATAGTTGCCCACCTTCATGTCGGCGATGGTCCTGTCGAGCTGGGCGCCAAGCTCCCTGCCGGCGACGCGGCGATAGGAGGTAAGAAGACGCACCACATCTCTGGAATGCTCCAGGGTCTGGGCGATAGTTGTGGCGAACCTGGGGATCTCTGCCTCAATCAGCTTTTTTCGTTTCTTGACCTCGTCAAACACCTTCTGATAAGTGGCGAAGAACATCGTGATGGCGATTCCAATTGCGACCAAGGCAAACAGCGGCTGGATGAACAGAGCTGGAAACGCGCTCAGGGACACCAGGCCGGCGATGACGATGGCTTTGACCAAATATGTTTCGGGGGAAATCTGCTGCCCTACGATTTCGAGTGCCGCCTGCAGCTTGCTGCGTCGAAGCGGCTCCATGTGTATGAATCGGGCCAGCTTCTCTGAGACTCGGGTAATATACACCTCCAGCAGATTCTCCTCTTTGACGCCCACCTGTTTCCGCGAGAGGAGCATCATGTGGGAGGTCTTTGCTGTGGGCACATCCGCAAAGGCGCAGCCCAGGTTGTAGACCGCGACCCCAAAGAAAGCGATGGAAAAGACAGCTAACAGGATCATGGCTTCAACCTCCGTATTCAATCGGCTTGGACAGCTTCATGATTTTTGCCAGGGCATAAATGATAATGCTGCCGCAGAGCGCCAAGGCGAATTTGCCCGGGGTGGTGTAAATCAATGTGTGGAACCAATCCTGGTTCAAAAAATAGAGCAGGGGCACATTGCAGATCACCAGGAACATCATGGTGATGGCCTCGCGCCGCGGCCCGGCCAGCATGGCTTCCAGATCGGCCTGTACCACTCGTACATCGCTGAACTTCTGCACAATCGCGGGCAAGGTCTGCTTCATCGATCTGTCACTTTGGCACTGAATCAAAGCCTGCGCCCACTCGTGGAAAATGCGGTTTGGGATCTTCATCTTCAGTGTGTTAATCGCCGATACCATGTTGGCGTTAAGCATCTCGTTTTCGGTCAGGAATTCTTCAAAGTGATTTTTAATCGGCGGGCGCATATACGACAAGTTTTCCGCCACCGCCTGCAGGATGTTATCTGTGCGCAGGTAAGAGGTGGTGACCGTCGATATGGCCGTCTCCAGCTCCTCATTGAGATGCTTTTTATAGACACCCGCGGTAGAGCGGATATACCACATGGGCAGCAGCGCCAGACCTACTGCAAGCACCGGCACCAGGAAGGGGTTGTCCATCAGCAGCGCGAGTACGGCGCCCACGGCGGCCATGATGAGGGACATCCGCTTGATGGACTCGAACTTTCCGGCCCGCCCAGTGGAGGCGAGCATCTGCTCCAGCTCATAGCTTTGGGCAAAAAAGCCCTTCCGCGGAGTACCCAGCAGTACGTCCAGTTCCTCACTCAGCGTGACCTTCTTGCCGCCGCTGTATAGGATGGCGGCAAAGTCGTTCAGCCGGACGCTGAACAGGGAGAGCAGTCCACTGGCAATCAAGAGAAATAAAATGATATAGAGCCATCGCACTCAGCATCCCTCCTTCAGAAAAGCCTTCAGCTCCTTTGCAGGAACGCCGTTGTCCATAAACCGGCGTTTCAAAGAGTCAGAGATATTTTCAATTTTCCGATGTGATCCCACAACTTCAACAACCTCAGAATCTTCCACGACCAGTTCTACCACGCCGGTCTCCATCTGAGCGGCCTCGGCCATACGGTAGGACGGGATGGTTGTGCCGCGTGTGCGGGGAATCGTTTTGATCTTGTTATCCTCCACGTCATATCGGTAGAGGGTGCGGTATTTGAGTTGGCCGCCTACAAAGTCTTCACCTTCGATAATCTCCATGATTTTGCGGGTGCCGTCGAGTACCTGCTTGGTGTAGACCACGATGGGATAGGCCTCGACCATAATCTGCATCAGGATATCATCCTCCACGGAGTTCTTCAGCTTGGCCAGAGTCATCATGCGCCGGTACGTCGCCGAGGCACTGTTACTGTGGATCGTCGTGACCACGATATGACCTGTCCTACTGGCCTCGGCGGCCGCCATGGCCTCCTTTGCGGAGCGCATCTCGCCGACGCCGATCACATCCGGATGCTTACGCAGGACTCTTTCCAGCAGGAAGCTCTGGTCGATATCCATACTGGGGTTTTCGTGGGGCCTGGTCAGCAGATGGACGACGGAATTTTGGATATTCCCCGCCGCGTCGCGCTTGACCAGATCGAACTCACGACTGCCCTCCTCGATGGTGATGAGACGCCGGTTATTGGGGACCTTGGATAAGAGCCACGACATTACCGTGGTCTTGCCGGAACCGGTGGCGCCGGCAATGCAGACCGAAACGCCATAGCGGATACAGCAGCCCAGGAAATCCAGCATTTCTTGAGTGGCGCTTCCGGACTTCAGCAGTTTTTCATCGCTGACAGACTGCTGATTTACGATACGGATGCTAGCGTCTATGGCGGCATCGGGATCCACCAGCGGCGACTTGTCTACTGATATTCGGATGTTTTTGTCCAAGTAGCCAAGAACGGAAGGCATGGTGTCGTCGATGACCATGCCGCAGGTACTGAGCATACGCCGCATCACATCCAGCGCTTGAGAAGGATTCTGAAATTTCTCCGGAATCTTGATAGAGCGGCCGCCGGACAAAATGACCTCGATATCGTCCCAGCGGTTGATGTTGACTTCCTCTACATTTTCATTGTAGATCCATTGCTTCAGGAAGCTGATGCCCGCCATATCTTCATAAAGCCGCTCCACCAGTTCAGGCGTGGTAAAGCCCTCCAGCACATACTTGTGCTTCACAATGTAGTTTTCGATGATTTCCATCAGGAGGGCCCGGGCCTTTTCCTTATCCGCCTCCGCGGTGAGCGTGGAGGTGTGCTGCTCTGTGCAGTATTTCTGAACCTCCTCCCAGAGCGCTTCATAGGTGAGCCCCTCTGTGACGCGATTGCCAAAGAATACGTCGTTCAAATTATTGCTCATCGCCGCTAGCCTCCTCTGTGGAGAGAGCCTCCGGAGCCGTCTTCTTGGCACGCGGCCGCTTTTTCAGCAAGGATTGCCTGGACTTTTTCTTGCGGGCGGGCGCTTCCTCCCGCTCCTCCAGAAGCTCCTCCGGATGCTCGACAATGGTTTCCGTAACTGCCTGCAGACTGAGCATATGTTTTTTCCCGCAGTGATTGATGGCGCTGAACATACCGCCCTCCGTGGCGCTCCGATCCAACTCCTTGGCATAGGGCCACAGGCCTGCGAACCCGCCGATGATGTGTCCCATCTCATCCAACGCATGGTAGGGGCGAGCCATGCCGGCCAGGTAAAGATGCCGGTCAAACTTGAATTTCGGGTCGACGAGCAGCGCCTGCTGCGCCTGCAGGTAATTGACCCCCTTGAGATCCGGCGTCAGCATACAAATCGACTGATCGGCGCTCTCGATGGCCGCCGGCGTGAACAGGCAGGTAAGGCTTGCCGTACAGTCGAGGATGACGTAGTCTACAAGGCGTGCAGCGCAGGAAAAAAGATCGCGGTATTTTTCATACCGGATCTCGGGATAGCTTAGAGGGTTTTCCCGGGCGGCGAACCCCATGACCCCGATAAAGGGGTATTGCTTGAGCACCACCACATGGCTTGCTGTGATCGCGGTGTCGATCTCCAGCGAGGTCAGTACATGGCCTATCGACGAGGAGGTCTCCACGATCTGATTGGGCAGCCACACCGGCAGCATCGGGACGAGTGGGTCTCCGCTGATGATGATGGCCTTGTGCCGCTTGTTTTGCGTCAGGTGCTTGGCAAGGATACAGCAAAACAGCGATTTGCCTGCCCCCGGGCTGCCCCAGACAGCGATGGTTTTAGACATAGGACCAACTCCTTTGCTTAAAATTCAAAGACTGAAAAGCGGCGGACAGGGTTTGGCCCCGTCCGCCGCCTTGTCCCCAGCCAGAAGGCCGGAGCAGATTATATTACTTGCTGGATTTGCAGCCATGGTGGATCCTTTCATCGAATCTTATTACTCAGTATCCGACTCAAGGGAGCCATCCGCCGCGTCCGTCGGCACGGGATCGCTTGCCTCAGCACCGGCTCCAGCATTGGCGGGCTCGCCAGTCATCTCGTCCTCGGAATTGGGATTCAGAAATTCATCCTGTTGGGCCAACAACTCATCAGCCAGCTCCGTATTTCCGCGGGAGACAAGCGCTACGTGGAGAGCGCCGTTGTTCTCCATCTCGGTCAGGAGCTGCGCCTGCTGCGGTGTGGCCAGGACGGTGATGGTGGCGGTCTGCTGTTTCTCCGCTTCCTCTTCAGCATTGGGATCGGGCACCTTGGTATTATCGACGTTTAACCCCTTTGCATCTGTGACAGAAATCACCTTGACGAATTGCAGCTCCGGTACCTCTTCGGCGATGTCCAGGAAGTAGTAGAAGCGGATGATGTCTTCCGGCTGCAGCTTGTCCGACAAACCGCTTGCCAGTGTTTTGACGGTGACGGAAATTGCGACTTTTCCGCTCGGAATGCTGTTGAGCTGGACATCCGAGGTCAGCGGAGTGAAGCTCACCTTGGAGGACAGAAAGTAGTCGCCGACCTGAAGATCCGCGGTGGCGTATTTTCCAACAACGTCGTCCAGAGTCCGGGCAATGTTTTCCGGCAAATTGTGCGCACCTACCTCCACTGTCTCAACGGCGTCATCGGTAATCAGCCCACCTTTTTCCACAGGCACGCTGACCCGGACGATTTCGGTCACACCATTTGTCTTCGACGCGATCGTTGGAATCGCTACAAATGCGATGATACCCGCCAGCACAAGGCTGAGGATACCGTAAACAAAACGGGAATTCATAAAACACGCTCCTTAAAATAAACTCAAAATTGGAAAGCCCATGAAGCTGAACCCCACCGCGAGGAACGGGACAAAGGGGATGCTCTGCAGTTTCTCTTTGGTCACAAGCCTGAAGATGCCCCCGGCCGTCATGGCCAGCGCCGCCGCAATCAGCAGAGTCAGTAGAATCCCCCGCGGGCCGGCGATGATGCCCAGAAGTGCGCAGAGCTTGATGTCGCCGCCGCCTACGCCGCCTTTCGTGGCCATCGCTACGGCCAGCAGCAATAGGCCGCCCATTAGCAAACCGAACACCGCGCGGAGAAGTTCCGGCCACAGCGACAGCGGCATTGGCGGAAGAACGAGCGATAGCAGTGCTATGGGTAAGAGAACGGCGAGCGCCCAGTTGGGCACCCGCCGCTTTTTCATGTCGTATAATCCAAGCGCAGTCACACCGCCGAGCACGGTGAGGTAGTAGGCCGTCCGAATATAAAAATCAGCCACGGTTTGTATACCAGTCGTCAAAGACATTGCTCTCAATGGAAACATAGTCATTGACCGACACCGAGAGCATTCCCTCCGGCGTCCACACATCCCAAACCAGGCCATACAGCTTATAATCCGTATGATCCGGGAACCAAATCGGTGTGAAGTGGACGGACCTGTTGTAGGTGGAGAACTCATTTTCCTGGAAGCGGAACTTGGCGCTGCGCCCGCCGCTGACCCGTTCCAGAAGTCTCCAATAGGTTTCGTAATTGAACTCCGGGAAATAGGCGAGCCCCGTCTGGGCATAAGTGAAGTGGCTCTCCGGCGCATCGGTCGACAACACGGTGGATACGTCGGTCTTGATGCCGTATCCACTCTTCATGTTTTTACCGTCAGCCGTAGGCACAATGTCATCCGGCATGGTAACCATCCTCGCCGAAACGCTGGCGGAATACATGTCGTAGTCAAACTCCCAGTCGCCGCGGTCCACCCAGTGGCCCTTCCCCTTGCCGTGGGAACACCATTCCCAGTTTGGCACCCAGTAGGCATACCACACACGCCAGGAGGCGGAGAGGCGCTGGGGCTCTGACGGGAGGGCGGGGACCCGATAGCCCGGCGAAGTGTCGTCGGCGGTGGGATCAGGAGGAATATTTTCATTCATATCCACTATATCGGCGATGAAGTCTGTCTGTCCGACGGTCCCGCCGCTGGCTGAGACATGGATTGTCATTCGCTGCGGTGTGCTGGGGGTGTGCCACTTCACCCAGACTACCTGGCTGGAGCCGGCCGGAATCACAATGTTGTTGACCGTATACCTGCGGCCGCCGATGGTGAAGGTGACGGAAGCAGGGCGATCCGGCGTGATTCTGGAGCCGGCATGAAGATGGATGCTGCTGATTACGTCAGTGTCAACTCTGTATAAATAATCCGGCGCATCCAGCTCTCCCTCTTCTGGCGGCATCTCCTTATAGCTGACGATGCCGATCCCCAGATATGAAATGATGTCGCTGTTGGAAGCGGCTTTCGACTTGCTTCCAGTCCAGGCACTGAAGCCCAGATCCGATCGTTCCAGGAAAATAGACAGGGGCTGGTTCTTATGAGTCAAGGACTGCATGGCCGTCCGTAAAGCGCCTTCTGCCTTCTGATCGTAGAGCGCGGCTTCTGTGGCGCTCATACAATACATGGTTCCCTTAAATTTGAAATAGGACAGGGGTTCAATGACCAGCTTATAGGAGCCATTGGTCAGTTCTTCAAGACTCATCCCTGCCTTCTGTGCGACCATTTCAGCGGCATATTCGCTGCACCAGTACCGCTTGAGCGTTTCGATATTGTTTCTTCCGGAACTGGTGATGATCTGGGGCAGAGAGTGCGTGGGATTATAGTAAGTATAGACACTGGAGTCAGGGGCAAGGGCCTGTCCGCCCCTGTATTGTACCTTGCTGACCTTGCCGAAGTGATAAATACTGGTGAAAGTCTTATTGGTAAAATCCATTGGGGATGAGACGAGGGCTCCGCTTTCCGCGTCGACGATCGAGACTCGGCATCCATCATTTCCCGGATTCCAAAAGCTTTCCGAGGTGCCGTCTCCCATGCCGCCGCCACCGCCCTCCATATTTCCTTCGCCTTCAGCAAAAGCAATCGGCGACATTAATGAGAGCAGGACGCTCAAACAGCAAAGAGCCGTTATTAGTTTTTTAATCATATTGCCTCCAAAAAAAGAAGACACAGTTCTCACTGTGCCTTCTTTACTCTGTTCTATAGATCAGTCCATACTGCCGATCATTTTGTTGGGGTCGCCATTGCTGTCAACTTCCGTTCCGGAGGCGGCGGGGAGATCTGTCCAGCCGAAGACCGGGTCGTATACCTGCCCGGGCTTTTCCTCAGGCTTCTTTTCCGGCGTAGAGGGGATGCATTCCCCGCCTTCAGCAGGCTCGCTGGGAACGGCATTGTTCTCGGGAGCTGTCTGATCTTTCGGCGCCGACGGAGGTGTTTCCGTTTTCTGAGAAACAGGCGGCGTCATGTCGATGACCACCTCTTCCTCCGTTTCGGATTCGACCTTGTAGTTATCCTGAGCGTGGTCATTGGGATCGGGATTGTCCGTCTGCCCGGGAGTGGCGGAAGGCTTGGAGGTGCTGCCGGTGGAAGAACCGTCCGGCTCTACCCAGGTTGTACTGCTGGGAATCGTATTATCGGCATCCGGCGTGAATTCGGATGCGGGACTGGTCTTCCAAATCAAGATACCAACGAGAATTGCGATACACGCCAGGCAGAGGCCGCCAATCGTAAGGGCCTTGCCCGAAATCATTTTCTTTTTCATGGCTGATTTTTCCTTTCTGCTTGGTTGCTTATTATTTACGGGAAAAAGGACTAAAAAGCAACTCTGAATTTTTAGGCCCGTCTGCCACGGATGGCCTGCACCGCAAAAATGGATGCGAAAATCAGGATAAGGCCGCCTGCGGCAGCCAGAATCTTTTTCAAAATGAAATCCCCCAGTCAACTAATATTTTGTGATGTGATAGCCGGTGAGTTCGATTCGCCGTGTCACAGTGGGGAAATTCCCGCCGAACATCCGGATGTAAAATTCCGCATCACAGTAAAACACGTATTCGATTCGATCGACTTTTTCGTCAAAGGATAAGTGAATGTTGGTAAGCCGGTAATTGTCATTTGACAACTCAATTTTTTCACTGAGGCCGGAAATTACCATGCGCTCAAGCTGCCGCGTGTAAGATCCACTGGAGTAGAGCGTACTCCAGTATTCGCTGAGGTTGCCTTCGCGCTGGGAACGAAACGTATCACTGTAAATGGAAGCCGAGAGATTATTTAACTCCATTTTAGCACCGTTTCGTATGTTAATGCAATTTATTTCTATGGATGCGTAGAGCAGAACAAACGCGATGATCATGTTGACGGCGAGGACAACGAACACGCTGAAGTAGGTGAGGTCGCCGCGATCGTTGCGCAGCAGGCGCTTTTTCCTCAACTGCGGCCACCGTCCTTCCAGTATATTTCCGAAACACCAGCGCCCCTGGCTTCAATTTGCATTTGGATGAGGTCCAGATTCCAAAAACCGCCCAGATTGACATCCCCGGTGATGGTGATAAAAAATGGGACGCCAAGCTGAATCGCGTTTCTCATTCCGGCGGGCCGGGGCGTTTTGAAGCTGGCGTCAATTTCCCATTCCAGATTTCTGGCGCCGGAAATATGCTCGGACAAATAATCGAATAGCTCCTCGGTATCGGAGTTGACGCCGCCTGCGAGCTGGATCTGCTTCACCAGCTGATCCGCCGCATGGTCCATCTGCTGCTTTGCAGATATGATTGAAAATACATTTAGGATAAAGGCTATGAGCAATACCGCTACGAAAATGTAGACGACAGTGGAGAAGTAGTTGGCTTCGCCACGCTCAGAGCGCAGGATCCGTTGAATGCGGGAGAGCAAAGAAACACCACCTTCCAAAAAGGGGCCGCCGGCGTATAAGCGCTCTTTCGCGCTCATGCACCAGCGGCCTCTTGGGCTGGACATACTTTTCATTGAGCCAATTATAGCATGGCCGGATTTACAGGTAAATCGCAAAACCGTGCCAATTTGCGCCATTTCCGTGCCTCTTCAGATCCGCTGCTTAATGATCCGCGTAATAATTCCCATGGCGACGCCCCGGTCTTCATCAATGTGAGTGACGGCAAAGCTGACGTCGTCGCTTTTGGCCGGCATCCGGTTATCATAGCAGGTATGTGCGATGGCGTTTACCCCGATTGCGAGGCGCACAAAGACCACGCCCTTATGGATGTCGGTCACGGTTCCCGCATATTTCCCCTGCACCTTGCATTTCTTGAGGTTCGCCTGCACGGTATTTTCCGTCACACTGCGCACATCCGCCTCAATGCTGATCTGCTCGGGGGATTCCAGGTTGACCTTGCGGATTCGGATCAGGATTTCATCGCCCACCGTATAGCGCTCATGGGCGTCGCCGATCCACTCCCAGCTCAGGTCTCTGGCCAGAATCGAAGTCTCCACACCGAACACCTCGACACGAACGACCTTGTTGGCCACGGCAATCACGCGCGCCTGCACCACACGCCCCTCATGGATCTGACACTGTCCGTTGAGGTCAGGTTGGAGGTAGAAGGTCTTACGCTTGCGGAGCATCGCTTCCCGGCGGCTTGCGACCACGCTGCGGGTACGGGCGTCGATGCCCCTTACGACAAAGTCAACCTCGCAGCCCAGCATATTGTTCAGGATCTTGTTCTGGCGCTCTGCCATCTCACCATAATTGTTCGGCTCGGTGGAAAGCTGGATCATCATCTCACTGACGGGGATGACCACCCGCAGGTCCTTATAGTAGATGACCGCGATGATGTTGTGATTCTCCGTGGACTCAATGCCGCCCAGCGTACCGCTCAGGATGCGCCTGGTCCGAAGAGCGTTCTGCATCTCATGCCAGACCAGCTCCTCCCTGTCCTCCGGCGTTTCGACCTCAGCCCGGCTCATCTCTTCCGGAAACTTTTCCCAGATAGCCCATGGCCTGCTTCTCCC
>OLSM01001446.1_pt1 | contig 17614 bp, 15 predicted proteins | sample 1672721 | NCBI WGS metagenome assembly OLSM01 (sample SAMEA3136717, study PRJEB25190) | human gut metagenome | reverse complement strand
GGCAGAAGAAGCCGGGGCAGGCGAAGGGGTTTCCTCTTGCGGTTCTGATGGGGAACAGTTGCTTGTTGTTTCCGGGATATGGCTTTCCGATGCCTGGGTTTTGCTTTCCGGCTTGCTGTCCTCTGAGGAACTGGCAGGCGCGGAAGTCGGTTCGCTCTCCTGAGTGCCGATAGAACTGGAAACTGCATGGCTGTTTGATTCAATCTGATACATGACAGGCCGCCGGATTAAAAATTCCGCAGCGGTTAGAATCAGAAGCAACGTTAAGATGATAGAGCCATACTTGATAAGAGATTTATATTTTTTGGGAAGCATTTAATTAGTCTGTTCGCCTCCCTGTATTATAGAGTAGTAGTGATTAGAGCCCCTCTCCAAGGGCTGTATGCTACACTGTAAGGGATGTTGTGGATTGGTGGCCGCCTCCTACCACAAGATGGTTTCAGAAAGGTTCCAACCACAGTCCCTTGCATTTTTGTTAATTAGTTAAATACCGCCAGACGGTTGATGTAGAACAAGGCTACAAAAGTAAGGAACACTGTGGATACAGCATCACAAATTTACCGCCGGAGGGATTACTATGATTTCTGTTGGTATTGATGTCTCAAAAGATAAGCACGATTGTTTCATTGTCAACTCCGAGGGGGAAGTCTTGGCGGATGTGTTCACTATCCACAACACCATGGATGGGTTCAACTTCCTTTTGCAGAGAATCCGAGAGTGTACCATGCCACAGGACAAAATAAAAGTAGGGCTTGAGGCTACCGGACATTACAGTTACAATCTGCTCGGGTTCCTTCTCGACAACGGTCTACCCACCTATGTCTTGAATCCCTTGCGCACAAACCTTTACCGAAAAAGCCTCAGTCTCAGAAAGACCAAAACCGACCGGGTGGATGCACGAACGATTGCCACTATGCTGTTATCCGATGCGGGCCTCAAGCCCTACACAGATACAGCATACCACAACGAGGAATTAAAGTCACTGACCAGATACCGTTTTGACAAGGTGAAGGAGCGTGCCAAGCTGAAAAGTTCTGTCTCCCGACTGGTCTGCATCCTGTTCCCCGAACTGGAAAAGCTGGTTCCTTCTCTGCATACTGCTTCTGTCTACACCTTACTGGAAGAATTCTCCGGTGCCAAACAAATTGCCGCAGCTCATTTGACGAGGCTGAAAACACTGCTCGAAACCGCCTCTAAAGGCCACTACAAACGGGACATGGCTCTTGAGATCCGAGATGCCGCCAGAAACTCTATTGGCTCCTGGATGCCCGCCAAGTCCCTTGAATTACAGCACACCATCCGGCTCATCCGTGAACTGGATGTCGAGATCGCCGAGATTGAGGAACAAATCCAGTCCATTATGGATGAGCTGTGTTCTCCCATTACCACCATCCCAGGGCTGGGGTTCCGCATGGCTGCCATGATCTTAGCCGAGGTGGGTGACTTCACCCGCTTTGACTCCCCAGACAAGCTATTGGCCTATGCGGGGATGTCGCCATCCACTTACCAGTCTGGGCAACTCAAAAACTGTTACCCCCACATGGAAAAACGCGGCTCCAGATACTTACGCTACGCCCTTTACAACGCGACCAAATATGTCTGTCACTGGAACCCGACCTTTGCTGCCTATCTTGCTAAGAAGCGTGCGGAGGGCAAACACTACAATGTCGCGCTTTCTCATGCTGCCAAAAAGTTGGTTCGTCTAATCTTTGCCATGGAGAAATCCAGGCAGCCATATTGCTCGGCAGCTTGAGGGCAACTACTTAAATAGCCAGCAGAGGCCTGACAAGACCTTAGCTTTGCTATACCTTTTTGAGCTATCCTTTTTCACCACCACCATTCATTTTGGGGCTTGACTTTTAATAGTTAATCTTTCTTGTGAATAACTCGCATCCGGTTTTGGTGGCCACCCTTACCTTTTGCACATATAGCGTAACACAAGTCAACGTTTCTGGGAAGTGACAAAGCAGCGACAGAATAGCGACATAAATGCGACATGTATTATTCATTCAGAAAGAGAATGAAGGGCACAGCCAGGATATAGACTAAAGAATGAAAACAAGAGAAATGATGGGAGGAATTCAATTGAAACGTAAGCAGAACTTACACGCAAGAGCAATAATCTATCGAAAGGTATTGTTCATTATGATCGTTTGTTTGCAACTGCTTGTGGTAGATGCGGCGATAGCTTCCTCATTATCAATCGGAGAAGGATATGTGAATTACGGTGGGACGAAGGACGTTTACAGTCTTCCCGATAAGGATTCCGATATCATTGCAGCGCTTGCTGTAGGCGCACCTTGCGATATTCTTTCTATCTCCGGTGACTGGATTGAAATAAGAATGCATACAGAAATGCTGGGTTTTTTTACAGGTTGGGTAACAGCTGACAACATCGCAAAAGCCGCAGCGGGAGATCCCGTGCTACCTGGGAATGATCCCGTTGTCCTGATCACACCAACACCCGTTGCTCAGGTCACAATGCCACCTGTTTTCGTTGAGAAAACATCGGCTCCACAGACAACGATTCCGCAGGAGGAAGCACAGTGGACTTCACCACTGCCAGGGTATACAGCTTATTGTACCGCTGTTGTAAACAACTCCAATGGACAACGCCTTAACCTTCGGAGCCTACCCTCAACACAATCCGAGTCGTTGGGGCTATATTACACGGGGGCTGAAGTCGTCTGCTATAGTGATCCTTCGCAGGAATGGGCCTATGTTTCCGTTGGAAACAGGTACGGATACATGAAGACAGAATTCCTTTATTTTGGAAGTGATCCTGAAAGTATCCCTCCTCAAACACCCATTGCTTATGTAACGAATAACGAAAAGAATGCATGGTTGAATTTGCGCAGTCAGCCTTCTACAGAAGCAGAAGTGCTTGGTAAGTATTATAATGGAGATAGAGTTACTGTAATCGGGAAGGTTAATGATTGGTATCATGTAAAAGCAAATAATACCTATGGTTTTATGCTTGCCAGCTATCTGGCCTTAACCGACGCCTCTGCGTCAACACAGCAAGGAACATTACGTCAATATTCGACAACTCAGTATATTCTAAGAGGATATACCATTGACGCAAGTATGACCGAAACAGCGAAAGATGCGTTTGATATAGGAGTTCAAATCATTATAGATCCTTGCGTTAAATTGAATTCCTATCCTTCGAGTTTTAATCTATACATTAACGGAGTCAAGGAGTGTAACATAGGCACGGTGCAAAATTCTTCTATTGTAAGCATTCCAACACAGTTTTATAGTCGTATTATGTTTGAACATGAGATATCTTTAATTCAGATTGTCCCTGTAAACAACGACGGAACTGAAAGTTTGGATGAAGCAGTTTACCTAAAATAGTATTATAAACATATGCGAAATATATTTGCGCAACATGCTTATACTACCCGAAAAGAAAGGGGCCTTTACCTTTTTAGGTAAAGGCCCCTCTTACTACTTGACTCGTTAGTCGATTCTTGCGACTAATTTGTCATTAACCGTACAGAGAGAAGAGCTTTGCTTTAGTTGCAGGCCCGCACAGACCATCTGCGTCCAAATCAGGGAAGGCCTGCTGGAACACCAACGTCGCCGCTGCAGAAGCAGAGCCCCACAAGCCATCAGCATCAATAGCTGCATATCCGTTCGCAGCACGCCACTTGTTCAGATCCACCTGGAAGCGATAAACATTACCGCTGTAAGTATTGGAGATGACAAAGGTGTTATCTCCGTATTTTTCCTGCCAAGTCGCGTAGCCAGAGCTACTGCCGCCTTCATCCAGAGTGATGAAGTCAGAACGTACCCAGCCATTGGTTCGGCCCTGTTCATCCTGAACGCGGAACCAATTGTATCCGCCAGCGGTTTCCTCTTCCAAAACGGTGATTCTTTCACCATTGTACAGCTTGTAGCTCAGCAGATCACCATTGGGCGAGCTACGCACATTCAGGCCAGCGGAGTTCACGACAACCGTACCGGTTTTACCGACGTTGCTTGTGCCAGGATCAGGCGAGCCGCCGTTGCCATAGTTCGTCGTCATAGTTGTGCCGGGGAAGTAGAAATTGAGGATTTCTTGGTAACTAATGCCAATGCTACCTGCGTAGTATGCTCCCCATTGGCTCAAACCGACACCATGGCCATCCTTCGGCTTTCCTGTCGCAGCTGTCCAAGGATCACTTTTGGAAACCAGATAGGGGGTGCTATACCATCCAACTTCCGCAGCACTGTAGCAGCGTCCGCCGTTAGATGCGCAGTAGACAGTTTCTGCTACGCTATTCCCATATTTGAGAACAATACCGGCAGTTGCGTCTACAGCTTGAGTCGTAGATGTAGTCTTGTTGGTGATATTGAAAGATTGGTAAGCCGTCGTATCATTCACATGATAGTTCCCGGATGCGCGGTTCATCATGACGATAGCATAGCTGCGAGCAGCAACGGCCTGAGCCTTAAGGGTGTTCTGGCTCCAGGAAGTATAACACTCACTAGGGACAACGCCACGCAAGTATTCTTCGAGATCAAGTTCGATCACAGAGCCAGAAGAAACATTGTAGTGGTTATAATTCGCACTCTTCGTGAGCTTTACTCGAATGTTCATATATTTCTCCTTTACTATTTTTTACAGCAGGTTAAGGTGGCCACTCTTTCCTTTTGTATGAATAGCGTAACATAAAACGGAAATGTTGGGAAGTGACAAAGCAACGACAGAATGATGACATAACAGTGACATGTATAAAACAGGTGATTTTAGCTAAGAATAATACCGATATTGATAGACCATCGCAAAATATAAAACACCCCTCTTACGTAAGATGGTGTTATCAGTCTTACGTCAAGAGGGATTGTTTTTGCTTTAGATAAAATAACTTTTTCTGCAAATATTGGCTTAGATTTTTCTGTTTGCAATGCGATAGGACAAAAAAATACTTACAACGTTGAAATCCCCTTCTTTTTCACCGCCAATGTGGACACTATCAGCTAACCAGATTAAATACAAAAGAGCTCTTTTATATTTCCCATCTTTCCAGATTGTGTCTGAAATAAGATAATCTCCAAGAAAACGGATCGTTCCATGGGAATCGTCACATTCTGCGCAAACATTTAACTCATAGTTTTCGGCTACAGCGCGTGCCTTCCTTAATGCTAAACGAAATCGCAGTTTTCCTAGGAAGTCAGGTACATAGCGTGACTGTTGCTCCCATTCGTTGCAAAACCTTCGGAGATGTTCAACTCTGTTTTTGATTTTCTTCTGAGCAGTTTCTTGTTCCTCTGGCGTCATGCGCAATTTCTCTTGATATGCAGCGTTATTTGCCTGTGCGAACAGCCATTTCTTTTTTTGGTAATACGCCTCATGGATAATGATCTTCATACCTTTCTATTCCTCCACCACTAATTATATTGTGCTTATATTGCACAAGCTCGAGGCTTACATTTACAAGACGGCATATCCTTGTAGAAGCAGATTACCGCGTATACCAGTGAAGTCTTACCTGCGCGTGAGTTCATCTAATTTACGCTCATGAAGTAGACATAATAGATAGTAATGGATAAATGCACTCCATTGGAATAATCCTAATTGTGTCGTGCAGATCTGTACTTTGAACCTATCATAAAAAGTTCTATACTCATCTCCAGTATCCTGCTCAGGGGAATGACGTACTCCCATAATAATTTGAATGACTAGAGATAAGTCATCCGAATTATCATCAACGTGGTCAAAAGGCAGAAGTTCAAGAATGACTGTTCATAGTATAATGAAGCCTCCATATAAGAGACGATTGGAGTATTACTTTGGTTTGGCAAAGTTGAGGGGAGATAAGAAATATTGCTATCACAAATATTAGTCGATTGTCTTGGACAGGAGTTTCAGGAGCTTCACCATTTCAGGGTTGCTGAGAACTTTCATGGCTTGTGCTATATCAGCGTCTGATGCAGGGGACGATTGACAGGGCTGAGCTGTTTCTTGTTGTTTAGCTGTAATCTTTCCTGTGCCATTCCCGCGATAAAAAGCCCTTTCGAGTAGTTCGGCGTTCTGCTTGCGATTTTCATCCAGAATATGCGAGTATTGGTCTGTAACCATTTGAGCCTGTGAGTGTCCCGAATCACCCTGAACAGCTTTGATGTCTCCACCATTGAGCTTGAGCTTGTAGGTTATGCTGGAGTGCCTGAGACTGTGAAACACTACTGGCGGCAAGTTGTTATCCTTGATTAGATCCTTCATTACTTTTCTGATTCGGGATGATTCTATCGGGAAACCATATGAGCCTGCGATTACAAGCTGAAAATCCGAATATTCACTGCCCAATGCTTCGATGATTGAATTTTGTTCCATTTTCCAAGCAACGAGCATTTTTGCAACAGATTTAGGTAAAAAAACCTTACGTGTGCTGGTAAGTGTTTTGGGCTTTTTTAAGACAAGGACAGTTTTATTTTTGCTACTTTGGTTAGGAAAGGTGACAAGAATATCCTTTGAATCCAGCATATTCATTACGGTCTTATTTACACGCTGCAATTCTTTGTTAACAAAAATAGAAGCGTTTCCCGCCATAATGCTTTCTTCCGAGATGTCGACGCAGTCCCATGTCAGTCCAAGCAATTCTCCGATCCGAAGTGAACAGGCAAAAGCAAGATTAAGGCACAATTTCAGGCATTGATCTTCACAGCACTCAATCGCCTTGAAAAGTGTAGGAGCGTCCCATATTTCCCGCTGTTTCGCTTCCTGCTTGGGAATTGTTGCGTAGCGGGCAGGATTTTTATCAATCAGGTCCCATTTTTCCGCTTGATTAAACGCGCTCCTAAGTAAGCTGTGTACCTTGCGTATGGTGGATGGTGTTACTGTTGCTGTGACTTTTTTATTTTTTCTGTCTGTGACTCTACGAGTTGCAGGCGTCTTCAGAAGCATCTGATAGTATTTTTCCAGGGACCGCGCCGTGACTTCCTTGAGCTTGATGTTTCCTAGGTAAGGCTCAATATAGTGCTTGATTAGGGACGTGTTGCTGGAGTAAGCAGAAATGGACCACTTTACTTTACCGTAGAGAGAAACATATTCAGAAAGAAGATCAGATAAGGTTGTGCAACTTGGTATAGTGAATGTTCCCAGTTGTTGGCTGTATTCGATTTGTGCCTTACGTTCTTCGGCTTCAGGAAGCGTTTTGAAAGTTTCCCATTTTTGCTTGCGTTTTCCCTGCTCATCCATATAGGAACAGATGACATAAAAGCGATTGTTTCGAGAAATGATAGAAGCCATTGTGTATCCTCCTTCTGCTTAACCCTCATGAAGCTGCTTTTGCAAATCCAGAAGTGCTTCTGCCCGGATATACCACTGCTTGCCGATTTTCTTCCCTTGTATTTCATGACGCTGAATTTTCCTGTATAGGGCACGGTCATCCATATTCAGCAGAGATGCTGCTTCTTTAAGCGGGAAGAATGATTTCTCTGCCGCATTTTGATTTGGCGCTTTTCCTTGACTAGTTGACTTGGAAAGCACAGAGACTTTTACATACTCTGATTGATTCTGATACCATTGTTCAAAGCTCTCTTTTGTGATACGAGGCTTGCCCGCTACACGAATGGTCACAAGTATTGCCTTTGCTTTTGTGTGTAGTTTCCATGCCGCCCGGCGGTCTATGCCCAGCAGTCGGCCCATTTCCGGGACCGTCATGGAGGTTTCTTCAATCATACGGTCGCGTTCCCGATCCTGAGCGTTACGATAATGGTTTTGACTTCCATACCAAGCCTCAAAGACTGTTCGCGGCACACGTAGCTGATAGTTGACCGACACGGTTTTTAACTTGGCATGCTGAATCAGGTCATAGACGCTTGAGGTTGTGATTCCCAGCATTTCACCTATTTCCCGTGCAGAATAAGACTCCGACCGCAGCTTTGTGCCTGGTTCTTCCCCTTGGACTTTCCTATAATGGATTTGATTTGCATACCACGACTCAAAACTTTTTTTCACGATGCGCATACGGCCAGCTATTTTTACAGTATCAAAATAATGCTTTTTGATCAGCCAATAGCTCTCCGTTTTCTTAATCCCCAGGATTTCTCGCATCTCACGGACGGACATCGTCGTGGCCTCTCGTTTGCCTGTCATGCTGCACCAGCTCCTTTCGGGATGATAAGGAAAATGATAGCATATCGCTCACAAAAGTTTGAGGCTGTCACCGGCGGACTTTGCAGGTTAAAGATTTTATTGCTGATGCATCCAAGCGTTGAACGTGTCTTTGGGAATACGATAACCAATGCTGCTAATCCGGATGGCCGGAAATGCTTTTTTGTGGATCAGAGCATAAATGGCCTTATGGCCCACGCCGAGAATTTGCGTCAAGTCGTCGACAGTATAGCAACCGCATTCTTGACGGGAGGCAGAAGCTTTTTCCTCATTTGGAAGAGCTGAAATCTGATCATTCATCCGCAACATGTTTGTTCTCCTTTTCGCTTGATTGGGGAATTTTTCCCCTCACTATAAAAAGTCTTGAAAACGGCAAAATGGAAACCAATATTGCCGCTTTGAAAAAATTTTGAAGGAATCTCCTTGCATCAGCAGATGAAACTTACGAGATAGGAAAATAAAAAATCCGGGATATTCCCGGAAATGAAGAGCAAGCTGAGATGAATTGATTCCTGTATATTTTCTACCGGCGAGACTTTATTATCGCGTTTACGCGTTCGCTTGAGCTTCCGTCTTAATCTTGAGACGGTTAATCAAGTGCGCCTTTATACTGATATAATGCGCATAAACCTCTCCATATGGAATCCAGATTCCCGCTCTTTCAATGAGGGTGTACACATTATCAACAACGTCCTCGGATTGACGGCCAACAGGATATCGCTGATGCAGAAGGTAGTATGCTTCGGTTTCAGCCCTTAGCCATTGATTGTGTTATCCCCAATTAGTAGGAACAATACAGCTTTCTGGCGGGCGGCGGCACGTCAAGAAATATATATGGAGTTTTTAAGAATCCCCCCGGAGCGGGGGAGCGGTCAGCCTGTGACCTGCTCCACTTCCGGTATGGGTTTGAGATTAAAATGAATTTCGATAGAAATGTGTCTTGTTTTGTCGCTGTCTATGGTTTCATGGACAACGATTTCTTTAATCAGGCGGTTCAGGGTGGGAGCGTCCAGTTCGGTGATGTCCCGGTACTCCTGTATGGATTCCACCCACTGCCTTGCGTCCACGGCAAGCCGGATTTCATCGGCAAGGCGTTTCCGTCCTTCCTCAACCTTGGCTTTTAATTCCGCCTGTTCCTTCTGCGTCTTTTCCAGCAGGAGATTGAAGTTTTCTTCTGTAATCCGTCCGGCTACCATGTCCTCATAGAGCCGCAGCACCATCTTTTCCAGCACGTCAATCCGTTCCCCGTCTTTGGCAAGGGTGCGCTCCATCGCTTCCCGCTGGCCTTTCTGCTGGGCTTCGCAGGTATTGGTAAGCTGGTCGGCCACCGCTTCGCTGTCGGTCAGGGCAGCGGCGGCGCACTCCCGGATTTTGTTCAGCACAAGGGCATAGAGCGTGTCAAATTCAACCCGGTGCTGGGTACAGTGCTGCTTCCCATAGGCATTATAGGTCTTGCAGGAGAAAATCCGCTTCGGGAACTTCTCATGCGTGGTGCGGATGGTGAGAGCCTTTCCGCACTCCCCGCATTTTATCAGCCCTGCAAAAAGGTTGATTTCCCCGGACTTTCCCGGACGCTGGCGGGATTTCAGCTTTTCCTGCACGATGGCGAAGCTCTTTTTGTCCACCAGCGGCTCATGCGTCCCCTCCACCACAATCCAGTCCTCCGGCTTCTTGTCCCGGATAGTGCCGATTTTAAAGCGGTACTCGGTCTTTTGGGAAGCGATTGCGCCGGTGTAGACGGGGTTCATCAGGATTTCCTTAATCACGGAGAAGTCCCAGACGTACCGCCCGTTCTCCGGGTCTTTCTTTTCCCACTTGGTGCGGATGTTCCGGTGTCCCCGCTTCCGGTTCCACCATGTGGGGCAGGGGTGCTTCCCTTCCTCCAGCCTGCGCCGGATGTAGTTGGGGCCGTGCCCGTCCAGCGCATACCCGAAAATCTGCCGGACAACCGGGGCGGTTTCCTCGTCCACCAGCAGGCGGTTTCTGTCCTCCGGGTCTTTTTTGTAGCCGAAGGGGGCAAGGCAGCCGGTGAACTGGCCTTTCTGCGCCTTCAGCACATAGGAAGAATGGACTTTCTTGGAAATATCCTTGCTGTACATCTCGTTCAGGATATTTTTGAAGGGTGCAATGTCGTTGTTGTCCCGCATGGTGTCTATTCCGTCATTCATGGCGATGTAGCGCACACCGTTTCTGGGGAAGAAGTCCTCGATAAGCTGCCCGGTCTGCAAGTAGTTCCGGCCTAACCTTGATAAATCCTTTGTAATGACAAGGTTTATCTGCTTCCGCTCAATGGCTTTCAACATCCGTTTCAGGTCGGGGCGTTCCATGTTCAGGCCGGTGAAGCCATCGTCCTGATAGACTGCCACAACCTCCCATCCCTGCTTCTCGCAGAACTTTTCCAGCATATCCCGCTGGTTCTCGATACTGGCACTCGTCCCGTCAAGGTCGTCATCCTTGGACAGCCTGCAATAGATAGCCGCCCGGAAGCTCCCGGCAAGAAGTGTGTCCATCCCTGCATATTCAAAAGTGTTCATCATAACCGTTTACCCGCACAATCCAGACGGAACACGGTCACTATGAACCTCGTCTTTATTATATCTCATTTCTTGTGTTTTAGCAAGATATTCTTTATCTATTTTTCTGCTGTGCTTCTGTGCGATAAGGCTCACGAAAACGTCCATAGCGTCCAGCTCGCCGTCAAATACTGTGGTAACATGAATCTCTGTTTTATTTTTCGCCATAGGCAGTTATCCTCCATACATGAAAAAGCCAGACAGGGAAGGTCGGCAACGAAGTCCGGCAACGGGCTTCAAAAAACCTCGCAGATAATCCTTGTCTGGCGGTTGGGTTATTTTATTCTTTTTCTTTTATTTTTCTGTTGCTTTGGTTGTTAAAGGGGAGAAAAGCCCGCAGTTACGGGATTTTTCCCGGCAACCGGCTCGGCAACGGGATAGCAACAAAGTGTGCAACGGGCTGTCCCTGACCGGATTTTTTCAGAATGGAAGCTCCATCTGCTCCGGCACTGGCGTAAATCCCTCCGGGGTTTTTCCTGCCCGGTTGTCGGTGTCCGTTGCCGGTTGCTCCCGTTCCCATCCTTTTTGCCTGCCATACCCGGCGAACATCCGGGGGTTGGAGAAATAGTTCCAGCCGGTGACGCACTGGTTCATTATCTCGTTGATTTCCCGGATTTCCCATTGTTTCGGCTCATCAAAATCATGGTTCAGGGCTTCTTTGTAAAGCTGCTTGGAGCAGACGGTATCGCCGGGGTAGATGTCAAGGAAAGCCTGAATCATCCCGGCCTTGGTGTCCTCCGGCATGAAGTCCCGCTGGCGTTCCTTTAGGTAGCGCACCATTTCTGGGCTGAATGTCAGTTTCCATCTGCCGCTTTTGTAAATCTCCATCGCTTCCGCCCACACTTGATTGATATAGGCTCTGGAAGCGGCTTCGTCCTCTAAAATATGCGTTTCCGCCTGCTCCGGGCATACCTGTATGGGGATGAAGCGGCGGTTGCCGGAACGGTCAAGGGGCAGGAAGTCAAGGGCGTTGGACGTGCCGCCGAACACGCACTGCCTTGGGCGGTCTGCCGGGTGGGTTTCGTAGGGTATCTTGTAGACTTCCTTCTGGCGGCTCAAAAAGGACTTGATTTCCTCTATGCTCTTGGCGTTTGCGGTGGCAATCATTTCCGACATTTCGATTATCCAATGGCCTTGTAGCTTGCGGTATACGTTGTCATCGTCCAGCTTCCGTAAATCATCGGAGAACCACTCGTCTTTGACTGCCAGCAGCCGGAAAAAGGTGGACTTCCCGGCTCCCTGCCCTCCCACAAGGCAGAGCATGACTTCAAACTTGCAGCCGGGGGAAAATGCCCGGTGGATGGCTCCCAATAAGAACAGGCGCAGGGATTGGTAAGTGTAATCGTCCTCACCGGCTCCCAGAAAGTGCCGCAGGCAGGAGCGTATCCGTTCGGTTCCGTCCCATGTCAGGCCGTTTAAATAATCCCGGACAGGGTGGTAGCTGTTCTCATTGGCGGCAAGGTCGGCGGCGTCCTGTATCTTTTTCTCGCTTGTCAGGCCATAGGTCTTTTCCAGATACAGCCGGATATATTTCATGTCCGTATCGGTCATGGGGCTTCCGGTGGCTCTTTTGTAGCCGATTGGCTTTAAAATATCGGTGCGGTCAGTCAGTAGGTTGTAGGCAACCGCCCCGGAAAGGAGCGGGTCGCACTGGAACACGGTCAGGCAGTTGCTCATGCTGTTGCGGAAGCCGCCTTTCTCGGTGGTTTCCAGCATGGCCTTTACTTCCTCAACGCTCCGGGGCGGCTCGGCGTTTTCTGCCATGTTCGCTATTTCCTGCCGTATCTGGGGCGGTAAATTCTGCCATTCGTCTTTCAAGGTTCCTCACTTCCTTTCCGTGTCCTGTGATAAGGGCTGCCCGCTCCTGAATGTCCCCGGAGAGAAGCACGTCCATCAGGTATTCCACTCGGCTCATGTTCTGCAGGGCTTCCACAAACCGGGGGTTCCATGCTTCATCGGACTGGCGTGGGGCGTATTCCTCCTTCCAGCGGCGCAGGAGATGGTAATAATCGGACAGCACCCGGAAACAGTGCCGCTCCATACGCTTAAATTTCTGTTCCTCGGTTTCCCTCCGCAGGCGTGGCCGGATAGGTTCCTTCCCGGCGTTCCTCCCGTCCTCATAGGAGATGGAGAAGTCCTGCGCCAGCATGAGGGCGGCTTCTTTACTGCCGATACCGTGGAGCCGGGAAACAAAGTCAATCACGTCCCCGGTGGCTCCGCAGCCGAAACAGTAAAAGCGGCGGTCAACTTTCATGCTTGGATTCTTGTCGTTGTGGAACGGGCAGACGCACATCCCGTTCCGGTTTACCTTAATTCCATAACGCTCCGCAGCCTGCCTTGTGGTGACGGACTGCTTCACGGCTTCAAATACGTTCAATAGGCGTTCCTCCTGATAATCCCAACGTGGGCGACACAATGTCGCTCACGTTGTCGGTAAATCCATTTTGTTGCAAAGAAAAAGGCGCTTGCCTGCGGTTTCCAATCACAAAACAAGCGCCTGATTAAAGTTCCATATTCTGTTGTTTCTGTGTCCGGGGCGGCTGGCTTTTCGCTGCCTGCTCCTGCCGGATGCGTTCCTGCCGCCCTTTCAGGCTCTCCTGTACGGACGGTTTCCTCCCCGGATCGGCGGTCTGGCGGTACTGTTCGGATGGCAACACTTGGTTTAGCCAGTGACGCACGTCACGGAGTACCTTTACGTCTGCCTGAACCGCTTCCAGCTCCTTCCGCTGTCCGGGCAGGGCGGCGGCAAGCTGTTCCCGTTCGGATTCCAAATCTTTGCGGGAGTAGGAGTTGCCTTTCAGGTTGGCTTTCAAATACCGGATGGCGGCATTGTAAGTGTCCAGTTCCTCCCGGTGGCTCTCCGCAAACTTCTCCTTTTTCTTCTTCCAGCCGATAGCGGCATACTCCGCATGGACTGGCTTGTTCGCTTCATATTTGTCAATGTAGGACAGCATGGTGTTGATGGCTTTTATGCGCTTCTCGCTTTTTTTCATGCTCCCCATGACGGAAACGGCGGCCTTGCTGATTTCGTCCAGCCGGGTGTCAAGGCTCTCCACGGTGGAGATTCCTTTCTTCCGCAGGAAGTCCATAGCCGCCTGCACTTTATTGTAGTCGGCAACTGTGCCTTTGAGCTTCCCTCTGGAAGTCCAGCCGGCACGCTCCCCGCCCCGCTGTTCCAGATACTGAAAAAGCAGCTCCGGGAGTGTCGGCTCCCTGGCCTGCTCCAACGCTTCCAGTAACACGGCCTTTTTCTCTTTCAGGTCGGCAATCCAGCCTTTTAAATGGCGCACCATCTGGCGGATGGACTGCATGAGGGAGTTGGCGGCTTTGATGTCCCGGTTCAGGTTGCCGATGTTGGTCTGGATTCCCTTCTTCTCCATCTGGCAGGCGGCTGGCCCCATGTGGACGGTGGGGATTTTATCAATCCCCTGTCGGGCATAGGAGCGCAGGTCAAGCCGTTCCGGGCGGTCGTTGGCTTCCAGATAGCGGTTGGCCGTGTCCGCCCATCCCTGCCGCCAGATTTCGGCATACTTCTGGTCGTTCCAGTCCACGGTGTTCTCCTTGTGGCTTTTCCATCTGCCGGACGGGAGCCGGATGCGCTCCCCATTCTCGTCAAGGTCATAAACTTTGCGGCTCTTGGGGAGCCATTTTCCATTTTCGTCCATCGCCCGCATGGTGAGCAGGATATGGGCGTGGGGGTTCCCGTCCCCCTTGTCGTGGATGGCGAAATCGGCAATCATGCCTTTGGAAACAAAAAACTCCCGGCAGTAGTCACGGATAAGGTCGGCGTACTGTTCTGCGGGGATTTCCCTTGGGATGGCAAGCACGAACCTCCGGGCAAGCTGGGAGTTCCATTGTTTTTCCTGTGCTTCGGCAGAGTTCCATAAAGTATTGCGGTCTGCATATTCCGGCGGCGCATGGGGCGGGAGCATGATTTCCTTGTGGGTGACTTCGTTCTTGTAGGGATAATATTTCTGCTCCTGGTCGTATTCAGAGAACAGCTTTTCGCCGCTCTGGTAGGCGGCGGCAGAAACAGCGGATTCATTGTTGCTCCGCTTGATGATTGTGATTTTGCAATGCGGGCATGGCAAGTGTGCGCCCTCCTTTCTCCCGGATTCCGGGCATAGAAAAAGCAGGATAACTTTTTCAGTTTCCTGCTTGGGTGTGCCGCTGATGGGCGGCAAGTATTTAGTTTTTTGTCGGGCTGTCAGTTTGACAAACTGGAATTTATCTCGCTTCATATCTACAATATCTTCCCATTGTAACTATATCTCCACCATTACATTCATAGGGTACTTCCTTTATAAATTCAAACCCTAATTTTTGAAGAACATAACCTGATGCCGAATTTTCTATCGCATACGTTGTACTGATTTCTTTTATTTTCATCACTTTAACTGCGTACTTCATAACTGCACTCATAGCTTCGGTCGCATATCCGTTACTCCAAAACTTCTTTCCCAAATTGTAAGAAATATCCCAATGTCCCTCTTCATCATTGAAAAAAATCAAACAAGTTCCTATTATTTCGTTTGTACTTTTCAAAACGATAATCCATCTATTCCACTTGTCATTTTCCAAATTTCCAAGTTCAAATTTCACAAAGCCTTTTGCTTCGTTTATGTCATCACTTGCTTTCCACCACATATACTTTGATACATTTTCATCTTGCATCCAACAGCTAAAAATCGCTTCTGTATCGTCTGAATGGATTTCTCTTAAAATCAATCTATCTGTTTCTAACTTAGGCGTAATCATGTTTCCCTCCGTCAATTCCGATTTGTCACTGGCTCTATTATACAGCTTTAACTTGCTAAATGGAATAGGCTCTCTAAAAATTTTCAGACGATAAGTTCCACAAAGGGGTAGCTGGCAAAGCCAGCGCAGGGGTAGGGTAGCTTCCCCTGTGATGATTGACGCAGATTGGAAATCTACGGAAATCATCCGCTGTCCGCAGGACGCCCCCGGCAGGGCGCAATGCACCACTTCCCTAAGTGGTGTATAATTGCGCCCTTACTCCGTAAGGGGTTCCCCGGCTACCCTCTGTTTCACGCTTTCTGCAACAGCTTCTTTCATGCCTGTTTGGGAAAACGCCTGTTTCAGAATGTCCATCACATCATCGTCCGTCAGCACTTCCGGCCTTATCAGGAAACTTTCCAGCATAGCCCCTCTGGTGCAGAGCCGGTGCGTCCGTTCCTTCCGGGTAAGCTGCTTTATCTGGTGTGCCAGTATCTTTTCTTCGTGCTGTGCCCGCCGCAGTCTGGCTTCGCCTTGGGCAAGCTGCCGGTTGAGTTTTTCCAGCTTTTCATTCATCACGGCAGCCCTCCTTCTTGGGGAGCAGCGTGTAAATGCGGTTCGGTTCTCCCACGCCCTGACGCACCCGCAGGATCAGTCCGGCGTCCTCCAATTCTTTCAGGGAACGCTTGACGGTCACGGAGCTGCGGGACAAGGCCGCTGCCAGCTCCACAATGGGGAACCGGACAAACAGTATCCCGTTGGTATCCTCCGCACCTCCCGCAAGGGTAGCGTCCAGCAGGCGGGCATACATGACCTTTGCGGTGCTACTGATTGGCAGCCGCAGCATGGCGGCGGGAAGTGGCATACAGGGCGGCAGAACAGTGTCTGCGGTCATAAATTCAAATTCCATTTAGTCGGTTTTCTCCTTTCGCTTGGCTCGTTTGGACAGGTAATGGGGGCAGTCGATCACAACAGCCCGGAAGCTCTGTTTGCACTCATGCTGACACTTCCGGCACAGGTCGTTGTAGGCCACACGCCCCCGGTCATTGAGGAAGAAGGACAACTCCAACTTCCGTTTCTTGCTCATTCTCGGCATGGTGCCTCCTATCATAGAAAATCCGCCCATTTCAGCCGTAATGGTAGAGATGGACGGATAGCGGTTTTTGGTGTCATGTTTCGGGGCGATTTTCAAGGAAAATACGGCCATAGAGCCGTCCTAAAAAGCCCCATAGTATCATGGACAGGGCAGACTACGCCCCGTCGATTTGTCATGTTTGGGTAGCGTTTTGGCGTCAGTTCTGCCGGGTTTTCCTGATGTCGTTCCTGCCCCTGAATCTCACAGCGGCGTTTCGTTCCCGTTGGTACGCTCGCTGCGGTCAAGGTTCCTCCAACTCCTTGCCGCAGGTCGTTGCGCTACATCGCCGGGGAGCATATCCCATCAGGCCGGTCATTCGATTGGAATAATCCATCGATGAACTGACTACATCATAGCTCATTTTTGACCCCTTTCCCGTATGTCCAGAAAATAGGAATACCGCCCCAAAATCGAAAATTTCCACGATTTCGGAACGGTATGGTATAATGAAAATAATAATGGCAACCAGCCACAGGAAGGAGTGTCCGCCCATGAAGGGAGCGACCACCATACAGGAACGCCTTTGGGAACTTCGCAAGGACAAAGGCTTGAATCTGGAAGAACTGTCACAGAAAATAGGCATTTCAAAATCTGCTCTTGCCAGCTATGAATCGGATGATAACAAAGAAATCAATCACGGCAGCCTCATTGCACTGGCAGACTTTTATGAGGTGTCTATTGATTATCTGTTTTGCCGGACAGAAAACCGGGAGCAGATCAACACCCCGCTATCTGAACTGCATTTGACTGATGAAGCCGTGGAACTTCTGAAAAGTGGTCGTATCAACAACCGGCTTCTTTGTGAGATTGTAACCAATGATAAATTTGAGCAGCTTATGACCGATACGGAAATTTACATTGATGGTCATGCAACCTCTACCTTCCGTACTCTTTATGAATCTTTGGAAGAACAGCGGCAAGTTATTGTTCAGAAATACAAGCAGGCGGACAGAGATTTCTATTCGCAGACACTTCTTGCCGCAGAAGTAAAGGAAGAAGATTTTTTCTGTCATGTGACGCACAAAACATGGGACGCCATTCTCCACGATATACGGAAAGCCCATG
>OLSM01001441.1_pt1 | contig 17680 bp, 11 predicted proteins | sample 1672721 | NCBI WGS metagenome assembly OLSM01 (sample SAMEA3136717, study PRJEB25190) | human gut metagenome | reverse complement strand
CCCCGCAAAAGACGGCGCGCTGCTGGTGCAGGCGGAAGAAAATTGCACGGTGGAAGCAGGCGGCCAGCCCATCCCTGTTGAACAAACCTCCCATGGCCTGCGCTTTTACGCACAGGCAGGAAAGGAGTACATCGTATGCGTTCCACAATGACCCAGCCCGATTCCGCAACGCTGCTTTTTGAGTTCCCCCAGCCCGCCCCCAGAGGCCTGCCGGAAACCACGCTGCGGCTGCGGCTGGAAGCCCTTGCCTGCGGCGCGGTGCGCGTCGCCCGCACGCTTCGTGAAGGTTTCCTGCCCTGCCAGACTCCGGTGGTGGTCAACCGCGCCCCGGGGAGCTGGGAATTGCTGCCCTGCACGGACGCTTATCTGGCCCGGACCGGCGATCTGCTGGTCCGGGTGGATCCCGAGGAGGGCGCCGTCCGCTTCCTGGACGCGCAGGGACGGACGCTGCTGCAGGAGCGGGAATCGCAGCCGTGCATTTTGCAGGAAAAGCCCGTGATGAAAAATATCTTCCATAAAAATGCCGCCATCCGCTACCGGGAAAGCGTGGACGGCGTGCGCGCCTCCACGGAGGACTACGAGACCTATGTGGACCGCCAGGCGTACACCTGCAAGCTCTCATTGCGCCTGGACGCCGACGAGGGATTGTATGGCCTGGGCTCTCATGAGGAAGGCTACGGCAACCTTCGCGGCAGGATGCGCGAGCTCTACCAGCACAACATGAAGGCTGTGGTCCCTGTGCTGGTATCCACCAAGGGATGGGGTATGCTTTTCGACCTGGGTTGCCTGATGATCTTCCATGACGACGCGGAGGGAACGTATCTCTGGGCGGACTGCGCCGACGAAATGGATTATTACTTCATGGCGGGCGGTTATCCCAACGTGATGAAAACGTACGCAGCGCTCACCGGCCCCACGCCCCTGCTGCCCCGGTACGCATTCGGCTATGTGCAGTCCAAGGAAAGGTACAAGGACGCGCAGGAGCTGGTCAGTGTCGTGAAGGAATACAGGCAGCGCCAGGTGCCCCTGGACATGATCGTGCTGGACTGGCGCAGCTGGCCGGGCGACCTGTGGGGATTCAAGATTTTTGATCCGGACCGTTTCCCCGACCCTGGCGCCATAACCGAAAAGCTACATCAGCTGGGCGCGAAAATGATGATTTCCATCTGGCCCTCCATGCAGGGGGACGCCAACGAAAACCGCGCCGAGATGCTGGCCAACGATTGCATGCTGGGTAACGGCACCATTTACAACGCCTTTGACAGCAAGGCCCGGGAGCTATACTGGAAGCAGGCCTATGAGGGCCTGTTCCGCTACGGCGTGGACGCCTGGTGGTGCGACTGCAGCGAACCCTTTGAATCCGACTGGCATGGCCGCATCAAGCCCGAGCCCTTTGAACGTGTCCGGCTGAACACGGAGGAATCCAAAAAATACCTCGACCCGGCGCAAATCAATCTGTACAGCCTGTACCACGCGCAGGGAATCTACCAGGGACAGCGCGGCGTCACAGACCGCAAGCGGGTGGTCAACCTGACCCGCTCCTCCTATGCCGGGCAGCACCGCTACGCCACCATCGTATGGTCCGGAGACGTTTCCTCCAGCTGGGAGGTGCTTCGCCGGCAAGTCCCCGAAGGGCTGAACTACTGCGCCACCGGTGAAAACTACTGGACCACCGATGCCGGCGGCTTCTTCCCCATGGGACACGGAGGCGCGTGGTTTGGCGCGGGCGACTTCAACGATGGCGTGAACGATCTGGGCTTCCGCGAGCTCTATGTGCGCTGGCTTCAGTTCTCCGCTTTCCTGCCCATGATGCGCGCCCACGGCACGGGCACGCCGCGGGAAATCTGGCAGTTCGGCGAAAAGGGCGACCCATGGTATGACGCCATTGAAAAGATCATTTGCTTCCGGGTTCGCCTGCTGCCCTACCTGTATACCCTGGCCGCCCAATGCACCAGCGACGGCATGCCCATGCTGCGCGTACCTGCGCTGGTCTTTCCCGGCGACGCAGCCCTGCGCCAGCACACTGATCAAATGATGCTCGGCAACGACCTGTTGGTTCAGCCTGTTACCCGCCCGATGACCTATGGCCCGGGAAGTCAGGAGATCAGCCCCTATAACGACCAGGTGTCCGTTTATCTGCCCCAGGGAAGCCTGTGGTACGCCTGGGAGAGCGCCTGCCCGCTGGAAGGCGGACAAACCCTATGCGTCCATGCGCCGCTGGATATCGTGCCCCTGTTCGTCCGCGCCGGCGCCATCATCCCAACCGGGCCAGTCATGCAGTACGCCGACGAAATCGAGCATCCGCCCCTGCTGCTCACCATCTATCCGGGCAGCGACGGCGCTTTTACCCTCTATGACGACGAGGGCGACGGATACGGTTATGAAAACGGCGCGCAGGCCCGCATCCCCTTTGTCTGGGATGACGACGCAAGGCGGCTCACCATCGGTCCGCGGAGCGGAAGCTATCCCGGCATGGCGCCGTCGCGCCAGCTGACGGTCCGCTTGATGGGCGGAAAAGAAGTCACGCTCCAGTATACCGGTACAGAGCAGGTCGTCGACCTGTAAGCATAAGGAGGAGAAGCATATGTTTATTCGACAGGTGAAAACTGAAAACGGCTGGGTTCGCGGCATCCAGGCCGCCGACCCCCGCATTACCGCCTACAAAGGCATTCCCTTTGCCGCGCCGCCCGTAGGCAAAAACCGCTGGCGGGCTCCGCAGCCCTGCGCCGATTGGGAGGGCGTGCTGGACTGCTTTGATTTCAAGCCCATTTCCATGCAGGCGGTTCCGCCGCTGGATGAAAAAAACGTCTATACCCGGGAATGGTCCGTGGATCCCGACCTGGCCATGAGCGAGGACTGCCTATACCTGAACGTATGGGCGCCCGCAGACCCCAAGGCCAAGAATCTTCCCGTCTTCGTGTGGTATTTCGGCGGCGGGCTGCAGGTGGGGCATCCCTCGGAAATGGAATTTGACGGCGAGCGTCTGGCCCGCCGGGGCATTGTGGTAGTGACCGTCAATTACCGCCTGAACGCCTTCGGCTTCCTGTGCCACCCGGAAATTAGCGCGCAGCAGCCGGATGCTCCGGCAAACTTCGGCCACCTGGACCAGCAAGCCGGCACCCGGTGGGTTAAGCGCAACATCGCGGCCTTCGGCGGCGATCCGGAGCGCATCATCATCGGCGGCCAGTCCGCAGGCGGCGGCAGCGTTATGAACCAGCTGACTTCCCCGCAGAACGCCGGCCTGTTCCAGGGCGCCATTGTGGAAAGCGGCGTATCCGCCAATGTATATCCCGCCGCTCGCAGGTTTGGCATGACTCCCAAGCTGTCGGAGGCCGAGAAGCGGGGCGTGGAATTCTTTGACTACCTGGGCGTCAAGACGCTGGAGGAGGCCCGGGCCATGGACGCCCAGGAGCTGATGGAAAAGGTCAAGGCGTACGGCGGTTTCTGGGGAACGGTGGAGGACGGCGTTTTCTGCGTGGGCGACGCAATGCAGTTGTTCATGGAAAACAAGCGCATTCAGTGCCCGGTACTGTGGGGCCGCACCTCTTCGGAATTCTTCGTTGGGCCGGAGGTTGAAAGCAAGGAAGACTTTGTGGCCATGGCCCGAACAGTCTTTGGAGAAAAGGCGGACGCCTACCTGCGTCTGTTTGACCTGGAGCACGCCTCCCTGGAAGATATCCGCCGGCAGGCTTCCGTATCCAGCATTGACCTGGCCGTTCGGTCCGCCTGCGTGGTAAATCAGCGGCTGAAAACGGGCAACGCGCTATACTATTACAACTTTGACGCGGAGATTCCCGGCTGGGATCATCCGGGCACCTTCCATTCCGTGGACCTGTGGTTCTTCTTTGAAACGCTGGCCAAGTGCTGGCGGCCCTTTGTGGGCAAGCATTATGACCTGGCACGGCAGATGTGCTCCTACTGGGCGTATTTCATCAAGCAGGGCAATCCCAACGGTTTGGATGCCACCGGCGAACCGCTTCCCCAGTGGGATGCGTGCACGCCCGACAATGCCGCGTGCATGGTGTTCGGCGATACCGCCGTCCAGTCCAACGAACAGCCCAACGAGCTGATGCAGCTGCTCATGGACCGTTACCTGATTCAGAAGGGGTTTGCGGGACTTAATGGATAATGTGCCACTCACCACTGTTACTTTGCAAGCTTAAGGGTACGGAAGGCACCGCAAATTGGACGATTTTCCGTTGAACGGGCACAGAAAAAAGAATCGGTTATAGAATAAGGCGATATTATGCGGCCTCACTTCGAATTTTACGGGGAGTGAGGTCATTCTTCTAGGCAATACACTCATAGTTACCGAGGTGAACGTACGATCTAGACAACCGGGTGATCCCCTGCCGCAACAACGGACAGGCTACCCGCAAGTACGCCATCCGTGCTCGGGATGCCATCACTTTCTTGCGCCTGCGGGATACGTTCCCGGCGAGCAAGGGCTTTTGCGCCATTGCCAACAAGAGCTGAAAGCACGACAGGATCATATAGCAGCTGATCACCACGGCTAACAAGGAGAACAAAAACCATCTGTGAACTGCGCAAGTACATGCTGGAAAACGGCATCCATTACACCCTGCATGGCAACTGCTATTTTCCGGATTTCACGGACCAGGAGGACTGTACCTCCCTGGGCAGATGAGCGGACCTGCATCGGACTTTCTTCAAGGAGCATCGGTCCCACGCCTATGTGGAGATGCTCTTCGCAGACAAGCAGGCGCCCTACCTGCGCGACTTCCAGACGCAGGCTGAGGAGTGGCATCAGCGGATGGAGGAGCAAATGCAACAGGCCGAAAGCGTGAGGGAGGAATTGAAAGCTTACGATCCCATGGGTTGGCAGGATGAGCGGGATTGCCGCCCGGGCCGGAGAGATGGTCATGGAGGAATGGGTGAACCAATAACAAAAGTGGCAGGCACTCGCCCAAACGGGTGCCTGCCACCATGCATAATTGGCATGGATAAGAGGCGTGGAAAAGAGTTCTCTCTCCGCCTTGATTTTATTTTTTGCGGTAATGTCGTAGCCATTCGATGTTTCACGTATGGAAAGGCCGGCGCTTGTATCTAACAGGCTTCGGCTTTTTTGCATGGAGCTTGCGCCTCGAAGATGCTGCCGCCTGCAGCTGCTTTTAGGGAATTAACCATTTTTACGCATCCAAAAAGAAATGCATATACACTTGCAACGCTGTGTATAATTGAAAAAAGATGTTTTATTTGGCTATTATTAAACCAAATCTGAATAAATGCACATTTACTTTTTAATTTGTCTGTGCTAAGGTAAAGCCACAGTCAGCGGAAACGGCAAAACAAAAAATCTTCCATATGAATTAGGAAACCACGGTTTGACGGGCGACTGCCAAACGAAAAGAGGCGACTTGTATGCCGTTTGCTTTTTCCAATAAAGAAAGGAGCCGAAGCCATGCGCCCCAGAAAAATCGTATTTATCGGAGCCGGAAGCTTCATATTTACACGGAACTTGTGCCGGGATATTCTTACCTTTGAGAAGCTGCGGGGTGTGGAACTGTGGCTGGTGGATATTGATCCGGACAACCTGGAGATGGCGCGGCGGATGGTCCAGCGGTATGTGGACGAGGGCGGATATCCCGCCACGGTGCACTGCACCCTGGACCGGCGGGAGGCGCTGCCTGGGGCGGACGGCATCCTGTGCACCATTCAGGTGGGCGGCCGGGCTGCGCTGACGGACGAGCTGGGGATTCCCTCCAAATACGGGATCGAGGCCGCCATTGGCGATACTCGTGGGTGCTGGGGAATCTTCTGCTATCTGCGCACCATCCAGGCGGTGGTGGATATCGCAGCCGACGTGCAGGAGCTGTGCCCTGACGCGATCTTCCTCAACTACACCAATCCCATGGCCATGATCTGCCGGACGGTGCAGACCTTATATCCGTCGCTGAACTTTATCGGCCTGTGCCACAGCGTTCAGGAGACGGCCATGCTGCTGGCCAAGTGGCTCCAGGTGAAAACGGAGGACCTGACCTATACCTGCGCCGGAGTAAATCACACGGCCTTCTATCTCCGGCTGCAATGCAAGGGCCAGGATGCGTATCCCATGCTGCGCCAGGTGGTGGATCAGCCTGAGATCTACCGCACCGAGCGCGTGCGAATTGAAATGTTCAAGCATCTGGGATACTTTGTAACGGAGAGCTCCTATCACAACAGCGAGTACAACGGCTGGTTCCGCAAGCGGGACGACCTAATGATGAAATATTGCCCGCCCGTCCACTTTGACGGTACGCCCGGGGAGCATATAAGCCAGCGGCTGAAGCAAGGCGGCTTCTTCGGCGGACGGTCCCGCCAGGATATGCTGGAGGCCTGGTTCCAGCAGGATATCACCCTGGAGCGGGGGCATGAATTTGCCAGCTACATTTTCAACGCCTGCTTCGGCGACCATACGCCCTTTGAGTTCAACGGCAATGTACGGAATTTCGGTCTGATCGACAACCTGCCCTATGGCGCGTGCGTGGAGGTGCCCATGCTCGCGGGTCCCAACGGCATCAAGGCAACCCACGTGGGTCCCTTGCCCCCTGAACTGGCCCTGCTGAACAGCATCGAGAGCCAAACGGAAGAGATGGCGGTGGAGGCTTACCTGCGCAAGGATAAATCCCTGATCTACAAGGCGATTTATTATGATCCCTATGCTTCTGCCAAGCTTGGCCTGGACGAGCTGAAGGCCATGACGGATGAGATGTTTGCCGCGTGCGGCAAGTATCACAGCTTCTGGTAAGGCGTCCGGGCGCCCCTGAAAAAGGCTTCTCACAGCCGAAGCGGACGGACCGTCGCCTCGGCTGTCAGGCGATTCAAATCTTGCGCAACAAAAGGAGGTGAGGGGTTCATGTCCAATGTGAGCATGCTTCCCCGCAAGTCGTTCCGTACCCGCTTGATCAAGGATGTCAAACGGTACAAGTTCGTCTATCTCATCGGTTTCCTGTGCTTGATATACTATATCATCTTTAACTACCTGCCCATGGGCGGCATCGTCATTGCGTTCAAGGACTTCCGCGCGGCGCGGGGTATCTTTGGCAGCAACTGGGCCGATCCCTGGTACAAGTATTTCGATCAGTTTTTCAATGGGTACTACTTTGGGCGCCTGCTGCGCAATACGCTGCTTATCAACCTGCAGGACCTGCTGTTCGGCTTCCCGGCGCCCATCATTCTGGCGTTGCTGCTCAACGAGCTGCGGAGTCAGCGCTACAAGCGCGTGGTGCAGACGGTCTCCTACCTTCCGCATTTTATCTCCCAGGTGGTTGTGTGCGGCATCATCCTGGACTTCTTCTCCTCCAGCGGCGTGGTGAATCAGGTCATCGAAGCGCTTGGCGGTTCCAAAACCCTGTTTATGCAGGATGCGAAGTATTTCCAGCCGATTTACGTGGGCACGGGCATCTGGCAGAGCGTGGGCTACGGTTCCATCATCTACCTGGCGGCGCTGGGCGGCATTGACGGGGACCTGTACGACGCGGCCACCATTGACGGCTGCAACCGGTTCGGGCGGGTGATCCACGTGACCCTGCCGGGCATCCTGCCAACCATTGTGATTATGCTGATCCTGCGCGTGGGCAGCATGCTGAACGTAGGCTTTGAAAAAATCATTCTGCTGTACAACGAAACCACCTATGAAACGGCAGACGTGATATCATCTTTTGTCTACCGTTATGGCATGCAGAAAGGCAATTACAGCTATGCCACAGCGGTGGGTCTGTTCAACTCCTTGTTTAATTTTCTCCTGCTGATTGGCGTGAACGCATTCAGCCGGCGGGTCAGCGACATTTCGCTCTGGTAAGGGGGTGCGACGTATGAATAGCGCCATCATGGGGAACAAGCGCGCCAAGAAGGCGAGTAACTGGAATTATGGAAAAACCTCCGTGGGGAGCAAGATATTCAACGCATGCAATGTCCTGTTCATGCTGTTGCTGATGGTGGTTACCATCTATCCGTTCCTGTATGTGCTCTTTGCGTCCTTGAGCGATCCGCTGAAGCTGTATTCCCATTCGGGGCTGTTGCTTTCGCCCCTGGGCTTTTCCTTGAAGGGGTACGGATTTGTGCTGAACTACCGGGCCATCTGGAACGGCTATGCGGTGACGCTGTTCCTGGCGACGGTGGGCACGGCGTGCACGCTGGCCTCTTCCCTGCTTTTTGCCTATGTGCTTAGCAAAAAGGACAGCATGCTGCATAGCTTTTTCACCTTTACCGCCATTTTCACCATGTATTTCAATGGCGGCATGGTGCCCACCTACCTGATCGTCAAGGAAGTGGGCCTCCTGGACTCTGTGTGGTCGCTGATTATTCCGGGCCTGATCAGCACGTATTACGTGATTATCCTGCGCACGTCGCTGATTGGCATTCCCAAGGAGATGACGGAATCGGCGGAGCTGGACGGCGCCAACGAATTCACCACCCTGATCCGCATCCTGATTCCGCTGATCATGCCCACCATTGCCGCCATCAGCCTGTTTATCGTGGTGGGGTATTGGAACAGCTGGACCAGCGCCCTGCTCTATATCCAGGATAACAAGAAGATGCCCCTGCAGATGGTTCTGCGGCAGATCCTGGTGAACAACGACGCCTCCGCCGCCTCCGGCATGGGCAGCAGCAACCGCTCCGGCGAAGATCAGGCCACCCGTATGCTGCTGAAATATGCAACCATCATGGTTTCGGTTATTCCGATCATTTGCGTGTATCCGTTCCTGCAAAAGTACTTTACCAAGGGCGTGATGATCGGCGCCCTCAAGGGCTAATCAACCGGGAATTGCAGTATGGCTGCTAAGCCATATGGCAAATAAAGAAGGAGGTTTTACCATGAAAAAACTGCTTACCCTGGTGCTGGCGTTTCTGCTGATCGCAAGCGTCGTACCCCTCGCATCCCTGGCGGAGCAGGCGGAAGAACCCATTGAGATCACGTACTTCCGCCCGGAGCTCAGCCGGAACTCCGTGGCATATTATGCGGACACCGCCTGGGTTCAGGAGCTGGAAAAGCGCCTGAACATCAAGCTGACCATCCTGGGACCGGCCAGCTCGGACGACTATAACACCGCAGTGAACGCCATGCTGGTTTCCGGCGAGTATCCCGATCTGCTCTACTATGACTGGACGCAGTATTCCGGGGGCGCGCTGGCCGGCGTGGAAGACGGTGTTATCGTACCCGTCAGCGAGATTCCCGAGTACAAGGAACAGGTTTCCAACTGGTTTGACATCATCGAAAGCAACGACGATATCCGCCGCGCTGTTACCCAGGACGACGGCTCCATCGTTACCTTCTGCCACTGGGAACCCGACATCGCCCGTTCGGCCTACTGGGGCTATGCCATCCGCAAGGACTGGCTGGATCGCCTGGGGCTGGAAGTGCCCACAACCATCGACGAGCTGTACACCGTGCTGAAGGCCTTTAAGGCGAACGACGCCAACGGCAATGGCGATCCCAACGACGAGATCCCCTTCAGCTGCTGCAACTGGTGGGGCACCGCGCATCCCGGCATGGACACCCTGGCCGCCGCTTTCTCCGCCAAGGTGAACGTGATGTACCGCAATCCGCAGACCGGCGACGTGACCTACTGGACGGAATACAACGATGGCGAGAACTTCAAGTCTTACGTGGAGACCATGCAGAAGTGGTATGCGGAAGGCCTGATCGACGAGGAATTCGTCAGCCAGAAGTACGACGCCTGGGCTGCCAAGATTACCAGCGACAGAGTCGGCATGTTCTTCTGCTACCCCGACAACATCGGCAGCTTTGAAGCTTCCATCAAGCAGACCCTGATCGACAACAACTATGGCGATCCCGACAATGTCATGATCTACGGCATGGTGCCCATGAAGGGCATTGACGGCGTCCCCTACACCTATGACGGCGACAACGCCATGGTGAGCTATGCCGGCGCGAACCAGCCCACGGTCATCACCACCGCTGCGGTGGAGAACGGCCACGTTGAGAAGTGCCTGGAGCTGCTGAACTATCTGTACTCCGAAGAGGGCAGCGAGCTGATCAACTGGGGCGTGGAAGGCGTCTCCTACATCCGCAACGAGGACGGCACGCATTCCTGGACCGAGAAGGTGACCAATGATCCCGACTACGGCATGGCTGACGCGGTGTTCAAGTACGCGCTGCCGACGCTGGGCGGCTGGCCCAAGGCCATGAGCTATGAGGCTTGGGGCACCATGAACCTGGTGGAGCCCGACCAGATCATCACCCACCAGAACTACGCCAAGTCCGACACCAGCCTGGACCTGCCGGGCTTTGCGCTGAATGCGGAGGAGCAGGAAGCATACAACATGGTCATCACGGAAGTGAATACTGCGGTTTCCGAGGTGTATCTGTCCGTGATCACCGGTAAGCGGCCTTTGGAGGACCTGGATAGCCTGCTGTCCCAGGTGGAGAGCATGGGCGTACAGGATGCCATTGACGCTTATCAGTCCGCTTATACCCGCTACCTGAGCCGCTAAACGCCAGCGGGAAAGCCCCGCTTGCGCCGTATCCGGGTAGCATGGACCGCGTGGGGCATCGCAAGATGCCCCACGCTAATTACAGAAGCGAGGATCTGTCCATGATTGCATTTGCAAAGATGAATTATCCTATCCCTTATATTCCTGCGGATAGGCGTTATGACCTGTTGCCTGAGCACAGCATATGCTCTATCGCGCCGGCGGACATTACGGCGGATGACTTTATCACCGGTAACGGAACGCTGCGCGTGGAGTCGGCGGGCCGCCCCTATGACGATGAAATGGCCTATACCCAGGAGCTGCTTTACGAGCCCCTGTGGGAAAAAACGCCCTTGCCGCCGGACCTGCGCCCCTATCTGCCGCGGATCCGCCAGCTGCTCCTGGAGGGCAAGCCGGAGGAAACGGACAAGCTCCTGGATGAGGCGCAGAAGGTGGCGGGATTTGACAAATACATGAATTTTGACAACAAAATTCTGTATCCCACAGGTTCCCCGCGGCTGCATACCGCTTTCTGGCTTTCCTTCAAGCAGCCGAAGCAGGAGAAGACCTGGGATTACCTGCGCTGGCTGGACATGCAAAACGGCATGATCACCTCCACCTGGACCAATGCTCAGGGCGTATACCGCAGCGAGGTATTCGCGGCCTATGACGGGGACGTGATTGTCAACCGTTTCAGCGCGCCTCAGGGAAAGCTGGATCTGGAGATAGAGATTACCCTGCCCGGGCGGCCCTTTGGCTACGGCAATGTATTTTTTAAGCAGCCCTTTGTGAAGAGCACCCATGAGCTGAAAATCACGGAGCGGCTCATCAGCTTGGCCTGGGCCTACAACCCCGACTTTGGGCACAAGGGATACGCGGCGGCGATTCGCCTGATTCCCCAGGGCGGCAAACTGACGGCCACGGAAACGGGCGTCACCCTCACCGGCGGCGATGGGCTGATCATCGTTTCCAAAATTGTCAAGTTCGAGAGCGATTTTACCTTTGCGTGCGCGCAGCCGGTATGCGATGCGCTGCTGGCCATGGAGGTGGAATTTGACAAGCTGCTGCAGGGCAACCAGCGCCACATCGGCCAGCGCATGGACCGCTCCCGGATCCACCTGGGCAAGAAAGAGGATTACGTGCTCTCCGGCGAAGAGCTGCTGGCGCGCACCCACAGCGATGAGGAGCTGGACCCGATGCTGCTGGAAAAGCTCTACGATATGGGGCGCTTCTTCCAGATTTATGAGACCGGCACCATTCCGCCCATGATGGGACAGCACAACATCAACACCAACCTGCAGGTATGCGCGGGCAACAACACCGGCCTGGATGAGGAGATGGACGTCTACTTCCGCTATTATGAAAGCAAGTTTGACGACTTCCGCACCAACGCCAAGCTGCTCTTCGGCGCACGGGGCCTGCTGGCCAGCGTGCATTGCGATCCGGACTCCGGGCTGTATTATCATTTCTCCCGTACCTATCCGCATTATTGCTGGACGGGATGCCTGGGCTGGGTGTACAACGAGCTGTGGGGACATTATCTGGTGACGGGCGACAAGGACTTCCTGCGGAACCGGCTGATCCCCGCCTACAAGGAAATGGCGCTGTTCTTTGAGGACTATGCCTGCGACAAGGGCCCGGATGGGAAGGTTATCTTCTATCCCTCCTTCTCTCCGGAGGATCCGACGCCCAATCCCGGTTATGAAACCGTGACCTGCCGCAGCATCAATCCCACGCGCATCAATTCCGTGATGGATATCGCCATTTGCCGGGAGATTCTTACCAACCTCATCGACGGGTGCAAGACGCTGGGCATCGAAGCGGAGCAGATCCCCCACTGGGAGGCGCAGCTGGCGTCCCTGCCCACGTACCTGCTGGACCAGGAGGGCGGATTGAAGGAATGGGCCTGGGCGGATATCGAGGAAAACTACAACCACCGCCATGTGTCCCACCACTACGACGTGTGGCCCGGCCGCGCGATTACCCCGGAGACCGAGCCTGAGCTGACCAAGGCCATCATTATTTCCAACCGCAAGCGCGGCCAGCAGGACGACTCCGCCCATGGCATCATCCACCGCGCGTTTACCGCCATCCGCCTCCGGGATCCCGAGGAAGCTGTGCAGAACCTTTCCCAGCTGTTCAATCACGGCTTTGTGCGCCGCACGCTGCAAACCAGTCACTTCCCGTACCGGGGCGTATTCCCGGATCTGCAGGGCGCCGTGCCCGCCTTCCTGATTGAAATGGCGGTCTACAGCGCTCCGGGCCTTGTGGACTTCCTGCCCATGATGCCGGACAATCTGATGCAAGGCGCTATCGACGGCGTATGGCTGTACACCTTCGCCAAGCTGGAGCACATGCAATGGTCCGAGCAGGGCGCCAGCGCCACGCTAACCTCCAATGAGGAGCAGACGCTTACGCTGTCCTGCCACCGGAAGGTAACGCGCATGCTGATCAACGGCCAGGAGCAGCCCATACAGGACGCCGGCGTGAAATATCATTTCCGCCAGGGCGAAACCATCCAAGTGGAAATCGTTTTCTAAGCGCACAAGCAGGGAGAGGGCCCGCATGGCAATGCGGGCCCTCTTAGCAGAAAGGAAAGGAATACGCCATGAGAAAAGCAAGCATGACGCTGCATCCGTCCTACCGGATCGGCAGCATTTCCCCCAGGCTGTTCGGGGCGTTCCTGGAGCCCATTGGCAGCATGGTCAATGGGAGCATGTACAACCCCAAGCACCCCACGGCCGACGAGCTTGGCCTGCGGCAGGACTTTATCCAGGGCCTGCGGGAGGCCGGGCTTTCCTGCGTGCGCCTGCCGGGCGGCAACTTCGTCTCTGGATGGAACTGGAAGGATTCCATTGGCCCCAGGGCGCAGCGCAAAACACGGCTGGACCTGGCCTGGCACCAGTTTATTCCCAACGATGTGGGACATGACGAATACCTGCAATGGGCCGAGCGCGTGGGCGCGGAACCGCTGTATACCATCAACCTGGGCACCGGTTCGCTGAACGACGCCACAGACCTGGTGGAGTATACCAATTTCCAGGAAGGGACCTATTGGTCGGACCTGCGGGCGCAATATGGTCACAAGGCGCCCTATGGGGTAAAGGTTTGGTATTTGGGAAATGAAATGGACGGGCCGTGGCAGGTAGCCTCCTGGGAGAAGGATCCCAAGGGATACGGCGTGCTGGCCCACGAGACCTCCAAGGCCATGAAATTTGTTGATCCCACCATCGAAACGGTGGCCTGCGTTTCCAGCTCGCCGTTCCTGAGCCATTATCCGGATTGGGACAAGCAAGTGCTGGAGCAGTGCTATGAAACGGTGGACTATATTTCCATGCACCACTACCATTCGGCGCCCGTGGGCAATGTCGCGGGGATGCTGGCAGGGTATCAGGCCTTTGAGCAATATATCCGCACGGAGGAGGCGCTGTGCGATTATATCAAAACCCAGCTGCGTTCCCGGAAAACCATGATGCTTTCCCTGGACGAATACGGGTCGATGATGCGGCCGGAAAAGAAGGCGCATTACGGAATGAACGGCCGAATGGCTGCCACATCCTTCTACACCATCGATCCCGAGCAAAAATACATCCGGCATGATCCCGACGATTGGAGCAGCCGCCAGAGGCCGCCGCTGGTGGGGGAGATGACGCGGACGCTGGGCACCGCCAGCGTATTGCTCACCCTTTTGCGCCACGCGGACCGCATCAAGATCGGTTGCGCCACCGGCGGCCTGGGAGACCTGTGCATGACCAGCCGGGAGCATGTGTGGCGCGGCGCGTCCTATTATCCCTTTGCGCAGCTCATGCGCTATACCAAGGGAAGTTCGCTGCTTCCGGTGGTGACCTGCGATACCTATGACGTGGAGGGCTACGCCATTGACGACATGAACCAGTACTATGGCTTTGAAGGGGCGAACTACATTCAGTCCGCCGCCGCCATCAATCAGGAGGAAAACGAAATGGCCGTATTCGTGCTGAATGCGGACTCGGAGGATGCCCAGGAATTCACCCTGGATGTGCGGGGCTTTGAGGGGTGGCGGTTCGCGGGCCATTCAACGCTTTACGCGGAGGATGCGCAAGCGCGCAACGATTACGAGCACCCTGACGTATTGGTTCCCCGGGAAGTGCCCGGCACGGCCTGCCACAACGGCCTGTGCACTGCGGTGCTCCCCAAGCTCTCCTGGAATATGTTCCGCTTTGTGAAATAACGGCGGGGGGGCCGGGGAGAACGCAGGCGGCGTTTTTCCCCGGCCCCTGAAAGCGAGAGAACGTTATGAAATATATCCAACGCAGCGCACTGGCTGCCATGTATCGCGGCCCCGAGCACCCCATCGACGAAAGCTATGCGGAGCTGAAGCTGCTGCGCGCCGCCTGTGCCGGAGACGCGGAGCAGGCGTGCGGTTTGTTCCGGGAGCAGAAGCAGTTTGGCGGCGAGCCCTGCGCCATTGACACGCCATACCGGCGCTATACGGGACTGAGCGGCGTCCGCGCCTTTGTGCGCGAATGGCTGGAGCGGTTTCATGCCGGCGCAGCGAAGGTCACGCCCGTGATGCAGACCCGGGCAAACGGGCGCTCCGTGACGGAGCTGGAGGTCAGCTTTGTCTCTCCGGAGGGCGTCAGGCAAGTGCCTTTTTTCGTGGTTGCGGATCTGCGCGCAGGCGGGCTGCTGGACGAGGTGCGGCTATACACGCACTGTTCGTTTATCCCGGGGCTCCAGCCCTATCGTGCGCCCCTGTTTCCGGCCTGCCACCTGGAGAAGGGGGAACTGGGCCTGCTCACGGGGGCCGTGCGGGAATATTACGCGGGGCTGCATCACCTTCCCTCAGCGGACGTTGACCGGATTATGCGCTGCATGTCGGAACACTGCAAGTTCGGCGGCTATGAACCGCTGGAACCCGGCCGAGAGCCGGTGATGGACGATCGCAAGCTGATGCGCGCGAAATATGAGCAAATGGCGCAGTACATTCCCCGCTGCGTTGCCATGCGCTACGTGACGCTAATCGACGACGGCCGCACCTGCGTGATCGAATGGGTGCATATCGTTTCCAACGCCGGGCGGGATGAGCGCGGCAGAATCGCCATGTCGGGCATCGCGGCATATGAACGGGGCGAGGACGGCCTGCTTTGCTCTGTCCGCATCAGCGACTATGCGGGAATGGAGGCTGCCATCGATTGGTCGCGTTTACCCATCACCAAGGAGGAGGCGCAGCGGATCAACCATGTGGAGGAATTCCGGTAAACCCATTGCGCCTATCTGGCAGGGGGCCTGCGCACCGCGATGACGTTGCCAGGAAGCGACGGGAATTTACTGCAAAAACTTATTATGATATAATGATGCGCTCACGGGGATAAAGGAACATAACCGCAATGTGAAACGTGCTGCATGCGGAACAAGGAGGCAACGCCAATGAAGAGAACAGTCATTTTTCTGCTGTGTCTGCTACTCATACTATGCGGCGGAAACCATGCGTCCCACGCCAGCGAGGAAGTGCCCATTCTGGGCAAGGGAGATTACTTTCCCCTGGAGCAGCCTGTGCAGCTGACCGCCTGGGTTGTCAACGCTGTGGACAACATCAGCATCAAAAACAGTTATGTGCTGGACTGGATCCGTGAGGAAACCAATGTTGACTTGCAGATCACCAAGGAGTTTTCTGGCAGCGGCGCAAAGTACAAGCTGAGCTTGAGCGTGGCGACGGCGCAGGAGCTTCCGGACATCTTGCTATGTACGCGCTGGACAAAGGCCGAATGTGCGCTATATGGCATGCAAGGACTTGTGCTGCCCTTGGACGCCTATCTGGAAGACTGCGAAAACTGGAATAAGCTCACCGAGATCTGCGGGCCCGAGCATGTAAGCGACTTGATGATGCCTGACGGGCATATCTACTGCTACGGCGCGGTGAATGAGTGCTTCCATTTGACCCATCAGGCCCGGATGTGGCTGTACAAGGATTGGGTGGACCTGCTGCTGGATGGACGCCTGCCCGAAACCACGGAGGAGTTTTATGACTATCTCTGCAAGGTGGCGACGATGGATCCCAACGGCAACGGTATTGCGGACGAGATTCCGCTGACCGGTCAGATTGACGAGGGTTGGGCCAACGATCCGTTCACATTTCTGAGCAACGCCTTTGTGCATAACAACACCATCTATGGCTCCACCAATCAAACCGTGGCGTCGGGCTGCTATCTGGAGGATGGCGAGGTGCGGTGCAATTGGGTGGAGGAGGAATATCGGGAAGCGCTGCGCTATATGAACCGCCTGTACAGCGAAGGGCTGCTGCATAGCCAGGTATTTTCACAGAATCAGCAGCAGATGACCGCGCAGGTGGAGGCGACGCCCAATGTGGTGGGCGCGGTGGCATGCGGATATATTCCTTCCGTGCGCGACGAGCCCCGGGCAGACGGCACCTGGACCGATTGGGTGTGCCTCCCGCCCCTGATGGGCCCGTACGGAACGCGCATGAGCTACCAAAGCAATTATGATTACTTCTACAACTGCAACGGCCTGATTACCCGCGACTGCCGCGATCCCGAAACGGCAGTGCAGCTGTTTGATTTCCTGGCCAGTTCCGAGGGAAACCTGGTGCAGAACTATGGCATAGAGGGCGTGAACTGGGCGTGGAGCGACGAAGGCGTCGGCCTGGACGGCGGGCCGTCCATCTACAAATTCTTCTGGGACAGCGCCGAGGAGGGAGCATCCGTCAATTGGCCGGCGGATGTGCATATTGGGTCCATGTTTGACGCTTTCCGCCTGGGGCTTCAGGTGGAGGAAGGAACCTACAACGGGGAGAAGATCCTTTGGGAATGCGCTGAAAGCTACGACCACTTCAGTCCTGGCAAGGAAACGGTTTATCCCAACATCGCCTACACGGCGGAACAGTCGCAGGAGCTGATCAGATACCAGGCTCCCATTGAGGAGTATGTTCGCCGCTCCCTGATCCAGTTCGTTTCCGGCAGCATGAATCTGGACGCGAATTGGTGTGCTTATTTGGATATGCTGGATATCCTGGGCCAGGAGAACTACCATGCCCTGCTCCAGGAAGCATATGACGATTATTGCCAGATGAATCCCTGACCGTGAAACGCAGGAAGGCACTTTTCGCATATCCGCGGCGTAAACAGCCGGTCTTTACAGGATCGAACTGAATCATCTCCCGCTCAGACTGTCAAAAAAACCTTGGAGGCGTCGGAGGTGCCGCAGCCCCTTCGACTTTCATTCGTGTAAGCCGGCTTTGCCGGCT
>OLSM01001429.1_pt1 | contig 17764 bp, 23 predicted proteins | sample 1672721 | NCBI WGS metagenome assembly OLSM01 (sample SAMEA3136717, study PRJEB25190) | human gut metagenome | reverse complement strand
AGGCCCTCGGCGGCGTCGTAGAAGAACTGGTTCTGCCCGAAGTTCTGGCCGTCCATCCCCGCCGTGATGATGGTCTTGGAGATGATTTTGGCGTACCGCTCGGCCTTGGCCTTGTAGAGCAAAGTGTCCGGGTGATCCCGGTAGGCGTCCATGTACTTGTTCACCAGGTGCAACAGGTTGAAGCCATCCGACTTTGTGGGGTTGCGCAGGTCGATGACCCCTACACGGTAGCCGTAGCACTCCTGGGCGATCCTGCCGTAATTGCGCACCACGTCGCCTTTTGTGTCCGTGGAGAGGAAGGACATCCCCGAAGCCAGGGCATACTCTAGGCAGGGGTACAGCCAGTAAGCGGTTTTGCCCACGCCGGCGGCGCCGATCATAACAGCGTGGACATCCCCGGTGTCCACCAGGGCCGTGGTTTCTTCAGCGGTCTTGGGGATGGGATGGGAACGACGCAGCAGCTTCACCACCAGGACATTCCACACGGTGCGAAGGCCGTTGCCCAGGCGGTGACGTTTGGTCAGGCATCCCACCACGATGCCCTGCTCGGTGGGAAGGTGCTCCCCTTTTCGCCACAGCTCTGGCTCGAACCGCACATGGGTGTACGTCTTTTTGATTTCTCCCTTGGTGGCCCACCGGGCGGTGCCGTGCTGCCCGTGGCCCACGGTCTTGGCCTTGATGTTCAGGCTGTACATCCCCGACAGACCGGCGATCAGCCCCAGGGTGGCGAACATAGCCGACCCGGCAATCACCAGCTTCACGATTGGCTCCAAAATTTTCAACTCCTCTCTGGTTCTCAGCAATCCTCGAAGCAGAAAAGAAAAAAGGCCGCGAATCTTCCACCCTGTGGAAAATCCGAAGCCCGATTTCTTTTCTCCAGCTTGTTTTCTGGTTTACCGGTACTCTACCAGTAACTCTCTATGATTTTTCTTTTCTGCTTATCCTTCACCTGGTATAGTTCCCCTTCCCCTGTCACCATGACACCCTCCCCCTGTCAGGGAACAGGCAGACTTCCCCCTTGAAAGTGATATTGCGTTTTCACATGGTCATTGTCATACTCTCGTTTTCCTCCTGGTGGTTGGCGAGCAGTTCGTCATTCCAATCCTTGAGCGTGGAGAATTCAGCGGACACAGTGACGTTCCATTCCCGCAGCAATTCGCCGGCGATCCTGCGGGCAGCGTTGTGTCCAGCTTTGTCATTGTCCAGGCACAGGGTGACGTCCTGCAGCTGGGGTTGCGTTTCCAGTAAGTGGTGGATGGGGGCTGCGCTCACCCCGCAGAGGGCCACATAGCTGTGATCCTGCCACCCTTCTGGGTGCAGGGAAATGTAGGAGAGCAGGTCGATGGGGGCCTCAAAGGCATAGAGTTTCCCGCTGGTACCTGGCCAGTGGAAGCTGTACGCCCCTTCGCTGCCCGGTAAGGTCTGGCGGAAATGGGAGCCGGTGAGGGTCCCCCTGGCGTGGAGGTGGTGGATCTCGCCCTGCCTATTCCGGCCCACAAAAACAGCGTTGTGGTGGTCGGCGCTCTCGTAGAGGAGCCCTTTCCGGGCGAAGGCGGACACCACCTCCGGGGCAATGCCCCTGGTCTGGCACAGGTAAGCGAACACCCGCCGCATATTTCCATTCGCCGAAGGAATCTCCAAGTGTTTCGGTTCTTCTTGCTTGGGAGGGGAGGACATAGGCGGGAAGCGGGCGGGCAGCTTCTCCAGATCTTGGACGGAGCAGTTCAACAGCATGGCTGCCGCCTGTTCTTCCGATTCCCCGTAGAAGTAGCGGAAGAAGTCCACGGCGTCGCCACCTTTCTGGGTGTACTGGTCGAACCACAGGTGGCCCCGGATGGTAATCCGCTCGTCGTGGAATCTCCACTCCCACTCGCTGCCCAGCTTCTTTAGGGTTTCTCCACGGGAGCGGAGCAGGGCTACCAGGTCGGTGCGGCCCGCCAGATAGCGTTGTTGTTTGGTGATAAAATCATCCCCTTACATTTCGAGTTTCTGCCCGTGGGCCAGCTTTTTCTCTGCGATCTTCTGCCGCAGCTTTTTGTCCACCAGCCGGGCCACGGGCGGGTCGATCTGGAATTGCTGTCTAAAAATCTGCCCCACCTGCCGCAAGAGCCGGGTAGCCATGGGCAGGAGGGGCGGGGTGTAGTTCTGGTTTTGCGTCTGTCGCTGCTCCACGTCCAGCTCCACCGCCGCCCGTATCACTGCATTGCGGATGGGCTTGAAGTCCGAGTTTTCCGAGAGGGGAACCCGTTGCAGGGGCCGCTCATCGTAGATATTCCGGGCGGCCTGTTTGTCCCGATACCACAAATCGTAGAGTTGGGCGATGCGTGAATCCTTGGCAAGTTCGTCTACGATTTTGTTCACCAGCGCCTTAAGCTCGGGCCGCAGGTAGCCGTAGACCTTCTTGCGTTTCACGTTGGAAAGCTGTCCGGCCAGTTCCCGAAGGAGAGATTCCAGCTTTGGATTTTCGCAAGCCCCGCCGCTGATCTGCTGGACAAGGCCGGCTACTTTCTCCCGGCTGGCCCGCCGCAGCTCGTCCCGGTGGGTGGTTTCCTGCTGATACACACTGATTAAGTCCTGACGGAATATCTCCTGGGCCAAGGATGAGCGGATGATGTCCATACCCTGCTTGGTGAGGAACCCCTCGCCGGGCTTGGTAGAGTAAGCAATCAAGTGGACGTGAGGATGGTGCCCCTCATTGTGGAATGCTGCGTACCATTTGAGATGGGTGGGAGGAATCTTCAGCCCTTCCGCCAGGGTGACGGCCTGGGAGCGGAGCAAGTCACGCCAGCGTGCGGCGGTATCGAAGCCCAGCCGCTGGGCGTCCTCCCGGCGCAGGGAGTAGATGACTGTCCAGATATTCCCCCGGTGAGCGTCTACCTCCTGGGCTACCTTGTTAAGAGAAATCGGTTCCCCGGCGTAGGAGAACAGCCCATGGCTGCCCTGCTTTTCCACCCGTGGGCGTGTTCCCATGTACTTGAGGTAACCCGACCTTCCCGAAAGTTCCCCCATGTGGAGTTCGAGAGCTGCGGAGACAAACTCCGAAGCGGAGCCGAGGGTGGGCGATTTTTGGTAGTCCTCATACTCCAGCAGGTCTTTGGAATCTGGAAAATCCATCAGCAGCTTTTGAATGAATTCCTGCTGGCTCTGGGAGACGGGAAGGTCACGGAGGGACTCATTTAGCTTCTCCACGCCCTCCCGTGTGGCCATGTATTTGGTATAGCCTCCACGGGAGCCCCCTGCTTTCAAGTAACCAAACTTTGTGCCAAATTGTGCCATGTGTTTTGTTCACCTCCTATGATGATGTTTTATTGTTTGCCTATTGGTAAGTGAAACTTTGAAGATACAGCTAGTCATCTTTCTGCCAGTGCAGGGCTTTCTCAAAGGACAGCAGGCCGTTGGTAGACTTAATCTCCTTCACACATTGCCCCCGCAGGCGCTTTACCTCTATCTCATCCACATCGCAGACGGCTGCCAGTATGTTCTCGGCAACCGCCATTTCCACCGCTATCTTGAACAGCAGCTTGCTCATGCGGTTGTCGCTCTCATCCACGATGCCTTTCACAGTGGCGGGGATGACCTGGGAGAAGTAATCCTGGGCGTGGCTGCTGGTGACGTAGCCGATGTAGAACCGGATTGCTTTCTCCATGAACTCGGTCCGGCTGGAACAGTTGTCCTGTTTATAGAGGGAATCCACCTCGGCTAATAGGGAGGGATAGATCCAAAGGGGGAATTTCCGTTTTACGTCTTTTTCTTCTTCCAAAGTCTCTCATCCTTTCGTTGACCCCAGCAGTGACGCCTGGGAAAATGGCTCACTGCCGGGACATTTTGATTGTCTTGACCCCAGCTTTGACTCCAAGGGGCAAAATCTGACCCCGAAAAAAGCCAAAATTGACCCCATGGGAAAATGGCTTTGCGGCCGGCTCTGCCGGGCGCTGTGGCCCTGGGCAGGCGCCGGTTTTCGGCGCCTACCCTTTCACCTGCTCCTTTTTCACACCCCTTCCGCTGCCCTTATCCGGGGATTTTTCAACCTTGCCTTTGTGGGGCCGAATTTGGCTTTTGCGGGCTTGGAACGGGTCGTTTCCCCACCCTGGGGAGAAAACCGCCTCACAGGCCCTCACAGGCCAGAGAAACCCGGTGCTTTTCCGCAGGAAAAGACGGGTGCTGCGCACCCGAGGGTTTCTCTCAGACCAAGCCATAGGCTTGGTCTTGCACACAGGGCGAAACAGGCGGGGCCTGGGTTCGTGCTGCTGGGCGCAAAAAAGCCGCTGCCCGGTTTTGTCGGACAGCGGCCTGGTGGTTGCTTGATTCACTTATTCTCGAAAAACGTCCCGCAGCGCCCCCACAAACGGAAAGCGATGCGTTCTGTGTCTTGGTCTGTCACTCGCCGGAAAACCGGTTTCCCCCGGATGCAGGCCCCCACATAGTAGAGGTTGCCGCAGCACTTGCACCGCAGGTAGTGACACACAGTGAGGTGCTGCTCCGAGGCCAGGACGCCGTCCGCATCCTCCAGGGGACAGTCCCCCGCGAACAGTTCCAGAGTACCTTGATCCACCAAGTCCCTGGCCGTGGCCATAGCCTGGTCGTATTTCTTCCAAGGCCCCCGGATCTTGGTTGCCAACAGCCTGTGAAATTTGGAACAGGCAGGGCATTGGTTTTCCCAAACCGTCAAGGTATTGCTGCTCTCAGCGTCCAATGGAAATCACCCCTTAGAGATATTTTAGAGATATTATAGCATGGAGTCGATGGGGAGGAAAGGCTCCTCCTCCGGCTCGAAGAGGTACTTGGCCCGCAGGTAATCCGCCTGTTCTTTGGAGATTTCCCAGCCCCACTGGCTGGCATTGATGGTGCCGTACAGCTCGTCTCAGAGGCAGTCCAAGTAGGTCACTTGGGTGCGGACGCCCTCCAAGTAGTCCTGGACGGCTTTCTGAAGGTCGGCTGGCAAGTTGGTTTCCCACTCTGGGTGGTCACCGGGTTTTGCCAGTTCCGCTGCTTCTTCCTCGGGGGTTAGTTCTCGATTTTTCCCGTCCATAGCGTTGCACATCCTTGTATGTGATTTTAGAAATTCTGAGGTGAATCGCCGTCCGATCCTGTGTCCTCCAGGAATTCCCGGACGGTGGGCGGCACGGTCTTTTCGTATAGCCGGGCCAGGGCGTAGTCCAGCTCGGCTTCGATGGTGGTGTCTTTCTTCTTGAGAAAGTGAGAGAGGGCCTCCAGCTTCTTTGCCGGAAACTCCAGGGTGATGGTCTTGTTCATGGGCATCTCCTTCCAAAAATAGGAAAGCCCTCGCCGTGAGAGTGGGCAAGGGCTTTCCGATCTCACATGGTTTGGTGGGTAGATTCATCCTCACTGGGGGATGAATCTTTTACATCCTGCCCCAAATCCTGGGGCGGGTCTACCGCATCCAGGACAGTGCGGGTCTGCTCCAGGGTCAGGGAGTTTCCCGCAAGAGCGGTGGAGTTATGGGCGTACTCTATCTCGAACTCCCGCTGCTTCTGGAGAATTTTCTCCAAGGGGATGGAGGGCTTTGCCTGTTCCAACTTCTCTTTCTTCTGTTTTAGCTTGTCGTAATCCATGGGGATATCTCCTATCCCGCCTAGCGGAATTGTTGGCCCCACTGCTGTCCCTCCACCATCTCCCGCCTGGTTTCCACCAGCGCTTGATCCAGAATGGCCTGGTCAAACCCAGCGGCTTGGTACCCATCTCGAACGGTGTGCAGGTAGACCGAAGATGGGTTGTTGCACGCAAATCCCGGCTGCATGACGTAGACCATGGCGGACACCGTCTTGCCGTCCAGCTCCACCGGAATTTGCACCTTGTCGTAGTAGTACGGGTACCCCTCGTACCGGTCTAACAGTGCTTCGTCCCGAACACTCACCTTCCACAACAGGGCGGGGACAGTGTGGCCCTCGCTTTTCTCAATAGTGGCGTGGGCGTTGTGCTGCCCACCCCGGAACAGCAGGCGGTAGCCTGGCAACTCTGCCTTGCCAGCCACCTTGGAATCTGGGCAGCGGTGGGCCATCTGGCCCAGATTCAAGTTGCTGCCATAGGCTAAGTAGAGTTTTGTTTTCAAAATCATTCCTCCGTTTCGTGTTACATTTGCATGGTAAAACCTTGATCTTCGTCTTGGTCATCCTCTTGCTCATCGCTGGGTTGTTCTCTGAATTCGTCAGGCTCATCGTGTGGATATCTATCGGGCTGAGGCAGGCGCTCCAAGGCTGCCTGTCGCATTCGTTCCCGCTGGCGCTCCGCCTGGGCGGGGTCACGCCAGGCCAGGTTGCCCTCCAAGTTTTCCAGGAGGTGCTTCCGGGCAGTGGCGAACTCATCCCCAATCATACCCAAGCGCAGCAGCCAGGTGCGGAAGGTGTAAGCCGGGTTTGTGGTCTGGGTCTTGGTGTGGCTGGCGGCCCGCTGATTTAAGGCCTGGGCGCAGATGGCAAGGCACAGCTGGATGTCCGCCTTGATCTTCCCAGCGTGCTCCACGGTGGAGTTGAAAAGGCGAAACTCCACGGTGCCGTGAGAGAACACGCTGTGGAGGTTTAGAGCGTGGTACCTGGAATCGTGATAGTGGGTATTACTGCCGTCCTCGCCGCCGTACCAGATCTTCTGGAAAGCCCGCATAGTCTGGGGCCGTTTGCGGTTGAGCTCTTGGAGGAAGCGCTCGTCCATGAGCTTGCAGTAACCCCAGCGTGACTCCCGCACCTGCAGGGCGGAGAACAGCAGATCTTCCTTGCTGTAAAAGATGTTTACCAAGTTGCGCAGGGTCCTGGCATTGAAAGCCGCCGCCTCCACATGGATATGGATGCCGCAGCTGTTGTTAGAAAAGGCCCCCTTGTGACGGAGCTGCCGCACCAATTCCTGAATGGTGGGGATGTCCTCGTAAGTGCAGATAGGGCTGACCATTTCGGTTTTGTAGGTCGCGTCGGCGTCTACTTTCTCGCCGTGCTCTCGCTTCTGCGGGTCAATGCTCCCGTCAAAGGTGAATTTCCACTCCCGGCCTTGGGCATCTGTGGCGGCGTAGGTTTTGTAGTAGGTACCAAGGTACCGGCTCTCCCCGCCCAGAAAATCCGCCGCCACTTGGGAGGCTCTTTCCCGGGTGATCCCGGTCATCTCCACCTCGATGCCGAAGCGCAGCTGGCGCAGGTCCGTGCTATCACCACCCTACATTGTCATCCCTTGGATGGGTTCTTCTTCCGGGAAAGGGAAAACGTCCTGAGCGGCCAGGGCGAACAGATTCAGCTCCTGGCTTTCCAGCACATCCCGTACTTTCACAGCGCAGGAACGGAAAGAATCCAGGTAACGGTCTGCCCGTTCATGGCGGCGCATGGTAACCAGGTCGTCCTCCTGGATGGCTGTTTCCAGGGCCTGTGCGTAGTTCAGCACAGGACGGATGAAGGTTTTCTTGAGGCCGGCGTCATCCAGTTTTTCCCGGTGGTGGAGCAGGTACTGGTAGTAAGGATCGGCCTTGTAGGATGCGAGAGCGTCTTTGGCATGGGCGCGGATTTCCTCTGCTCGGGCCATGTAGCTGTCCTCTACCTGGGGAGGCAGCTCCCGCTGGTACACTTCACTATTCTTGTACAGGGGCTGGGTTTCCTCGATTTGCCGTTTGAAGTAAAGGATGTGGTTCCGCACCAGGTTGAGGTTGACGCCGTCCGGATAGAAAGGGTCGCTGCCGCCCTGCTTGTACAGGCTCTCCCACTGGGCATAGGCTTTTTTCAGTTCCTCCAAGAGATTTTCTGGGCGGCTCATGGGGACATCCCCATCTGTGGCGACTCCTCCTGCTCTTGTTCCTGCCCCAGCAGAAAGGGGAGGAACTCCGGGTCAGGCTCCACATACCCCTGGGACACGAACACGCCTTTTGTCTCCCGCTGCCACTGGCGCGCGCAGACGGTGAGAAGCTCGTTCTGGTACTCGGAACCTGCCTTGGTCACATCCAGCAGCCGGGCGGCGCTCTCGGGCATGAGTTTTGTTTCATAGAGAAGATGTCCCAGGGCCAGGTGGTCCCAAATGTGGGTAGCCACCATGCACCGGTCGGTGTTGTCCGCCATGTGGAGGATATCCGAAACGGGGATCTCCTGGACGCCTGTTGCTTCCTGGCGGATCTTCAGCATCCCCTCCAGGGCGAACTCCTGGGTGTTATCCAGTTGGGAGAGGACAGCAGCCAGGGTGTTGAGTTCGGAAAAGGGAGTGCCGTCCACCATGTCAGTGGTAACCGGTCCTTGGTAGACCTGCAGCACCTCAGTTTCCATTTTTTCAGAGTTAGCGACCTTGGCTTGGATTTGGGCCTGGATGTACTCATTTTCGCTGGCCGGTAGGTCCAGAAAGGTGGCAGAAAGGTATCCGTTCGGCTCACCGTTGGTTATCTCCACTTTAAAGACTTTGTCCAAACCTCATCTCTCCTTTCTCTCTCTGCTCCGGCTCCGTGGTAGTCATTTCCCAATCCTGCCCGTCCCACAGGTGGACATAGAGCAGGCCCTGGCCCACGGGGATCTCCTGCTGCTCGAAGCCCTCGCCCCAGCCATCACTGGCTTGTCCCGCCAGATAGGTGGTGAGGCGGTTAAGTTCATCCCCCTCCAGGGATTCCAAGAGCTGGCAATCCGCCACGCCCCAAAGCTGTCCATCCTGTATCTCTACATCGAAGAAGGCGGACTTCACTTTCCAGGACAGGGTATCGGATTCTCTGTACCAGTGCATCAGCCCTCGCTCCTGCTCCTCTGGGAGCTGGTTCTCCTGGAGGGCCTCCCGAATGTCCCCAAGGTAAGGGGCAAGCTCGCTGCCCGCCAATTCTTCTGGGTCGTCTGCCAGGTCGCCCCACTCATTGCGGGTGTAAAGTTCCCCGTGGAGGGGGAAGTACAGCTTCAGCTCCATTGGGTCGGATTGGAAAATACGGAAGTGGTCGTCCTCCAGGTTGAGGGCTGTGCGCTTGCCGGTGTCCCAGTTCACCAGGAACCGGCCTGCGGCATCCACCTCGGTCAGTGTCCCCATGGTGCCGTCCGGCACGGGTTTGGGTTGGTCGTTGGATAATAAAAGAACGCGGCTCCCAGGTGGGAACTGCGTCCGCATGAAATACACGTATTTTTGAAAGGTCAGCATGGCTCGTCCCTTCTTTCTTTTCTGCCCGTCCGCAGCAGGGGCGGGTCGCCGGGCTGCTCATCCAGCACCTCCTGCTCCAGCAAGGTGTCAAAGGACAGAGGTCTGCCCGTCACTGAACGCACGGCCCCGTGCTTGCGAAGCTGGGTTTTGATTTCCTGTTTTGTCAGTGTGTAATAGCCAAATTCCGTGAGCAGCTCCACGCCCTGGTTGGGGTGGAGCCGCAAATAGTCCCGCAGTTTTATAGTCATCCACTCGCTTTCTTTAGTCTGTAATAGGAACGCCGTACCCCTTGATCTCCCCGTAGCCGATGGGATAGCTGTTTTGCCGCACTTGGTCATCCGCGTTGCCCTCAATAGTGTAGACCCTACCATTTTCAACCCGCTCTACAATGCCCACATGGTCGGCAATGCTGGAATCGCTGCCGTACCACTGGAAGAAAATAAGCATCCCTGGCTCGGGGGTGGTGCTGCCTGGAAGCCACTGTCCCCGGTTTTGGAACCATTGCACGCCTACGCCGCAGCCGGCGAACTTGGGGACGATCCCCGCGTCGATGTAGCCACACTGGTTTGCGCACCAAGATACAAAAATGGCGCACCATTCAACTCGGCTGGAGAATCCATACCAGCTCCAATAGGGTTGCCCTCCAGTCTGCCCGATTTGGCTCTGTGCCACAGCTACCATGTCGCTGGCGGTGGTGGCCAGGATTTTCTCGAATTCCTCCGGGTCAATGTTCGTGCCAAAGGCGGCGTTGACATTGGCAACCAGTTCCTCGGTGGTCTGGTTTGGGGCGAAGCAGCCTACCAGCTTCTCGATGAAACGTGCTTCCTCTGCGTAAGGCGACAGCGCCAACCAGTATAGCGCCTGGGCTTTGCGGAATTCGTCGAAACCAAAGCCCGCCTCTTTCAACGCGGTTTGCAGCTGGGTGAGAATGTCGTTGGAGCTCTCCAAGAAGCCCAGGCTGCCCACATCCAATTCCTCCAGCACAGCAGACACCAGTTCCGGGCTGTCCCAGTCTATGTCCGCCTGGAAGATGGCCTCCACGGAGAGGATAGGCAGCAGAAAGAGAAGAACCGCGAACAGCGCCACAGCGAGCTTCTCCCAGTTGCGCCGGTCGGTGAGGAGGGCTACGGCGATCTTTTTCAGGGCCGCGCCGATTGTCACGCTCATTTACCGACCTCCAGATTTTCCAAACATAGCTTCCTTAAACTCCGGGAAATGCACCTGGAGAAGATACCGCTCATTGCCGCACCTATAAAGACAAGTGCCCCGTTCCGGGTAGCGGATGAGCTCGAACTCGGCCTGCTCCAGCTGGAGGGTGTCACAAAAGGCTTTCGGCTCCAACTGGCCGGGATTGAATAGGAATTGGTGGGTAGGGATGGAGAACAGGGGCTTGGTCAGCTCCCTCACCCCAGGCTGGAGGAAATCCTCTATATTCTGACTGGCCAGTACCAGCAGAGAGTCTTTCTTCCGGTCACGCTTCATCAGGTTGCGGATGTATTCAATGGCCGTCAGATTGGTGAGGAATAGGTACAACTCATCCAGCGCTCCTACATAGTTGCCAGCGCCCAGCAGGGCGTTGGTCATATAGGACAGGATGGAAAAGAGCAGCGCGTCTCGCAGGCTGCGGTTCAGCTCCATGATACCTTTCACGCCAAACACTAAGAACTTATCGTCTTTTATATTTGTATGCCCGTTGAAATACTTGCTTTCCGCGCCCTTGCACATGGAGTGGAGCCCCAGGCACACCTCCTGGATAGTTTCCTCGGAAAAGAGGTTTTTCCGTTTGGGGTCGTACAAATCGTATTCTTCTTCCAGCAGGTCATAGAAATCCGACATGGTGGGGAACTTCTCAGGAGCCACCTGGGAGAAGTCGGTGTAGTCATCCATGTCGAAGCGCCGGTACAGCTTCTGGAGCATCAGCTCGATAGTGTCCAGCTGGGCCGTGGTGAAATCCTTGTAGGAGCGGAAGAAGTCCTTTAGGTAGGAGATGTGGCGGGAGAGCATGGTGGTTTTTTGAAAAGGGCCGGGGACGGGTACAACGGGAGGCTTCGGCGTGGGAGCGAGATTTCCTGATTCGCCAATGGAAGAGCGCGACATGGGTGCAGCGTCACGCTGCTCTGGGGTGCGCTCATCGTCCTCGTTGACCGGGTCTTCGTCCCAATTCTGGGGTTGCAACGGATTGATAACGTACTCCCCGGAGAGGTAGTCCAGGTAGCATCCGCCTAAGTTCTCACACAGTTCTTGGTACTCCTGCTCCGGGTCCAAAACGATGAGGGATTTCCCGGACTCGCGCAAATTGGCGAGGATGCCTTTGAGCAGATGGGACTTGCCCTGGCCGGAGTTGCCAAGAATCAGCACGTTGGCGTTGGTTTTGTCATCCGATCTCCTGTCGAAATCCGTGAGAATGTTGGTGCCAAACTTATCCCTCCCCAGGTAGAAGCCGTGGGGATCGGTTTTGCCGCTGTAATTAAAGGGATAGAGATTGGCCACCGAGCTGGCGGGCAGCACCCGCTCGTACTGGCTGCCAAAGTGGTTGTACCCAAAGGGCAGCACCGAGAGGAACCCATCCAGCTGGCGGAGGGTCAACCTGTCCACGCTGATCTTGCAACGGGTCAGCTCCATCATTACGTCGGATTGCAGCTCCCGCAGCTTATCCATGTCCGCGGCTTTTAGTTCGATGAACACGGCAGTGTGCAGGAGAGTCTCACCGTTGGTCCGCAGATTGGTCAACAGCTGCTTCACATCTTTCAAATTATGCTCCGCGTCCACCATCTCTTGGATGTCATCCCCGCCGAAGCGAAGCCGGTTGCGCCGGTTGGCGTTTTGGATGATCCGGTGCTGTTCCGCATGGTCCACCAGCCGGTTGTAGATCCGTAGGGTGACATGAGTGCGGTCTGCCAGCTGTCTGAGAATGGCCTGTTCCTCGGTTGAGGGCGGGTACTCCTTGATGGCCCACACACAGCGGTAAGAATCCCCGCAGATGTAGTGGTCGGAATAGAACTTGAGGACGCCAGGCAGAACGCGGTCGAAAAAGTCCTTGATGGCCAGCTGCTCTCGTTTTTCTTCTTTCTTTTTCTTTCTGCTCACTGGGACACCTCCCCGGCAAGGGCCGCGATAACCAGCACCCGGCTGCTCCCGCCTCCGTTGTTGCAGGTGGAGAGGGTGAGATAGCCAGGGGCCTGGTGGATGCCCTCTAAATCGGTTTCCTTAAGGATCGCCGCCCGAAAGTCAGACTCTGTGGCAGGGTCGCTCAGGTCGGTGTACTGATAGAGGGAGCATTGGGTGTTGGTTTCCAGCACATCCAGGAGTGCATAACGATATTGTCTGCCATCAATCTCCAGGAAGATGTCCTTATGCGTGTCCCTGAAGTTAGGCTCCAGGTAATTCATTAGCGGCTTGAACATACTGCCGTCCATCATGTTGTGTCCATACAAAATCAAATTCTGGCCCTCAGCCTGGGCAGCGTTGCGACCATCCAGAAAGGGTGTCCCTCCGCTGGCGGATTCACCGTAGAAATCCCGGCGCAGGTAGTGCTCCGGGTCATTGGGTTTATGCATAACGGGGTAGTCGATTCCTGTGTCGGGAATGGTAAGCCACCCCATGCAATCCGGATTTTCCGCTGCCAGGGCTGCCAGGTCATGGCGAGGCGGAGCGGTGGTCAAGGATGCGGTTTCAGCCGGCTCACTGGAATTTTCAGTGGGCGAACTATTTTCGGCCGGCATAGTGGATTCGGGCGTTGGCGTGCTCTCCAGCACAAATTCCTCCGCTAGAGTTTCGTAGGTTTCTTTTTGCTCTCTGGAGTCAATGAAGTAATGCACCAGCCAAAAGCCGCTGCCTGCCACGGCGATGACCAGGGCGAAAGTGATTAGTACTAAGATTGTTTTCTTCATATCGTGGCACCTCTCAGTTTTGTGAGGTCGAAGTTTTCCGAGCCCTCCACATCAGGGATCTGGTCGCCGGTCATAGAGGCTTCAAAGTACAGGGCCAGCATCCGTTTGACCTCCGATGGGCCCATACGCCGCGCCTCGAAGCCCTCGTCATGCAAGGCTTTTCGCGCGTCGTTGATTCTGGAGAATATTTGGCTGTCTTTTTCATTCTTAAAGCGCAGAGCCAGCACAAACTGCCTGGCGGTGGACATCTCCAGCTGGATGGAGTCCAGGAACTCCCGGTCTTGCGCTAAGGCATAGCGCACCTTGGGGTTATCCTCCTGGCGGATGCGGCTCTCCATGAATTGCTGGTTGTCGTCAAAGCGCTGGGCGGAGTCCAGGCAGGCCACCTCCAGGTGGGGCAGGGCTGTGAGCACCATGAGCAGGTGCCGGATTTTGATTTCAATGTTGACGTGGGACAGCACGGAAATATTGGTGGGCTGGATGGCAAAGTACACCAGCTCCCCGCCGGTGGTCTTGAGGCCATAAGTGGTGAAGCCCTGGAGCCCCAGCAGGTTCTGCACCGATTTCTTCCCACGCTTTTTACTTTTCTGCTTGTTCAAGATTGCCTCCTTTCAATGCTCCGCCCAGCGGTACTCCTGCTGGGTGGAGATGGTGAACTTGGCGGCAAACCGGATGTAATCCAGCACGGTTAAATCCTCCATGCGAATGGAGAGGAAAGCAAAGGCCGCCGTGAGCGCCAAGGGCAGCAACAGTCCCATCTGGGTCAGGGCCACCAAAGAAAGGAGCAGCCCTACGCAGATGAGAGCGAAGTCCCGCAGGCACCACAGCCATAAGTTGGCGGTGGCCTTGAGATTTTGGGGGTAAATGTAGAGTTTCATAGTCAAACACCTCTCAAAGAGATTTTGCGATATTCTTCGTCATGTTGACGGCAGTGGATGTGGCGTGAACTACGCTCATCATGTTTACCTTCACCGAGCTGTCCAGGCCGAACTGCTGGGCGATTCTGGGCACTTCCCCAGCCGCCAGCATGATACCCAAGCCCAGTAAGAGGTTATCTTGGAACGTGAGCAGGCCCAGGAATAATAGGGCAGTTTGGAGGAAGGCCGTCAGGCACAGAGCGAAGATCTGCTTGCACCATTGGGAGAAGCCGTCCGTGTAGCCCCGGGGAACGCTGAACAGGTACAGGCTGCCCACCGCCATTTGGATGAGTAAGATACCGCCTCTTTTAATGTTGGCGAAGAACACTTTCAGCACGCAGTAGGCCAGGGCGATGAGGGTCAGCAAATTCAGCAGCCCCAGTGCTGGCCCCACGGTGGGTGGGCCGAACTTTGCCGCCAGCACCTTGAGAGCTACTTCCCCCAAGTTGAAGTTTTGCGCGCCCACATAGTCCGCTGCCAAATCTTTGAGGAACACATTTTGCAGGCTGATGCAGAAGGTATAAAGGTTTACCGGCACCACGGTGACCAGGTTGGCGGCGAAGAATCCTTTCAGCACATTGAGCATGGTGGACTTGATATTTGCTCGGCCATTTTGGTATTCCACCGCCAGGTCGAAGGCCGCCACAATGACGCCCACGCCAAACAGCACCCAGCCGAAGAGGAAAAACAGGTGGACAGCGGCCTCGATCCAAGAGAGGTCGAATATTTCCGCGCCCATGTCGCCCATCTGGGTGAACACATCGGCAATGGAATCGTAAAAGGCATTGAAGAGCCATTTCACCAGATTATCCCAAATGGCGTTGACGATGGTGTCGCCAATGCCCTCGAACACCCCGCCTATGGAGGAGGCGATACTGCTGACTAAGCCCTCCAGCCAGCTGAACATAGGGAGTCACCCCTTTCTAAAGGTTATTTACATAGTCATGGTAGGCCCCTGGGATTGTTTCTGAGATTGGCCGAATTCCAGGATGCCCTGGAGGGTGTCCAGTGCCTGTTCCGCGTCCTCCTGGGTGGCTCGCTCAAAGGAGGGAAAACCGGAGGGCGTGGCAAACTGGGTGAGAAAATCACAGTCATCCTCCAGTTCCAGGTAACCGGCTTGAAAGCTAGCGCACAGTTGGCAAAGCTCTCTCAGGTCGTGAGTGTCCGGGACGGGACGCAGATGGTTTTGCAGCAAAAAGCCTTTCATGGAGCATTCCGCTGACAGAAAACTCAAGTAGCAGACGGTGTTATGCACAGGCGGAGTTTTCTCCATGAGAAAGCTGGCTGCCCTAGCATACATTTTTGCATAGCGGAACCACTCAGCCTTATTGTTTCTTAGGTTCATCGTTCACCAGCCTTTCTAAGTTTCCCGCGATGTTTTTCGGCTTTGCGTAGCGAAATGGAGGTTTTTCAAACCTCCAAACAAAACTCGCTGAGACAATTCATCCGTTTCCTGAGCACCCGCGATGTTTTACGGTTCTGCGCAGCAGAATAGAAGTTCTTCGAACTTCTAAGTAAAACTCGCGGAGATGAAAACTCTGTTTTCATCTCCGTTACATTCCCACCACACCCCAGATGTACAGGGGAGCTGTCAAAGTAAACAATAAACAAGCGAATAAAATGGCTGGGCCGGCAAACTCGAACTGACCACGCTTCCGATATTCAAAGTAGCTTGAGCCCACTTTAACGAAGAAAAGCACGGCCAAAATCACGTCCAAAACGGGGAACACCACGTTGTTAACAACTGTCTTAATCTGGCCCTGGGCGCTGGTCCAGGTCTGCTCCACGGCGCCCGCCACGTCCCCGGAGGTAGCGAAAGCTGGGATACTCAAGGTGAGCAGCAGAGCGGCGGTGAGCGCGCCCGCGAGAATTTTTCTTTTTCTGTTCAAAGGGATACCTCCTTCACAGTTTCATAGTAAAGTCGTTTTCTTCGGTTTCCTCTTGGTACATTCCCACGTAATCCAGGATCGTGTTAGCGATTTGAGAGCGCTGCTCCTGCGAGATGGGGCGGTACCATTCCAGCCTGCCGTTATAGTCCCAAATGTGGGGATTGATAGGGTCCCTGCCCCTTACGGCCTGCTGCCCAATGATGTCGGAAAATCGAAACAGCTGCTGGTCCACCACACCATCGGTCCGGTTGATGACTGCCAATTTGATGGCGTCATAGTGATCCGCATAGCCCGTGGTGGTAAATTGCAGTTTCACCCTCAAATCTGCATCCAATTTTGCCAGACAAGTCCGCCCGCAATAGTGGGCGTCCCGGAGCATGGGGCTGCTGCTGAAGAGATTCCGCAGCTCTTTTTCAAAGAAATTCATGGGATAGCGTCCTTTCCTGTTAAAAGAGAAGGCCGCGTTCCAGCGGCCCTCCACAATTATCTTCATTATTTATTGATGTGTCGCAACAGAGGAACAGTGATACACAGGCCGAGCAGAGCGAGGATCAGCAGGCCGGATACCCATATCACGGCTCTACTGCCGCCGGTCTGCGGCACAGCGGGTGTAGGTTCATCTGGTTCATCGGGGGTTTCAGGTTCTTCTGGCTGGTCGGGTGTTTTCTCATCCTCCATGGTGATGGTCTGGATTTCGGTGGTGTCCTCCACACGGAAGGTCACATCCTCGGCAACCTCAAACCCCTCGGGGGCGGTGACTTCCCGCAGGACGTACCCCTCGCCCACAGGTAGGCCGGGGATGACGTGGGGGATGTCACTGGTTTCCCAGGTGTCCAGCAGTGACCCGTCCGGGGCGTACAGCTCCAGCACAGCGCCGGGCAGTTCCTCGCCAGTATCCTTGTCCACCTTGGAGAAATGCACCACGGTTTGGGAGTTTGCGATGTCCTCCAGGTCCACGTCGGTCTTGTCCAGTTCCACAGCGATGGACTCTTTCTTTGTGACGTAGCCTGGGACGGTTTCCAGCTCCTTGACCTGGTAATCGCCGTAGGGAGCCTCAAAGAAAAACTCCCCATTGGCGTCCGTCTCTGTGGTGGCGATAGCGTTTTCAGCGGAAAACTCGATGACTTCTGCATCAAATAGGCCGAAGGTGACGCCCTCCAAGGGAGCCTGCTCCGCTCCTGTCTTGTGGCCGGTGATTTTGCCTCGCAGCAGGGCGTTGTAGAACTCCACGGTCGTCGCCTGGTCTGCGGTGACTTCCACCGTCTGCCCCGCGGGAATCTCATAGCGGGCGGTCAACTCGGACTCCTGCTCGGTGATCGTGTATTCGCCGGGAGACAAGTCCTCAATGTAGATCGTTCCCGCGCCATCGGTCACAAAAGTCTGGCTATAGCCCTCGCCCTCCACCAGGAACGTGAAGCCCTCCAGTGCGCCGTCCTCGGAGGCCTTTTGGATGAGCAGGCCGAGCTTTTCGGCCATATCGCCGTACTGCCCGGCCACGAGGCCGGTTTTGTGGCCCTGCTGCCCTACCAGCATGCGTGTGTGGCGCATCTCTGTCTCCAGCTTTGCCTGCCCGGCCTCCACCTTTTCCAGCCGTGCGGCCATGGAGGCCTGCACGGCGCGCAGCTCGTCCTGCCCGGCCTTTCATTCGCCCAATATCTGCAAAGTCAATTCTTTGTTTGCCATATGCCCGCACCTTTTACGCTGCATGTCTGTTTTTTATTATGCCCCGTTTTGCGCGCAGCTGCAAGGCGGCAGTGTCGCCAAAAGGCGGCTTTGTTTTTTGAGGCTTTTTGCATGGAGGGATGGCGCACTGTGATAGAATACGAAAAGTATAAAAATGCACTTCCGTTTGTTGTGTTTAACACGACAGGCAGAAAACGCACATCAGTTGTGTCGGTGGAAATTGACGTAACTCGTAAATCGGGCTGGCTTAAAAAATGTGCGTATGATTTAGACGAAATAAATGTGCCAAACTATA
>OLSM01001421.1_pt1 | contig 17839 bp, 23 predicted proteins | sample 1672721 | NCBI WGS metagenome assembly OLSM01 (sample SAMEA3136717, study PRJEB25190) | human gut metagenome | reverse complement strand
GCGGCCGGGGTGCGGGGCCCTTCCTTAGTCGCCCAAGGCGAACACGGCCTGCTTCGTCTTGGCGGCCAGCTTGGCGTTCAGCTTCTCCAGCGGGCCGTACTCGAGGCATTTCGCCTGGCAGTGCTGCACACAGGTGGGCACCTTGCCCAACTCCCGGCGCGCGGCGCACAGGTCGCACTGGTCGGTGGGCACCGGCATGTAGGCCAGCTGCCACACGTCCTCGTCGATCTTCCACGGGCCGATCTCGTTCACCAGGATGCCCGTCTGCCCCACCGGGTAGCCGTGTTCCATCTGGCATGCGAACTCGCACGAATGGCAGCCCGTGCACCATTCGTAGTCAACCAAGATTCCGTACTGGGCCATTGTTACTCACCGTCCTCGAGCTTGTAGAGCCTGCAGATGCTCGTCTTGTAGTTGGAACCGAACCCGCTCTTGCCGGGGCTGTACACCATGAGGTTGTTGATGTTGTACTCGAACACGTCGAAGAACTTCTCCGGGTCGCCCTCCGGCCGCCACCACGCGTGGTCGCAGGCCACGATGCGCGGGTCGGTGAGGATGGGCGTCGACTCGATCCTGATCTTGGCGCGGCCGTTCTGGTTCTCGATCCACACCCACTCGCCGTCCTCCATGCCGAGCTCCGCCAGCTTGTCGGGGTGAACCTGCACGATGGGGTCGGGGTGCATCCGGCGCAGACGCTCGATCTGGCGGTGCTCCGAGTGGAAGTAGCTCCAGTTGCGCGCGCCCGTGGTGAGCACGAGCGGATACTGCTCGAACAGCTCCGGCGTGGAGCCGGGGCCCGGATCGGGCTCCTCGAAGTACGGCAGCGGGTCGAGCTCGGCCGCGTTGTAGAACGTCGACCACAGCTCGATGCGGCCCGTGGCCGTCTGGAATCCGGGCTGGCCGTCGTTGCGCATCTTGCCGGTCTTGTACTTGTAGTACTCCACCGGAAGGTACACCGGCGCCTCCTCGCGCAGCTCCTCCCACGAGTAGCCCGTGGGCTTCAGCAGCTCGGTGAACATCTCCTCCGGCTTCTCCCAGGGCCAGGCCTCGGGGTTGAAGCGCTTGCCCAGCTCCAGGTTGATCTGCATGTCGGACTTGCACTCGCCGATCTGCGTGACCTTGTTGATGACCTCGCCGCGCTGCAGGCCGTCGCCCATGCGCAGGCCGTCCTTCTCGGGGTAGGTGGCGGCAGGCAGCACCACGTCGGCGCAGGCCATGGCCGTGGGGGTCATGAACAGGTCAACCACGACGTTGAACTCCAGGCGCAGCAGCGCCTCGAGCACCATCTTCGGGTCGGCGCCCATGCAGGCGATGGCGTTGTTGGTCTGCAGCCAGATGCCGCGCATCTTGTAGGGCTTGTCGTTGAGCATGGTCTTCAGGAGCTCGTCGGTCTGGGCAACCTGGAAGCCGAGGGCCAGCAGCGGGTAGGTGTCAAGGCCGATGCGCTTGGCCTTCTGCTCCTCGCTGATGAGCTCGCCGCCCCAGCCGCCGGAGTAGGCGATGAGCTCGACGGGGAAGATGTTGCCGCCGGGGATGTCCACGTTGCCGGTGATCTGGAACAGGCCCACGATGGCCTGGCCGGCCGGCAGGGCCTCCTTCACCATGTCGACCGCGAGACCCCACTGCATGGCGGCGGGCTTGGCGTTGGCCAGCATGCGGGCCGCGCTCTTGATCTCCTCTTCGGGAACCCACGTGATCTCGGCGACCTTCGAGGGCGGGTACTCCTGCACGCGCTTGGCCAGCTCGTCGAAGCCGTAGGTCCACTTCTCGACGAAGTCATGATCGTAGAGGTCCTCGTTGATGATGACGTTCATCATGCCCAAGGCCAGGGCGGCGTCGGTGCCGGGACGCAGGCGCAGATGCGCTTCAGCCTTCAGCGACAGCCAGGTGACGCGGGGGTCGACCATCATGATCTTCATACCGCGCTTCATGAGGTCGATCATCCAGTGGCCGTAGAAACCGTCGGAGTTGGCGCGCAGCGGGTAGTTGCCCCACAGGACCATGAGCTCGGGGCAGCGCCAGTTCGGGTTGTCGTAGCGGTCCGGGAACTGCTGCGAGCAGTCGGCCACGGTGTAGCCGCCGCACGTGGCGGCCATGCCGGCGACGCGCGGCAGGTAGCAGGCCAGGCCCGACAGGGCGAAGCACGTGTAGTTCGGGGAACCATAGGACCAAGCCAGACGGGTGATCCAGGAAGAGATGTCGCGGCCGGTGCCCTGGCCGAAGATGACGGTCTCGGCACCGTACTTGTCGCGGATCTCGATGAGCTTGCCGGCAACGAGGTCGATCGCCTCGTCCCAGCTCATGCGCTCCCACTTGTCCTTGCCGCGGTCCTTCGGATCGCGCTTCATGGGATACATCAGACGATCCTTGTGGTTGGTGACTTCCGGAAGGGCCAGGCAACGCACGCACAGGCGACCGTCGTTGTACGGGTTCTCGGGGTCGCCTTCCACCTTGACCAGCTTGCCGTCGTCATCGGTGTACAGCAGCACGCCGCACCCGAGGTGGCAGCCAGGACCCGTCCACGCGCTTCCGCGAGTGACGGTCAGATCCCCCTCTTGGTACTTGTACGGCTTCTCATGCGGAACGGTCAAATACTCGTTTTCAGCCATGAACTCCACCTCTCCTCTCGTCTTGTCCTACCCGCCGCAAAGCGGATACAATGAACCCAGACGAACCGTTGCCCTCCCGCGACTCGCCATCAGGGAAAGGGTCTTGCCATGCGGCCCGTCCGGGCTTGCCCGCACCATAGCGCCCGCAATCCGGGGCACGCTATCAACCAAAATGGTGCTTTTGCTGGGAACCGTGGGAAAAAGTCTGATCGTCGAGGAGATGGCTGTATGGAAAACAGTATTAAACCGTCCTATGAACAGGGAGAACGCGGGAGCTCTGCCGTGCTTATGAGCATCTCTCTCGGCTTCTCCCTGTTCTGGATGCTGTTCTTCACCGCGCTCCTGTACGACCCCTTCGCCACGATCGGGCTGGCGGACAACGTGCTCGCGCTGCCCCTTTCCATCGCCATGTGCATCGGCTTCGCCGCCACCGATATCCTCGTTTTCAGGATGTGCGACTTCTTCGCAGGAGAGCGGGGGCACAAGGTGCTCTGGGCCGTGGTATCGTGCTACGCCATCATCCCGGCCATCGTGCTCTTCACGCAGACCATCTACGGCGCCATCGTGCCGGCACCGTTCTCCTTCATCGCCTGGCTTGCCATCGGCATAGGGCTGGGGTGCCTGCTGGCGCTTTGGTCGGAGCTGCTCGTGAGCTTCGTGAAGGGGTTCGCCTCGAAGGCCATCGCGTTCTCGGCCTGCATCGGCGCGCTGCTGTACTTCGTCATGAGCAGCCTGCCCACCCTGGTGGGCATCTGCTTTTTGTGCATCGCCTCGCCCCTTAGCCTGACGCTCCTGCGCCTGCTGGAGAAGGAGACGCCGGCGGCCCCCTTCGTCCCGCGCGCCGAATGCATCAAACGCCACATGCTGACCAAGCCCATCGACGCCCTGAACACGCTCTACGGCGCCGTTTTCGGCCTTGCCATCTTCATGCTGTCGCGCTCGGAGTCCTCCCTGCTGCTCTACGGGGGCATAGCCGCCGCCATTGCCGCGGGCGCGCTGTTCATGGTCCCGTTCTTCAGCAAGAACACCGACAAGATGATGCACGGCATGGTGCAGAAGATACTGTTCCCCATCTTGGTGGTGGGCCTCATGCCGTTGCCGTTCGTGGACGGCATGCTGCAGATTCTGTGCATGCTGGTTATCCTGATGGGCTACATCTGCTTGACGCTCGTGAACCTTGACTCGCTGTACTGCCTGGTGAAGAAGTACAAGGTGACCTCCTTCTACCTGGTTGGACGCGGCCACAGCCCCATTCTGGTCGGCGTGTCCCTCGGCTACCTCATAGGCTACATCGCCGCCTTCACGAATGCCGTGGGCGACATGTCGTTGGTCTTCGCCTCGCTGGCGCTCGTGGTGCTCATGTCGGTGTTCGTCACCACCATCGACTTCGACCCCGACCATCTGAAGGAGGAGCATGAGGAGGCCGAGCACCCGCACGCCGGCAAGGGCCGGTGGAAGACGAAGTGCGCCGTCATCGCCGAGGCCCACGACCTGTCCGCCCGCGAGATAGAGGTGTTCGACCTGCTGGCCAAGGGCCGCGGCACCGCCTACATCCAGGACAAGCTCTACATCTCGCCCCACACGGTGAAGTCGCACACCTACAAGATATACCGCAAGCTGGGCGTGAGCTCGCGCGAGGAGCTGCTCACCCTCGTGGAGAATGCCCCGATCGGCGACGACGGCGACGGGGCGGAGATGATCTGACGCCAGGCCTGCCTGCTGTCCCACTTCCCTCATCGCTCCCCCTTCGTGCCAACCCTACCCGCCACCCTCCCGGCAACCGGTGCCAAAGGCGAGCCGCATGCAAGGCAACGCCGCCCTTGGGGCGGATTGACCGTATGGCACACCGGGCATTCTCCCGCCTTTACCACAGGCCGCGCCTCGCCCTTGCACTTGCCGCAATTCACGCAGGCATAGCCACAGCTCACTTCTTCCCTCCTTACCGGGCTTTACCCCAAAAGGACATCGTTGGCATGCAAGTCGAGATACGCGTCTTGCCAGCTATCGCATGCAGAGGGGAGGCCGAGAGCTGTTTGCACGGAACACCCTGCCTCCCCTTCTCTTCCCTTACGCGCGCTTCTTACTTCTCAACGAGCGTGAACAGCGTTTGGTACTCGTGGTCAGCCTTCTTGGCCATCTCATCGAGCGGGCCGAACTCCAGGCACTGGGCCTGGCAGTGTTGCACGCAAGTGGGCGGCTTGCCCAAGCTGCGGCGCTCGGCGCACGTGTCGCACATCTTCGTAGGGGCTGCCAAATAGCCGAACTGCCACGTGTCGCCCTCGATGGGCCAATGCCCCATATCGTGGATGAGAATGCCGCTCTGGCCCACAGGCATACCATGCTCCATCTGGCAGGCGATCTCGCAGCTGTGGCATCCAGTGCACCAGTCGTAGTTCACGAGCAGACCGTAGCTCGCCGCGGCCGGGTTGATCATATCGGCGGTAGACATAGCTCTTCGACCCTCCTTCTCTTAGTTCTTCTTCGTCTTCGCAATAGCCTCGCCCACGCGGTCGGTGAGCGCCTGGCCCACATAGCCGTCGCGCTGGAACGGGCCGTTCGTGTCGTCTTCAGGCGTCACCTTGTACAGCTTCACCAGCGTGGTCTTGTAGTTCGACCCGAAGCCGGACTTGCCGGGGATGCCGGGCAGCAGGTTGTTCACGTTGAGGTCATGGGAGTCGTAGAGCTTCTCCGGATCGCCCTCGGGATGCCACCACGCGTGGTCGCAGGCGATGACGCGCGGGTCCTGGTAGAGGTTCGTGATGTCCACCTGGGCCTTGCAGCGTCCGTACAGGTTCTCCACCCACACCCAGTCGCCCTGCGCCAGGCCGTACGCGTCGGCCGTCTGCTGGTTCAGGTACACGTTGCACTCCTTCTTCAGGTTGCGCATGCGCTGCACCTGGCGATGCTCGGAGTGGAACAGGCTCCACGGGCGAGCGCCGGTCGTCAGCACCAGCGGGTACTCGTCGAGCAGCTCGGGCGTGGAACCAGGACCGGGAACGGGCTCTTCGAAGTACGGCAGCGGGTCCATGCCAGCGTTGTTGTAGAACGTCGACCACAGCTCGATGCGGCCGGTAGGCGTATTGAAGCCCGGCTGGCCGTCGGCGCGCAAACGCCCGGTTTCGTAACGACGGTAGCTGAACGGCAGGTACACGGGATGCTTCTCGCGCAGCTCCTCGAACGTGAACGGCGTCTGGGCCGTGAGCATGGCGCTGAACATGTCGTCAACGTTGTCCCACGGCCACGCCTCGGGGTTGAAGCGCTTGCCTACCAAAAGGTTGATCTCCATGTCGGACTTGCACTCGCCCACCTGGCACACCTTGTTGATGACCTCGCCGCGCTGGCAGCCATCGCCCACGCGAATGCCGTCGCGCTCGGTGAACGTGGCGGCCGGCAGCACGAGGTCGGACGTCGCCATGATGGTGGGCGTCATGAACAGGTCGACGCTCACATTGAAGTCGCAGTTCATCAGGCCGATATACTGCTCGGTGGGATCGGCGCCCATGCACGAGAGCACGTTGTTCTGCTGCAGCCACGTCGCATGGATCCTGTAGGGCTTGCCCGTGGCCATGGCGTGGCGCAGCTCGTCGGGCTGGGCGATCTGGAAGCCGAAGTTCAGCAGCGGGTACTTGTCCAGGCCGATGCGCTTCTTCCACGTCTCCTCCGGGCAGAGCTCGCGGCCCCAGCCGCCGGCATAGTTGAGTATCTCCGGCGGAGCGATGATGCCGCCCGGCACGTCCACGTTGCCGGTGATCTGGAAGCAGGCGGCGATAGCCTGGGACGCCGGCAGGGCCTCCTTCGTCATATCCACGGCCACGCCCCACTGCATCGTGCAGGGCTTGCTCTCGGCCAGGATGTGGGCGGCGGCGCGAATCTTATCTTCGGGAATCCAGGTGATATCGGCAACCCGCTCGGGCGTGTACTCTTGCACGCGCTCGGCCAACTCGTCGAAGCCGTAGGTCCAGCGCTCCACGAAATCATGGTCGTAAATATCCTCGTTCACAATGATGTTCAGGAAGCCCAGCGCCAGCGCCGCGTCGGTGCCGGGACGAATAGCCAGGTGCAGTTTCGAGTGGGTGGACATCCAGGTAACCTTCGGGTCGATGACCACGAGCTCCATGCCGCGCTTCATGAGATCGATAACCCAGTGGCCGTAGAAGCCGTCGGAGTTCGCACGCAGCGGATAGTTGCCCCACACGAACATGGTCTCGGGCACCCGGTACTCGGGGTTGTCGTAGCGGTCGGCGAACTCCTGCGAGCAGTCGGCCACCCAGAACGAGCCGGCCGTGGCGGCGAAGCCGGCCACACGAGGAAGGTAGCACGCGCAACCGGACAGGAACAGCACGTAGTTCGGACTGCCGAACGACCAGCACAGGCGCGTGATGTAGGCGGCGATGTCGCGGCCGGTTCCCTGGCCGAACACCACGGACTCGGCGCCGTACTTCTCCTTGATGCCGTTGAACGTGTCGACGACGAGGTCGATGGCCTCCTCCCAGGAGATACGCTCCCACTTGTCCTTGCCGCGGTCCTTCGGGTCGCGCTTCATGGGATACTGGAGACGGTCCTCGTGGTACACCACCTCGGGCACGTCCAGGCACCGCACGCACAGGCGACCGCCGTTGTACGGGTTCTCCGGGTCGCCCTCGCACTTGACCAGCTTGCCGTCCTTGTCGGTGTACAGCAGCACGCCGCACCCGTCATGGCAACCGGGACCCGACCATGCGCTGCCTCGCGTGACGGTCAAGTCGCCCTCCTGGTACCTCCACGGTTTCTCGTGCTCGACGAACTGGTAGTCGCCAACGAGCTGCGTGGAAACGCCGCTGTTGTTGTACCCTTCAACGCCGTGATCTGCCATGTGTGTCGCTCCTCTCGCCAATCGTCTTCATCTTGCCGAGCCCGCCCAGCCGCTCGGGCCCGCTTGAAATGCCCTGTGCACTTCGCTGGGACGAAAAGTAAGCTCGCCGACCGAAAACGAACATCGGCCGGCGAGGTGAAAGGAGGTTGAAAGGGAAATTGTCGCAATCAGCCGGGGCGGCTGATAAGTTTACCTGGCATTATGCAGCACACGGTCGCCTGCCGCCCACCAAGGCGACCCCAAGACCACGCACAGACGCCTCAGCGGTGCTGGGCCCTTAGGCCGTCAACGCGCTCCTCCACCAGGCTGATGAGCTCTTGCTGGGAGTGGATGTCCATTTTTCCGTAGATGTGGTAGATATGACTCTTCACCGTGTGAGCCGAGATGTAGAGCGTGTTGCAGATATAGGCGGAATCACGCCCCTTGGCACAGAGAGCGAACACCTCGCGCTCGCGCGATGACAACCCGTACTCCTCGCACAGCTGCTCGCAACTGCGCCTCCAAGCACCGAGCGGGTCGGACGACGCCGGTGCCTGATTGGCCGCCGCCTCGACGGTCCGACCTCCGTAGGCGCACGCCATGATAAGGAGCACGAGCACGATGATGAGCGCAAGTGGCAAGACGCGAGCAATCAGCCCGCCACCTATCAGGGTACCCACCGCGAACACGACGTCCGCCAACAGCCATCCCACGAAAACACCGAGCGCGTTTGCGAAGCGCCCCAATGCGAAGTAGCGGAAAAACGGCGCGCGACGCGCCTCTATCATCGAGAGCAGCTGGGACAGGCTGAACATATCGTAGCTGGTGAATCCGAACATGAGCAATGCACAGGCCGCGTAACGGACGAAGACCGGCGCCTCGCCAGCCAAGGTGAAGGGAGCCAAGCACACTACGGTGACGCCAAGAAGGGCAAATTGGACGAAGTCGATGCCGATACGGGCGTTGAGCCACATACCGTACGCCATGACGAGCAGGCCCGCCAAGAAGACGCCGAACCATACGTACATCGCAGGCAGCCCGCCCCCGTCGATATTGAGGCCGACGAGCAGCGCAAACGAGAACACAACGCTGTAGAAGAAGAGCTGCACCCAATACACCACGAAGGCCCTGCGCGCCTCCTTCGCACCGAACGGACCGCCTACGGGAACATCCGCTCCGGCATCCGACAAAGCCGGGGCGGCCTCGGGCGTATCTCCCAGACCAGCAGCCAGCTGCTCTCCGCGTGCAACGGGGACGAGCGCACAGGCAGCAAGGGGAAGGGCCAGCATCACGAGCGAGGAAGCGCAGCCTCCCGCCTGCAACGCCGATGTGAACACAGCAATGAGGCAGCTGATGAACAGCGACACGAACATGACGACAAGCGCGTTCTCCTTGCCAAGGGAGTCGAACGCATGCCCCATGCGCACGAGCACGAACGCTGCACCGAAGCCCGCCGAGAACCAGAGCGCAACCACTGCCCAAAGAGGGAGGGACGCCAAGCAGGCAGCGAACGACCCGAGGCCTGCAAGCGGCGTCAGCGCATACGGGAGGATGCGACCCGTCAGCCCGCCGGCTAATCCTCTTCCGCCCTTGCGCAAAACAAGGTACCACGCGCCAAGCGCCACAGCCGATCCGAAAAACGCCGCCCCCTTCGCGAAGAACAGGGCGTCTCCGGGTCCGAGCAGCGCAGAACTCCAGTACAACAGGAATATCCACGCCCAGTACAGGGCGGAAGACAGCATCATCCGCAGCACCTGCGGCTTCACGATGGTACTCATGCTCTTCCCCGTTTCCACTCGGCCATGGCAGCTGTTTCCCAACCCTGCGCCGCGCCGCCACCATCGTTCCATGTTAGCATCGTCGCGCTGCAAGATGGGCGAACCTGCGGTAAAACCAGCATCGGCGGCCCGAGGGCCGCCGATGCGCAGTTCGCCGTTCTTTCGATGCTTCCCTACTTGAAGAAGCCGTCGTAGTTGTGCATCTTCAGCTGGCTCTCCACCTTGCTCATGGTGTCGAGGGCCACGCCGATCATGATGAGGATCGAGGTGCCGCCGAACGCCTGGATGAGCGTGTTGCCGGTGAAGAAGAACACGATGGACGGCACGACCGCGATGGCGGCGATGAAGATGCCGCCGGGCAGCGTCACGCGGTGCAGCACGTTCTTGATGTAGGTGACCGTGGCCGTGCCCGGGCGCACGCCGGGGATGAAACCGCCCTGCTTGCGCAGGTTGTCGGCCGTGTCCTCGGGGTTGAACACCATGGAGGTGTAGAAGTACGCGAAGAACACGATCAAGAGCACCGTGAGGATCCAGTTGATCCAGCCCGTCGACATCGCGTTGGCCACGTTCGTGAGCCATTCGATGTTGAAGAGCGCCGCCAGCTGCGCCGGGAAGTAGATCAGGCAGCTTGCGAAGATGATGGGGATGACGCCCGCCGCGTTCACCTTCAGGGGGATGTACGTGGACTGGCCGCCCATCATCTTGCGCCCCTGCACGCGCTTGGCGTAGTTCACGGGGATGCGACGCTGCGCGCGCTCCACGAAGATGATCGCGGGGATGCACGCCAGCACCACGAGGATGATGAGCGCCGTGATGGCAATGCCCATGCCCAAATCCGCCGTCAGGTTCACCGACGAGAAGATGGCGCTCGGCACGCGCGACACGATGCTCACGAAGATGATGAGCGACATGCCGTTGCCGATGCCGCGCTGCGTGATGAGCTCGCCCATCCACATGATGAACGCGGTGCCCGCCACGAGCGTGAACACGACGATGAAGTCGGTGAGCAGCTCGGGAACCTCCGTGCTGAACACCACGCCGTACGCCGGCGACTTGAACAGGAACAGGTAGCCCACCGCGTTGATGAGGCCGAGGCCCAGCGTCAGGTAACGCGTCACCTGCGTGATCTTCTTGCGACCCGCGTCGCCCTCCTTCGCCCAGCGGCCCACGGCGGGAATGACGCCCTGCATGAGCTGCATGATGATGGAGGCCGTGATGTAGGGCATGATGCCCAGCGAGAACACCGAGAAGTTCGACAGCGCGCCGCCCGTGAACAGGTCGAGCATCGTCATGGACACGCCCGAATCCTGGAACGAATTCGCGAACTCGTTGAACGGGATGCCCGGCACCGGCACGTACGCGCCGAAGCGGTACAGTGCGAGGATAGCCAGCGTGAAGAGGATCTTCTTACGCAGCTCCGGTACCTTGAACGCATCGATGATCGAGCTTAGCAAGGCTCTTCGACCTTTCCTCCAGCTGCTTCGATCTTCGCCTTGGCCGAAGCAGAAACCTTATCGACCTTGACCGTGAGCGCCTTGGTCAGGTCGCCGTCGCCGAGCACCTTCACCAGCGCGTCGGCATGCTTGATGATGCCCTTGGCCTTCAGGGACTCGCCATCCACCACGTCGCCGGCCTCGAACTTGGCATCGAGACGGCTGACGTTCACGGGCAGGTACTCCACACGGTTGAAGTTGCGGAAGCCGGGCAGCTTCGGCAGACGACGGGCGAGCGGCGTCTGGCCGCCCTCGAAGCCGGCACCCTTGCCGCCACCGGCACGGGACTTCTGGCCGTTCATGCCGCGACCGGCGGTCTTACCGGTGCCGGAAGCGGGGCCGCGGCCCACGCGCTTGCGGTTCTTCGTCGAGCCCTCGGCCGGGCGCAGATCCTTGAGTTCCATGTAAGTAAATCTCCTTTTCGCTCTCTGACCGGGGATTTTCTCTTCCCTCAGTCAGTGCTAGCAGCTCGCCGCTAGCAAACTTCCATCTATCATGGCAACGGCGTGTCTGTTCAGACACGCCGATTGTCATCTTTCATCCCGACACATTATTAAATTCATAGACTCACTGGTTCGCCCAAGGGAGTCAGCGAGGTTGCGACAGGTGCCTGGAATTGCCCCGCCTTGGGGCCAAGTTGGCTTAGGCCAACGCCGTGCCCCAAACAAGGGGCAAGGCCAGGTGCCTGTCGGAACCGCAGCGTCGGGATTGAAGTTGGGGAAATTTAGATTTCCTCAACTTCAATCAAGTGCTTAACCGTGAAAATCATCCCGCGCACGCTCTCGTTGTCCACCTGCTCGGTGGTGCTGCCGATGCCGTGCAGGCCCAGCGCGCGCAGGGTGCGACCCTGGTTCGGCTTGCGGCCGATGGCGCTCTTCACCTGGGTGAGGCGCAGCGTCTTGTTCGTCTCAGCCATTAGTTCTCCTTCCCGCCGAACATCTCGGCCACGGAGATGCCGCGGCGCTCGGCGACCTGGACGGGGCTCTCCATGTTCTTGAGACCCTCGGCGGCAGCCTTCACGATGTTCATGGCGTTGTCCGTGCCCAGCGACTTGGTGATCACGTTCTGAACGCCGGCCAGCTCCATGATGGCGCGAACCGGGCCACCGGCGAGCACACCGGTACCGGGAACAGCGGGCTTGATCAGCACGCGGCCGGCACCGTACTCGCCCATGATCTCGTGGGGCACCGAGCCCTCGGCGGTCACAGGGACGGTGAACATGTTCTTCTTCGCGTCCTCGACGCCCTTCTTGATGGCGGTGGGCACCTCGGCGGACTTGCCCATGCCCACGCCCACGCGGCCGTTGCCGTCGCCGACGACGACCAGGGCCGAGAGCTGCATGCGACGGCCGCCCTTGACGGTCTTCGCGACGCGATTGATGAAGACCACGCGCTCCTGAAGCTCAGGAGTCGTGCTCTCCTGCTGACGGTTGTTGTTACGAGCCATAAGCTAAAACCCCTTCTAGAATTTCAATCCTGCTTCACGGGCAGCTTCGGCCAGAGCCTTCACGCGCCCATGATACAGGTGGCCGCCACGGTCGAACACAACTTCCGTCACGCCGTTTTCCTGAGCCAACTTGCCAACGATGGTGCCGAGCTCGGCTGCGCCCTCGACGGTCGCGCCGCTCTTGCCGGTGGCCTTGAAGGCCTCCCCGAGGGTAGAGACGCCGCAGATGGTGGTGTGGGCCACGTCATCGATGACCTGCACGTACATGTTGCTGTTGCTCCGCGTCACGCACAGACGCGGGCGAGCTGCAGTGCCGGAGATCTTGCCGCGCACGCGACGATGGCGACGGGCAAGACGGGCCTGCTTCTCCTGTTGCTTATTCATAGGTTTAATCCCTTCAATCAGCTACCGAATAGGCACTTAGTCTTTGCCGGCCTTGCCAGCCTTGCGGCGGACATGCTCGCCCTCGTAGCGAATGCCCTTGCCCTTGTAGGGCTCCGGCTTGCGCCACTTGCGGATGTTCGCGGCAACCTGGCCGACCTGCTCCTTGCTCGGACCGGACACGACGATCTCGGTCTGAGAGGGCACCTCGAAGGTGATGTTCTCGGGAGCCTCCACCAGCACGGGATGGGAGTAGCCGAGCTGCATCTCGAGATCCTTGCCCTTGAGTGCGGCACGATAGCCAACGCCGACGAGCTGCAGCTTCTTGGAGAAGCCGTTCGACACGCCCTCCACCATGTTGGCGAGAAGGGTGCGGGTCAGGCCGTGGGCGCTCTTGGACTCACGGGTGTCGTCGGGACGGGTGACGATAAGCTCATCGCCGTCGCGGGTGATGGTCATGGACGGCAGGAACGTGCGGGTAAGCTCCCCCTTGGGGCCCTTCACCGTCACCGTCTGGCCGTCGATGGTCACATCGACGCCGGCAGGAACGGGGATGGGCATCTTGCCGATACGAGACATACTAGATACCTTCCTTTCCTACCACAGATAGGCGATGACCTCGCCGCCGATGCCCTGCTTGCGGGCATCGCGGTCGGTCATGACGCCGCGACTGGTCGAGATAATTGCCGTGCCGAGGCCGCCGAGCACGCGGGGCAGATCGTCCTTGCCGGCATAGATGCGCAGACCCGGCTTGGAGATGCGCTTGATGCCGCGGATGGTCTTGGCCTTCTTCGGGCCGTACTTGAGGGTGATCTCAAGGGTGCCGCGGGGCTCGCCGTCGATGACATCGAAGCGCTGGATGTAGCCTTCCTGCTCCATAATGCGCACGATCTCGACGAGCTTCTTGCTCGTCGGCATGGACACGGTGTCCTTGCCGGCAGACTGGGCGTTACGCACACGCGTAAGCATGTCTGCGATGGGGTCGGTCATTGTCATGTTTGTTTTCTCCTTTGATCCGTGATGAACCGGCGTTCGGTTCGTCGGCGCCCATAGCGCCTCCGCCTTTAACGTCGGCACACCCTTAGCGTCCGCGTCTTCTACCAGGAAGCCTTGGTCACGCCGGGCAGCTCGCCTTTGTTAGCCAACTCACGCACGCAAATACGGCACAGGCCGAACTTGCGATAGTAGGCGCGGGGACGTCCGCAACGGGTGCAGCGGTTGTGCTGACGCGTAGAGAACTTCGGCTCGCGCTTGGCTTTGGCGATCATCGATTTCTTAGCCATGCATGTCCTTCTTTCTTTATGTCCTTAAGCCCGCAGCCTTATCGCGGACTTGTGACCGAGGTTGCGCGACGCGGGGCATAAGTGGGCCCCGGTCGGTTTACTTGCTCTTGAACGGGAACCCGAGGGCGGACAGAAGAGCGAACGCGGAATCGTTGTCGCCGGCATTGGTCACGAAGGTGATGTCCATGCCGCGGGTGCGATCGATCTTGTCGTACTCGATCTCCGGGAAGATGAGCTGCTCGGTGATGCCCAGGGTGTAGTTGCCGCGGCCGTCGAAGCTCTTCGGCGAGATGCCGCGGAAGTCGCGGACGCGCGGAAGGGCGGTAGCCAGCAGGCGATCGAGGAACTCCCACATGCGGTCGCCGCGCAGGGTCACCTTGCAGCCGATGGCCTGGCCCTCGCGCACATGGAAGCCGGCGATGGACTTCTTGGCGCGGGTCACACAGGGCTGCTGGCCGGTGATGATGCGCATGTCGTTCATGGCGGCATCAAGCAGCTTGGAATCGCCGGCGGCGGCGCCGACGCCCATGTTCACGACGATCTTCTCCAGCTTCGGCACGCAGTTGATGTTCTTGATGCCGAGCTGCTCGACGAGCGCGGGGACGATCTCGGTCTGGTACTTCACCTTGAGGCGGGGGGTATCAGCCATCTTTCTTCAAACCTTTCTCCGATGGATTAAACGCCGGATTTCCGACCCGGCGTCCCTGGGACCTTCCCAGGGCCATGGCGCTTGCGCGCGATTGGAAATTGTCCCACAAAACGAGACACTTTCCAAGTAAAAACCGCCCGCTACACAAATTCGGTAGCAGGCGGTCTGTTCAGAGCCTTGAGTGCCTTATCTTAGGCCTCGACGGCGGGGATGTCCTTGCCGCACTTCTTGCAGACGCGGACGAGCTTGCCGTCCTCGCGGCGACGGGCCACGCGGGTGGCCTCGCCGCAGCTGGGGCACACGAGCATCACGTTGGACACGTGGATGGGCGCCTCGACGGTAGAAATGCCGCCCTGGGGGTTGGCCTGGGTCGGGCGCATGGCCTTCTTGACCATGTTCACCTTCTCCACGACCACGCGGGACTTCTCGGGCACCGAGCGCAGCACCTTTCCAGTCTTGCCGCGGTCCTTGCCGGCGATGACCTTGACGGTGTCGCCCTTGCGGATCGTCATCTTGTTCTGAGCCATTCTGACACCTCCCCTACAGCGTTTCCGGTGCCAGAGACACGATCTTCATGTACTTCTTGTCGCGCAGCTCGCGGGCGACGGGCCCGAAGATACGGGTGCCGCGCGGAGAACCGTCGTTGTTGATGAGCACGGCGGCGTTCTGATCGAAGCGGATGTAGGAGCCGTCGGCGCGACGGACTTCCTTCTTCACGCGCACGATCACGCAACGCACGACCTCGCCCTTCTTGACGTTGCCGTTGGGCATCGCTTCCTTGACGCTGCAGATGATCACGTCACCGAGGCCCGCATAGCGGCGCTTCGAGCCGCCCAGGACCTTGATGCACTGCACCTTGCGAGCGCCGGAGTTGTCGGCCACGGCGAGCATGGATTGCATCTGAATCATGTGATGTTCCTACTTTCCTTATCAATAGTCCTCGTGCCGGAGCACTCAAACTATTTGGCCTTCTCGACGATCTTCAGCAAACGCCAGCGCTTCATCTTGGACAGCGGGCGCGTCTCCATGATCTGAACGGTGTCGCCGACGCCGGCCTCGTTGTTCTCGTCATGGGCATGGAACTTCTTGGTGGAGGTGATCATCTTCTTGTAGATGGGATGGGGCTTGCGCTCCTCGACGGCCACCACGATGGTCTTGTCGTTGGCATCGCTGACGACGACGCCCTGACGTACTTTACGCAGATTGCGCTCTTCAGTCATTTCTTGCACCTTCCTTAAGCTACGCGCTCAGCTCGCGAGCCCGCATCTCAGTCATGATGCGCGCGATGTCCTTCTTAACCTGCTTGACGCGGGCAGTGTTGTCCAGCTGGCTGGTGGCCATCTGGAAGCGAAGGTTGAACAGCTCCGCCTTGGCCTCCTTCAGCTTCACCTGCAGGTCTTCGGCAGAAAGTTCACGAATCTCTGCTGCTTTCATTATTGCTGCCCCTCCGTTTCACGAGTGACGATCTTGCACTTGATGGGCAGCTTGTTGATGGCCAGACGCAGAGCCTCGCGGGCGGTCTCGTCATCGACGCCGGCGATCTCGAACATGATGCGGCCGGGCTTCACGACAGCGACCCAGCCCTCGGGGTTGCCCTTACCGGAACCCATGCGGGTCTCGGCGGGCTTGGAGGTGATGGGCTTGTCGGGGAAGATCGTGATCCAGACCTTGCCGCCACGCTTCATGTGACGGGTCATGGCAATACGAGCTGCCTCGATCTGACGGTTGGTGATCCAGTGGGCCTCGAGGGCCTGGATGCCATACTCGCCGTGGTTCAGACGGGTGCCACCTTTGGCCTTGCCCTTCATGGAACCACGCTGCACCTTGCGGTGCTTTACGCGCTTAGGTACGAGCATTTACTTGTCACCCCTCTCGCGGCGATCATTACGACGGGAACGGTTCGGGCGGGACGAACCCTCGAGCGCGGGCTGGGGAGCCTTCTGGCCCGGCAGCACCTCGCCGTGGTACACCCACACCTGTACGCCGATGGAGCCCATGGTGGTGGCGGCGGTGGCGAAGCCGTAGTCGATCTTCGCGCGGAGGGTGTGCAGCGGCACGCGACCCTCGCGGTACCACTCGCGGCGGCTCATCTCGGCGCCGCCCAGACGACCGGAGCACTGGATGCGGATACCCTTGGCACCGGACTTCATGGCGGACTGCACGGCCTTGCGCATGGCACGGCGGAAGGCCACGCGGCCCTCGAGCTGCTCGGCCACGGACTGGGCGATGAGCTCGGCGTCCAGCTCGGGACGCTTCACCTCGACCACGTCGATGGAGACCGGGCCGTCGGCGACCTTCTCGAGCTTCTTGCGCAGAGCGTCGATCTCGGCGCCCTTCTTGCCGATGACCACGCCGGGGCGCGCCGTGGTGATGGTCACCTTGATCTTGTCGCCGGCGCGCTCGATGTCCACGCGAGACACAGAGGCACGGGCGAGCTGCTTGTCGAGAAACTTGCGGATGGCGATATCGTTCTCGAGCGTCTTGGCGTAATCCTTACCGGCGTACCAGCGGCTGCGCCAATCCTCGGTGATACCGAGGCGGAATCCGGTAGGGCTGACTTTCTGACCCATGGACCTTATGCCTCCTCTCGGGGTGCGACGACAATGGTGATGTGGCACGTGCGCTTGTTGATGCGCGACGCGGAGCCCTTGGCGCGGGGACGGATGCGCTTCAGGGTCGGGCCTTCGTCGACGTAGGCGGCCTTGACCACCAGGTTGTCGCCGCGAAGGTGATTGTTGTGCTCGGCGTTGGCCACGGCGGAGTTCAGCGTCTTCACGACGGTCTCCGCGGCGGCGCGCTCGCAGAACGCCAGGATCTCGCGGGCCTGGGGCACGGACTTGCCGCGAACCAGGTCGACCACGATGCGGGCCTTGCGGGGAGCGATGCGGACGTAACGCGATACTGCTTTAGTTTCCATGTAACTTCTCACCTATGCCCTATCGCTTCTTCTTGTCGGCCGCATGACCCTTGAAGGTACGGGTCGGCGAGAACTCGCCCAGCTTGTGGCCAACCATGGACTCGGTAACGTAGACCGGCACGTGCTTGCGGCCATCGTACACGGCGATGGTGTGACCCACCATTTCCGGGAAGATGGTGCTCGCGCGAGACCATGTCTTGATGACTTCCTTTTCGCCGGCCGCGTTCATTGCCTCGATGCGGGCAAGAAGGCGCGGTTCTACGAAAGGACCCTTTTTCAAACTTCTGCTCACTATGACTCCTTAGGATTCCGCTACTTCTTGCGACGACGGATGATGAGACGGCTCGAGGCCTTCTTCTTGTTGCGGGTGCGATGGCCCTTGGTCGGCACGCCCCAGGGGGTGACCGGGTGACGACCAGCGGACTTGTTCTTGCCCTCGCCGCCGCCGTGCG
>OLSM01001412.1_pt1 | contig 17938 bp, 32 predicted proteins | sample 1672721 | NCBI WGS metagenome assembly OLSM01 (sample SAMEA3136717, study PRJEB25190) | human gut metagenome | reverse complement strand
AGAAATGGGTGTCACACCAGAACAAGCACCTGATACACCAACATATATGACATTAACATTTGAAAAAGGTGAACCAGTTGCGTTAAATGGTGAGAAAATGAATGGTGTTGATTTAATTTTGAAATTAAATGAACTTGGTGGAGCCAATGGAATTGGAATTATTGACATGGTAGAAAACAGATTGGTTGGTATGAAATCAAGAGGTGTTTATGAAACACCTGGAGGAACAATTCTTTATAAAGCACATGGAGATTTAGAAGAAATTACACTAGATAAAGAAACCATCATAGATAACATGCTATTATTAGAAAATGAAAAAAATATTACAACTAAATCTTTAGAAGAAATAAAAGAATATTTAAATACTTTAATCAATATTATTAAAACTGAAGAACTAGATGAAAAAAACCTAGTTAACATCTACTCCAACAGCGTATACAAATACAACATAGATATTTTAAAAAAACAAATAGAATTTGTAAAAAATAAAATAAATGCCGAAAAAAACTTTAACTTAAAAGGTAGTAAACTCCATAATATTGATGAAGAATTAAAGTCTTTCTTAAAAACAAATGTAGCTCCGACCAAAATAGAAATATTTTTAAATGAAAATAAAACAAAAATTGAAGAAAAATTTAGTAAAATTACTGACTTAAAAGTAGCCGTACCTATAATAACCGGAAAAAATATAGATCAAATAAAAAAAGAAGAACCATCTTTGATTGAAGAAGATCCTCAAAAATCACTAATAGATCAATTCGATCATTTAGATTCCAAAACAAAATCTAGTCTTATTTTATATCACTCTATTTATAAACCAATCTGTAATTTTATAATAGACAATCATTATCCTGATATTACAACAATCATATCTCACTTCGATTTTAATCACTATTATGAAGAATTAGAAAATATTATTTTAGATGAAAATAACAATCATTATTTAATTAATTATTTTAAAGAAATTAACTTCAAAAGCTTAACTGATTATATCAATTCAATAATCAATATCTGTAAAAAGATAGAAAATACTAATTTTACCTTACAAACACCTATCCAAGTTTTTGCAAGTAACCAAAATACGAAATATAAACAATTAAGCGAATACCCTAACCAAAATACCAAATATTTAGTAAAGACAAGTAATATTATATTTATCCCTGAAAAAATAGAAATTGATTGGGATACAAATGAAATATCAAAAACAAAAGAATATAGCTATTATACAAATAAAAATATAATAGAAGAAGAAAGTACAATAACTTTAGCAAAATACAGTAAGAAAGATACTCAAAAAGATGATATAATAATAACAACCGACCTATTATTAGATAGCGAAATTACTTTTAAAAAAGGTCATTTAGAAGGAGAATATTATGGATAAAGAAAAATTTTTAAAAGAACTAAAATATCAATTAAGATATTTAAGCAAACAAGCACAAGAAGAAGAATTAAAAAATTATGAAAATACAGATTACAATCAAAAAGTAGAAGATATTGCCAATGCAATTTATCAAAAAAGAGGCCTAAATATCAAAGTAACCAAAAAAACTTCATTCTTTGATTCCGTATCTCAAATAATAGAAGCAATAAAAAGCAAAAATAAAAAAGTATTATTAGATTTATTATTCTTTTTCTTATATGTTTTCATCTTAATTATATTAATAAAAATACCATTTATATATGTAAGAGATACCATAAGTACAATCTTTAATGTATTAGTAAGTAACGACATCTTATATACAATATGGAATTTAAGTTTTGAAATATTATATGCAGTTACAGCAATTCTTATATTTACTAGATTTATCAAAAATAAAGCCAAAGATTATGAAAATACAGAACTCTAGTTTCTGTTTTTTTTGTAAAGTGCAAATAAATTTAAGATTAATACTCAAAATCATGATATAATATAATTATATTAGGAGGACTACATGAATAAAGGATTAAAAATATTTCTAATTTCTCTTTTAATTATTTTAATAGTGGCAATTATCACCATAACAACATTAAAACTACTGCAACATAACAATCAACCAGAAGAAACATCACCATATAGTGAAACAGCCATCAATGTAATGAAAGAATTAAATTTATATGAAGAAATAAATAAAAGAGAGTATTCACAAACAATTGAAGTATTACTAGAAACAAATAATTTAAAAGAACAATACTTAGAAAACTATTATCAAATAGAATATACAAATATGACGAATTTTGGTAATATCATTAACAAACTTTTAGATAAGAACTATAACAGTGAAGAAATAAATTATATTACTAAGAATATGAAAAATGATATTAACATATTATTAAATATGGATTATATAGACATATTGGCTTTTAAAGATATCACGAATTTTGATATCGAAAATTTAGAAAGATACTTAAACTATCAAAAAGATAATGAAGAATATGATTTAGCAACAGTTGTTACTTATGTTAATATTGGATTAGACAAAGAGGGATATTCTGAATATACAGAATACACAGAAGAAGAAGCACAAAACGATTTAACCATTCTTGTCAACAAATATCACAAGTTACCAGATGATTATGAACCGAATGATCTAGTTGCTCTATCTTATAATAATGGATATACTTATTATTTAAGGAGTGAAGCTGCTGAAGCATATGAACAACTTTCTAGTGCCGCTTTACTTGATAATGTAATCGTTTATCCATTCAGTGCATATCGCTCATATGATACACAAAACACACTTTACAATCGCTATGTGGCCAGAGATGGTAGAGAAGCAGCTGATACTTATTCAGCTAGACCAGGATTCTCAGAACATCAATTAGGACTTGCAATCGATATTAGAAGCAACACGCTAAATGATAACTTAACCGATAAAGATTATGAATGGATGCTAGACAATTCTTATAAATATGGCTTTATTGTAAGATATCCTAAAGGAAAACAGCACATTACTCAGTTTATGGAAGAACCATGGCATTTAAGATATTTAGGTGTAGAATTAGCAACCAAAGTTCATGATTCTGGATTAACATATGATGAATACTATGATTTATATGAAATAAACTCAAGACACAAATCTTGAGTTTATTTTATGCAAAAAAGCAATATACACTATTAATAAATTTGTTATAGAAATCTTGATGAAGCATCATCTGTACGTCCTAGAGTTTCACCCATAAGCACCAATGCTCTATTCAAATATTCCTGCTGCACTTCTGGTGACAAGTTAGGATTATTAGCAAGTAATAACATATTGTTAATACGTTGTTGTTTTAATAATTCCCTTTGATTTTCTATTATAATATCTAACCCAGTTTTAAAATTTGAATCCATTCAAATCACTCTCCTAACTAAATTATACAAAATGTCATTATATTTAAAAAGTTTTTTTAATAGTAATTGACATTAATTATACAAAAAGAACTGTAAAAAACAGTTCTCTAAACAAGTTCAAGTCTAACTTGTAATGCATCATCACCATGGCGTTCATTAAGTTTAATAATTCTTGTATAACCACCATTTCTAGTTTCGTAACGCTTAGCAAGTTCATTAAATACTTTATTCACAACTTCACTATCATTGTAAAGGAAAGCCAAAGCTTTTCTTCTACTAACTAAAGTACCTCTCTTACCATAAGTAATCATCTTATCAACAAACTTTCTTACTTCCTTCGCTCTAGCTTCAGTCGTAACAACTGCTTCATTCATAATTACATCACGAGTAATATTAGCAAGGATACTTCTTCTGTGTCTTGATTCTCTACTTAATTTTCTATATTGCATGTTAGTCCTCCTTAATCTCTAAATTTAAGTCCCATTTCTGCTACTTTATCTAAAACTTCTTTAAGTGATTTCTTACCTAAATTACGGATCTTAGTAACTTCCACTTCTCTCTTAGAAATAAGGTCTTGAACGGTATGAATACCAGCTCTTTTAAGACAGTTATAAGCTCTAACAGAGAATTCAATTTCTTCAATTGGAGTTTCCAAAGTTTTAGTAATTGTATCCACTTTCTTTTCTTGCATTAATCCAGTAATATCACTAATACTGTTAAGATCAGCAATAATATTAAAGTGTTCAATTAATATTCTAGCAGCAAGTGCCATCGCTTCCTCTGGCATCATAGATCCATCGGTATTAATTTCCATTGTTAATTTATCATAATTTTCATTTTGTCCAACCCGAGTAGATTCTACTTCATATTTAACAAGTTCGATAGGAGAATAATTAGAATCAATTGCAATTACTCCCACTTTATTTTCTGCAAATAATTTCTTATTTTCTTTTGCATCAACGTAACCTTTACCATTAAAGACAGTAACTTCCATATCGATTTTACCACCCTGGGCTAAGTTACAAATAACTAAGTCTGGATTAATAACATCAACATCAGCATTTTTCTCAAAATCTCCTGCCGTAACAGGACCTTCTGTATCTTTAAATAAATGTAATGTTTTAACTTCTTCTGTATGATTTTTAACTACTACATTCTTAAGTGCTAAAACAATACTAGTTACATCCTCTACAACACCATCAATCTTTTGGAATTCATGAAGTACACCTTCAATTTTAACAGAAGTAATTGCACTTCCTGGTAAGCTTGATAGCATAACTCTTCTTAAAGCATTTCCAATCGTTGTTCCAAAACCTCTTTCAAGGGGTTCTAATTCAAATTTTCCATAGTGATTACTTTCTTGGTATTCACTAATTTTGTATTCTGGTTTTTCAAAACTAATCATATCTTCTACCCTTTCTTTATTACCTAATTTCTTGGACGTTTTGGTGGACGACAACCATTATGTGGAACTGGAGTTTCATCCATAATTGAAGTAATTTCTAAACCTGCAGCTTGAAGTGAACGAATAGCAGTTTCTCTACCACTACCAAGTCCTTTAACAACTACATCAACTTTTTTAACACCTTGTTCCATAGCTGCTTTTGCAGCTGCATCAGCAGCAATACCTGCGGCAAAAGGAGTTTTCTTTTTACTTCCTTTATAACCAATAGTACCACTTGATGCCCAAGCTATAACACTACCATCTTTTTCTGTAATAGTAACAATTGTATTATTATAAGTAGAATGAATATGAGCTACAGCTTCAGGAATATTCTTCTTTACTTTTCTTTTTCTTCTATTATATGCCATAATCTAACCTCCTACTTTCCTACTTTTTTCTTGTTAGCTACTACTTTACCTCTACCCTTACGAGTATGAGCATTACGGTTTGTTCTTTGTCCACGAACTGGAAGACCTTTTTTATGTCTTACACCTTGGTAGCAGTTAATTTCCATTTTGTTTTTAATACTCATTTGCGTGTTACGACGTAGATCACCTTCAACAACATGATTATCTACTTCTTTACGTAAACGAGCAACTTCATCATCCGTTAAATCCTTAACTTTCGTTTCAGGATTAACATTTGCATTTAGACAAATAGTTTTACCTAAGCTTTTACCAATACCATAGATAGCAGTTAAGCCAATCCAAATTTGTTTTTCGCTTGGTAATTCAATATTCTTAATACGTGCCATATTTCCTCCTTATTAACCTTGCGTTTGTTTGTGTTTTGGATTTTCACAAATAACCATAACTTTACCTTTTCTTCTAATAATTTTACATTTTTTACAAATTTTCTTTACTGATGGTCTAACTTTCATAATTTATACCTCCATTATCTTTTATTCCATGTTATACGCCCACGTGTTAAATCATAAGGCGAGAGTTCAACTGTTACTGTGTCACCTGGTAGAATACGAATCATATTCACTCGCATTTTACCAGAAACGTAGGCTTTTACAGTAAATCCATTTTGAAGTTCTACTAAATAATCACTGCCCTTAAGGACTTCAATTACTTTACCTTCCACTTCAATTTTTTCTTCTTTATTATTTTGATTAACATTATCTCTAAAATTTTTCTTCATTATCCGTTTTTCTCTCCCGTTAATATTTCATATCCATCTTTTGTAACTACAACGGTATGTTCAAAATGTGCACTAGGAAGTTCATCATCCGTTGAAATTGTCCAATCATCATCATGAAGATAAACATATCTTTCTCCAAGATTAAGCATTGGTTCTACAGCAAGTACCATACCTGCTCGAAGAGTAACACCCGTTCCCTCTTTACCATAATTAGGTACATCAGGATCTTCATGAATATTTGTTCCAACTCCATGTCCAACGAGTTCCTCTACCACACTTAAACCATGTTCATGGGCAAATTTTTCAATCGCTGCTCCAATATCTCCTATTTTAGCACCTTCATGAATTTTTTGCAAGCCCGCATACAAAGCTAGTTCCGTATTTTTAACCAAATCTTCTACTTCTTTTGATGCATGACCCACAACATAAGTCCTTGCAGCATCACTATGATATCCATGTATTTCAACACCAATATCAATAGACACAACATCACCATCTTGAATTCTTCGTTCTCCTGGTATTCCATGTACTACTTCATCATTAATAGAAATGCAAATACTAGCAGGATAACCCTCGTAATTTAAGAAAGATGGTATAGCATGATTTCGGGTGATAAATTCATAAGCAACTTTATCTAACTCTTTTGTTTTAACTCCCGGTTTAATATGTTTTTTAACCTCTTCATGAGTTAAAAAATTAAGTTTACCAGCTTCTCTCATCAAAGCAATTTCTCTTTCGCTTTTAATACTAATCATTTGAACACCCGCCTTTTACCCGAACTTCCGCCTCATTTTCGAGTTGTTCATAAATCTGTTCAAGTGGTATTGTGGCATCAATCTTTTTTAAAATTCCTTTATTTTGATAAAAGTCTAAAATTGGTTTTGTATTTTCCATAAAAGAGGCATAACGAACTTGAAAGGTTTCTTCATTATCATCACTTCTATGAATAAGAACTTCACCACAATCATCACAAATATCTTTATGAACGGGTCTTAATTTTTCATTATTTAAATTATAACTTCTTTTACATTTAGGACAAATAACTCTTGCCATTACTCTTTTTAAAGCAGTATCTAAATCTACACTTAAATAAATAACTACATTATTTTGAACATTAAGCTCATCTAACATTTCATCCAATACCTTCGCTTGTTGAAGAGTTCTTGGAAAACCATCTAAGATAAACGCTTGATGAGTAAGAGTTGTAATCTTTTGACGAACAAGTCGGATAACCGTTTCATCATCAACCAAAGAACCACTCTTTAAAATAACATCAAGTTTTTGTCCAAATTCACTACCACTAGCTATCTCATCACGTAATAAATCACCAGTTGAAATATGATCATAATGATAATTTTTTACTAAATAATCGCTAATAGTACCCTTGCCTGCGGCAGGAGGAGCGATAAAAATGATATTTTTCATTTTATCTGAACCTCTTTTTGCGTTCGGCATAACTTCTAGCAGTTAAACTAGATTCAATTTGTTTATATGTTTCAATTACAACACCAACAACAATTAAAATACCTGTTCCACCTAAACTTACACTTGATGGTAAATTAGTAAAACTTGAAATTAATACTGGAAGTCCCGCTAAAATTACTAAGAAGATAGCTCCCACTAAAGTAATTCTAGATAAAGATTTGCTAATATAATTACTTGTATCAGCTCCAGGTCTTACTCCTGGAATATACCCACCATTTTTATTTAAATTCTTACTCATCTCTTCTGGATTCATACTTAAGAAAGTATAGAAGTAAGAGAATGCAAAAATAAGAACAATATATAGTAAGAAACCAGTAGGTGAAGTATATAAAATATAATTATTAACAAAATTAATTGCTGCTTCATTTCCTGTTAAAGCAACGATTGTTCCTGGTATTGTTGTAATAACAGATGCAAAGATTACAGGGATAACACCTGCACTATTAATTTTAATAGGCAAATAAGATTGTTGTGCCCCGTATGCACTTGTCGTCCGATTAGAGTATTGAATTGGAATTCTTCTTTCAGCTAGTTGAACCCAAATAATACCTACAATAATTAAAATATAACAGATGATATATAGGGCGAATAAAGTAATACCTAAACCAATCTCCATACTACCATTAATGAACGTATTATATACATTCGTAAATACGCTAGGCATACTAATCAAGATACCAGCCATGATAAGTAAGGATTGTCCATTACCAATACCCTTTTGTGTAATTTGATCACCCATCCATAGTAAGAATGCTGTACCAGCAGTCATTACTAAACTTGTTTTAAGCATATCCATACCACTAGCACCATCTAAATAAAAGACACTAATAGCATATGCTTGTATAAAGGCAATAATAATACCTAAATATCTAGTAATTTTATTAATTTTTTGTCTACCAACATAACCTTGTTCTTTTAAATCTTTGAAATAAGGAATAATATCCATTTGTAATAGCTGTGTAATAATACTTGCTGTAATATAAGGACTGACACCTAAACCAAAGATAGAAAAGCTTTGTAAGCCTCCACCACTCATCAAGTTAAATATTTCTAAGAAACCTAACTCTTCATAAATGGTATTTGCCCAAGGAATCGTAATATTGATTCCTAGAGCAAAGAAACCTAAACAAAATAATGTAAAATAGATTCTTTTTCTTAAATCCTTATTTCCCTTACTAAATATTTTGGTAATTCCTTTAAACATCTAAATCACCTCAGCTTTACCGCCAGCATTTTCTATTTTTGTAACAGAGGCAGATGAGAATCTTTGAGCCTTAACAGTTAACTTTTTAGTTAATTCACCATTTCCTAAAACTTTAACACCATTAAGTTGTTTTTTAATGATTCCTCTTTCTTTTAAAACTTCTGGAGTAACAACATCACCATCATTAAAATGACGATCTAAATCACTTAGATTAATTGTTGCAAACTTTGTTTCAAAACGAGCATTATTAAATCCTCTTTTAGGAATTCTACGATAAATAGGAGTTTGTCCACCTTGGAACCAAGCACTAATACTTGCTCCACTTCTTGATTTTTGACCTTTTTGTCCACGAGTAGAAGTTTTGCCCATTCCAGAACCTGGACCACGTCCAACTCTTTTACGAGCCTTCGTCTCATTAGACGCTGGTAATGATTCTAACTTCATATTATAACTCCTCCACTTTCTTACCACGTAAAGCTGCTATCTTAGCAGGACTCTTTTGTGATTTTAAAGCTTCTAGTGTTGCTTTTGCTACATTAATCTTTGTATTAGAACCAAGTGATTTAGAAACGATATCTTTAACACCAGCTAGTTCTAGTACAGCACGAGCAGCACCACCAGCAATAATTCCCGTACCAGCTACAGCAGGTTTTACCATAACAACAGCTCTACCTACTTTACAAGTAGCTTCATGAGGAATGGTTCTATTATCCATTAAAGATACTTTAACAACATTCTTATTAGCAGCTTGTAATGCTTTTTTAATAGCTTCAGGTACTTCATTTGCTTTTCCTGTACCAATTCCAACTAAACCTCTACGGTTACCAACTACTACGGTTGCTGAGAATCTAAAGTGTCTACCACCTTTAGTAACTTTTGTTACTCTACCAATAGAGATAACTTTTTCTTCCAATAAATTTTTCTTATTATCGTTCTTTTTTGGCATAACTTAATCCTCCACTCTAGAATTCCAAACCGTTCTCACGTGCAGCCTCTGCTAAAGCTTCAACACGTCCATGATATAGGTATCCACCTCTATCAAAAACAACAGTTTTAATCTTTTTTTCTAAACATTTTTTAGCAATATCAGCACCTACAGCTTTTGCAGCTTCGATATTACCACCATTTTTAATTTTAAGTTCAGCAGTTGATGAACTAACTAAGGTAGTAGAAGTATCATCATCAATTACTTGAACATAAATTCCATTATTTGAACGGAAAACGTTTAATCTTGGGCATTCTTTTGTACCATGAATATTTTTACGTACTCTAGCATGTCTTCTTAAACGAGCAACGTTCTTATTTTCTTTCTTAATCATAATTTCCGACCTTTCTAACCTTATTTAGCAGCCTTTTTACCTTCTTTACGACGTACATATTCGCCTTTATAACGAATACCTTTACCTTTATAAGGCTCAGGTTCTCTTATCTTACGAACATTAGCCGCAAATTCAGATACTTTTTGTTTATCAATTCCACTAATTGTAATTTCAGTATTACTTACTTGTTCTACTTTTAAGTCACTTGGTACTTCCACCACTACAGGATGAGAGAAACCAGCAGAAACATTAATTTTATTACCGCTAACTTGGAAACGATATCCAACACCAACTGCTTCTAAAGCTTTACTAAATCCAGTACTAACGCCTTCAATCATATTAGCGATTAAAGAATTCATCGTACCAACATTAATATTAGCTTCTTTACTATCATTTTTTGCTTTTGTAACAATTTCTGTATCATTAATTTCAACAGATACTAATTTATGAAGTTCTAAACTTAAAGATCCTTTTGTACCTTTAATAGTTAATGTATTACCTTCTAAACTAGCAGTTACACCTGTAGGAAGCGCGAGCTTACGATTACCAATTCTACTCATATATTTTCCTTACCAAACATAGGCAAGTACTTCGCCTCCTAACTTTTGTTCTCTAGCTTCTTTATCAGTCATTAAACCTTTAGAAGTAGAGATAATTGCGATTCCAAGACCGTTAAGAACATGAGGAATTTCATCAGCTTTAGCATAAACTCTTAAGCCAGATTTACTAATTCTTTTTAAACCAGTAATAACTCTTTCTTTACGATCACCATATTTAAGTGTTAAAGTAAGTTTATCACCAGTTATATTCTTTTCATAAGAATAATCAACAATATAACCTTCTTTTTTAAGAATTTCAGCAATACCTAAAGTCATTTTAGTTCCAATTACTTCAACAGTCTCATATTTCATTTGATTTGCATTACGAATTCTTGTAAGCATATCTGCTATTTTATCTTGAACCATTTAAAATTCCTCCTTCCTTACCAACTTGATTTCTTTACGCCTGGAATCTTACCTTCATTTGCAAGTTCTCTAAAACAAATACGGCAAATTCCAAATTTACGCATAACTCCATGTGGTCTACCACATCTTTCGCATCTTGTATAAGCGCGAACTTTATATTTAGGTGTTCTTTGATTTTTAACAATCATACTTTTCTTAGCCATAAATATTCCTCCTTAATTCTTGAAAGGCATACCAAATGCCTTTAATAAAGCAAATGCTTCTTCGTTTGTATGAGCAGTAGTTACGAATACGATATCCATACCTCTTACTTTAACAACGTTATCATACTCTATTTCTGGGAATATTAATTGTTCTTTAATACCCAAAGTATAATTACCTTTACCATCAAATGCAGTTTTAGAAACACCTCTAAAATCCCTAACACGAGGAAGAGCAACACGAATTAATCTTTCCATAAATTCATACATTTTCTCTCCGCGTAAAGTAACTTTTACACCAATTGCTTGACCTTCACGAAGTTTAAATCCAGCGATTGAATGACGAGCTTTAGTTACAACTGCCTTTTGACCAGTAATAGCTTCTAAATCTTTTAGGGCAGCTTCAATAAATTTATGATCACGAGCACCATCACCGCAACCCATATTAATAACAATCTTTTCTAATTTTGGTACTTGCATTACGCTTGAATATTTAAATTCGTCTTTTAAACTTTTAACGATTTTTTCATCATATAATTTTTTATAATTACTCATAAATATTCACCTACTTACTCTTACTTTCTTTTTTAGTTTTGCGAGTTTCTTTTTCTTCTATTTTTTTAACATTTGATACATGAATAGGAGCTTCGATATCGAATATTCCGCCCTTATCTTGACCATTTCTTGGTTTAACGTGTTTTTTAACAATATTAATTCCTTCAACAACAACCTTGTCTTCTTTCTTTAAAGTCTTAATAACTTTACCGTTCTTACCTTTATCTTTACCAGCAATAACTAGTACTTCGTCGCCGAGCTTTATCTTCATCATAAATAATCCTCCTAAATAACTTCCTTAGCCAAAGACACAATTTTCATATAGTCTTTTTCTCTAAGTTCTCTAGCTACAGGTCCAAGAACTCTTGTACCTACTGGAGATTTATCATCTTTAATAATTACACAAGCATTGTCATCAAATTTAATATAACTGCCATCATTTCTTCTAACACCTTCTGTAGTTCTAACGATAACTGCTTTAACAACTTTACCTTTTTTAATATTTCCATTAGGCATAGCTTTCTTAACAGTACCAACAACTACATCACCGATGTTACCATATTTCACTTTAGATCCACCAAGTACACGGATAACTAGTAACTCACGAGCACCAGTATTATCTGCAACTTTTAATCTACTTTCTTGTTGAACCATAAGTACCTCCTATAATATAACAGCCTTAGAAACGATTTCTACAAGTTCATATCTCTTTGTTTTAGAAAGTGGTCTTGTAGCTCTGATTCTAACTGTATCGCCAACTCCGGCTTGATTCTTTTCATCATGAGCAGTATATTTTTTAGAATATTTAACACGTTTTTTATAAATAGGGTGAGTTTTGTAAGTTTCAACTAAAACGGTAATAGTTTTATCATTTTTATTACTTACAACTTTACCAACTAATTCTTGTTTTCTATTCTCCATCCGTATTACCTCCTGTGAGTTCTCTTTCTTTCAAAATAGTTTTCATTCTCGCAACATCTTTTCTGAGTTCTTTAATTCTAGAAGGTTTATCTAAAGTACCAGTAGATTGTTTCATACGTAAACCAAATAATTCTTTCTTTGATTCTATAATTTTACCCTCTAATTCTTTTGTAGAAAGTTCTCGTAAATCTTTAATTTTCATGAGATTCACCTTCCTTTTTTACAAATTTAGTTTTAATTGGTAATTTATGAGAAGCAAGTCTTAATGCTTCACGAGCAATGTCTTCACTAACTCCACCAATTTCAAACATAATTTTGCCTTCTTTTACAACTGCAACCCAATCTTCAACATTACCTTTACCTTTACCTTGACGAGTTTCAAGAGGTTTTCTTGTAAGTGCTAAATGAGGGAAGATATTAATCCAAACTTTTCCACCACGTTTCATATAACGAGTCATAGCAATACGAGCGGCTTCGATTTGACGAGCACTAATCCATGCTCCTTCTGTAGCCTTTAATCCATATTCACCAAAATGAAGTTCCGTATTACCTCTTGCATGACCATCATAAGAAACACGATGAGGTTTTCTATATTTAGTCCTTTTTGGCATTAACATGAGATCCATCTCCTCTCAAAGTTTTCTTAGCGGGAAGAATTTCATCCTTGTAAATCCAAACCTTAACACCGATCTTACCATAAGTAGTGTCTGCCTCAGCTGTAGCATAATCAACATCAGCACGAATTGTATGAAGTGGTACAGTACCTTCTGTATAACCTTCAGTACGAGCCATTTCAGCTCCGCCTAAACGTCCAGATACAGCAGTTTTAATACCTTTCGCTCCAGCTTTCATTGTATTACGAATAGCACGTTTTTGAACACTTCTAAATGGTGCACGAGCTTCGATTTGCGCTGCAATATTCCCAGCAACAAGTTTTGCATTCAAATCAGGATTTTTAACTTCTACGATGTTAATATAAACATCTTCACCAACTAATTTTTTAATTTCTTTTCTTAATTTTTCGATGTCTTCACCACCACGACCGATGATAACACCAGGTTTAGCAGTATTAATAGTTACATCGACACGATTTTTCTTTCTTTCAATAAGGATTGAAGCAACAGCTGCATCTTTAAGTTTTTTCTCTAAGTATTCTCTTATTTTAATATCCTTATTTAAAGTTTTAGCATAGTCTTTACCAGCATACCAAATAGACTCCCAGTCTTTATTAACACCTAATCTAAAACCAATAGGATTTACTTTTTGACCCATTATGCTTCCTCCTTAACTTTTCCGTCACTTACTTTAATTGTAATATGACTAGTTCTTTTGTCTCTTCTATCAACATTTCCACGACTAGCAAATTTAATTCTCTTATAAACTGGTCCTGGATTAATATAACATTCACTAATTACTAAATCAGACTCACTCGCACCATTGTTATTAACAGCATTAGCAACGGCACTCTTTAATACTTTAAGGATTAATCTACTAGCTTTAGTATTAGTATTTTCTAAAATACCTTCTGCTGTAGCAACATCTTTACCACGTACTAAATCAAGAGTCATTCTAGCTTTTCTAGGGGCAATCATAGCTCCCTTATGTATTGCATAAGCTTCCATTTATTTACCCTCCTACTTTTGACCTGCATGTCCACCAAACTTACGAGTTAAAGCAAACTCACCAAGTTTGTGACCAACCATATCTTCGGTTACATATACAGGAATAAAATCTTTACCATTATGAACTGCAAATGTATGTCCGACAAAATCAGGATAAATAGTTGAACTACGAGACCAAGTTTTAATAACTTCTTTTTTATTATTCTTATTTAATTCTTGAACCTTTTTAAGTAATCGATCGAAAACATAAGGTCCTTTCTTTAAACTTCTTGCCATAGCTTCCTCCTATTTTTTCTTTCTACTAACAATTAACTTGCTAGATGCTTTCTTATTTTTTCTTGTCTTATATCCAAGGGCTGGTTTACCCCAAGGAGTCATTGGGCTCTTACGTCCAACAGGTGTTCTACCTTCACCACCACCATGAGGGTGATCGTTAGGGTTCATAACAGATCCACGGTTTGTAGGACGAATTCCCATATGTCTTTTTCTTCCTGCTTTTCCTAAATTTACTAATTCATAATCTTCATTTCCAACAACACCAATGGTTGCCATACAAGTACCTAGTATCTTTCTTGTTTCACCAGATTGTAAACGTAAGATAACATATTTACCATCACGTCCTAAGATTTGAGCACTAGCACCAGCTGAACGACAAATCTCAGCACCTTTACCAGGTTTTAATTCGATACAATGTACTACAGTACCAACCGGAATATTTTCTAGTGGTAAAGCGTTACCAACCTTAATATCAGCATCTTTACCCTGCTCGATAATCATACCAACTTCTAAACCTTTAGGAGCGATAATATATCTTTTTTCACCATCACGGTAATTAATTAAAGCAATATTAGCACTTCTATTTGGATCATATTCAATGGTTGCTACTTTACCAGTGATACCAATTTTGTTTCTCTTATAATCAATTAAACGATATTTTCTTTTAGCTCCACCACCAATATGGCGAACAGTCATTTTACCTTGATTATTTCTTCCACCAGTTTTAACTTTAATCTTTGTTAAACTTTTAGTAGGAGTACTAGTTGTAATTTCTTCATTTACAAGTGTTGTCATACCCCTACGTCCATTAGTAGTAGGTTTATATTTCTTAATTGCCATAACTTACTCCTCCTATAATTCTATTTTAGAGTCTTTATCAAGTGTAACAATAGCTTTTTTATAAGTCTTTGTCATACCTGTATATCTTCCGACTCTGCGCTTTTTAGGTTTTGTATTTAGTGTATTAACACTTTTTACCGTAACCCCAAAAGCTTGTTCAATTGCTTTTTTAATTTGTGTTTTTGTAGCACTCTTAGCAACTTTAAATGTATAAACATTTTCATTTTGCATCTTTAGTGCACTTTTCTCAGTAACAACTGGTGAATAAATAATATCTGTATAATCTTTCATTATTTAAGCACCTCCTCGATTTGTTTAACAGCTGCTTCATCACAAACTACAACATCAGCATTAACTAAATCAAAAGCATTGATCTCACTAGTTAATATTGCATATGTGTAACCTAGATTTCTTGTAGCCATATATAAGTTTTCATTATCTTCACTTGTAACAAATAAAATTTTGCCTTCAAGCTTTAGATCATTAATTAACTTTTTAACATCTTTAGTTTTTAAGCTTTCTAAAGTAATATTATCAAGTACAACTAATTCCTTGTTTTGAGCTTTAAGTGATAAAGCTGATTTTAAAGCTAAAACTCTTTCTTTACGATTAATTTTGAAAGTGTAATCTCTTGGTGTTACACCACCAGCGATTCCGCCACCTCTCCATTGTGTAGCACGAATACTACCTTGACGAGCACGTCCAGTACCTTTTTGTCTCCATGGTTTTCTTCCACCACCAGAAACTTCACTACGAGTCTTAGTCTTATGAGTACCTTGTCTCATTGAATCAAGTTGTAACTTAATCATTTTCTTTAAGACTAAATCGTTTGCTTCAATATTCCAAACAGCGTCATTTAAAGTTAAATCCTTAACTTTTTCGCCTGCTAAATTTTTAACACTTATTTTCATAGCTTCACCTTTCTAGAAAACTAATTGTTTTCGCTTTCTATCGTATCAGCTGCATCATTTGTTTCTACAGGTGCTTCAGCCTTCTCTTCTGCTACTTCGGCAGTTTCTTCTACAATTGGAGTTTCTTCTTCGTAAGTAATAATCTCTTTTGGATTTTTCTTGCGAGAATTCTTAACTGCAGATTTAATAAATACAACTGAATTTTTTGCTCCTGGAACATTTCCACTAACTAAGATGTAGCCTTCACTCTCGTTTACATCAATAATTTCTAGGTTTTGAATTGTTACTGTATCAACACCCATATGACCAGATAATTTCTTACCTTTAAGTACTCTTTTTGGAAGCATTGTTCCTAAAGATCCTGGTCTTCTGTGATATCTAGATCCATGTGTTTCAGGTCCTCTAGATTGATTATGACGTTTAATTACACCAGTAAAACCATGTCCTTTACTAGTACCAGTAACGTCTACTACTTCTCCTACTTCAAAAGTATTAGCAGTTATAACGTCACCAATATTAACAGTACCATCATAATCTCTAATTTCTTTTAAGAAGCGCTTAGGAGTAGTGTTTGCTTTTTTTGCTCTGCCCATCTCTGGTTTATTTGAGCGAGATTCTTTTTTATCTACCATACCAACTTGTATAGCAGAATAACCGTCTGTCTCAACAGTTTTTACTTGCATTACAGTATTAGGTTGTACTTCAATAACAGTAACAGGAATAAGTTTTCCTTCTTTCGTAAAAACTTGAGTCATTCCGAGCTTACGCCCTAAGATTCCTTTCATTTTTCCATTTCCTTTCTAAATTATAATTTTATATCAATGTCGACTCCACTTGGTAAATCCAAATGAGTTAAAGCATCAATAGTCTCTTTACTTGGGTTTTTAATATCAACAAGTCTCTTGTGTGTACGCATTTCAAATTGTTCACGTGCATCTTTGTACTTATGAACCGCTCTTAAAACAGTATACTTTTGAATTTCTGTTGGAAGAGGTACAGGCCCAGATACTTCTCCACCCGTTCTTTTAACAGTTTCTACAATCTTTAATGCAGCTTTATCAAGTAATCTATGATCATAAGCTCTAAGATTGATTCTAACTTTTGTATTTGACATTCTCATGTCCTCCTTTCGTCTATATCTAGTACAGACTCGCTCCGCACAAATTCCCTGATACAAGAGGTATTTGGAACAACCTCGCCTAGCGTATCAGCAACCTCGCACATCCAAGCAGTCATACGACTTAGATTATAACAGTATATTCTATGTTCGTCAAGTATAAATTTCACATAATTTTCAAAAAAAAAGAAACTTAGTATAGAGCACTAAATTCCTTGATATTTTACTCATCTAAGTAAGTATATTATTTATTTGTCTTCTTTTAAATCATTAATTGCTTCCATGGTTAAGCCACTAATTTCTGCTATTTCATTTATAGAATATCCTCTTTTTAGCATACTTTTAGCTATTTCTTTATTTCGTTGTTCAATTCCTTGTTCTCTGCCAATTTCAATTCCTTGTTCACGGGCTATTTTAACATGTTTATTTTCTTCTATTTCTTTATTCCATTTAGCAAGTGCTTCTTTGGTTACATCATCATTGACATAGTTATCGATCCATTCATTAAATTCCATGAACATTTCCTCTCCTTCAGCTATGGCTACTCTCTCTTCATAACTTTTAGCTGCAATAAATCTTAGCCATTTCATTAATTCGTTTTCATTATATCCTAACTC
>OLSM01001396.1_pt1 | contig 18080 bp, 14 predicted proteins | sample 1672721 | NCBI WGS metagenome assembly OLSM01 (sample SAMEA3136717, study PRJEB25190) | human gut metagenome | reverse complement strand
ACAATGAACATCAGATTCTCTCTGAAAGACCCGCCGTTTACAAAATTTTCAGTAAAAAGTGCACTGCCCATGGTAAATGTCCATGGATTCATTTCCTTCACTAACATAATACGCTCCACAGACCCAATACTTCCTGCCAGCACAACAGGGCGCTTAGCATATTTTATGTACTCTGCAGAGAGCACATTCGGATCACCATCTATATAGCGGTATCCAAGAATGTCTGTACCAAAAACTCCTTTATCAGCAAAATCTGCTTCCTGCGCTAGCATTTCTTCCAATGTTCCTTCCAAGATACTCGGACTTCCAGATACTTTTCCCGCAAATGGGCAGTATTTCAGGTTATGTTCTTTAATATAATGGGCAACACTGTCATAGTACAGAGTTCCGAGCAGATAATCAAAGCCACAATCCACTGCAATCTCGGCCCCCCTCATACACTCTTCTTCAGTATAAGACACAACTTCCAAAAAAGAGGTTTTACCAGCATCCCTCATTTTAGTGCAGAGAAGCTTCATTTTATCCCGCTCCATACCAACATCTTTAAATCCCCAATACTGAATCGGCAGATCACTATTTTCCTCAAACAGCTCGATTGCATTTGGAACCGTTTTATCGTTATGTGTTAACATAATGATAATTTTATCTAACATGCTCATATCTATCTTTCCTTTCATTCGTAGTAATTACAGCTAATCTGTCTGCAATACATATATACCTTGATTTTCAGCTTTGCTGAAAAACCGGCCCCGCAGGGGCATGCATTACGGGATGCCCTTCAGGTATTATTTCATTGCCTCAGCCATCTTTTTTACCTCTGCACAGGTGCCTGTCCATGCGGCCATTAGTATATCCATCTGATCCAGAATACAGAAATGTTTTACACCAAGTGCCCTGTAGTATTCTGCGTCTTCCAGAGTTGCAATCTCAACTCTCGGCTGTACACCATGTTTCAAGGCTGTTGTAATCATTTTCTCGTGAGCCTCTCTAATATCCTCCTTATGGTCAGCACAGTTCCATCCCCGGCTCATGCAGTAGTCAGACGGACCAAACTGTACCATGTCAACACCTGGAATAGAGCAGATTTCCTCAATGTGATCCATCGCTTCCTTTTTCTCAATCATAAATGCTTTTACAAGGCTCCTGTTCATTGCTGCATAATCCATCTGTTTTAGCTCCGGATGGTATTTAATCCATCTTGCATTCGGATAGCCAAATTTTCCTTCATCTTCCGGCGTTTTCGGTAATACTAACTTGATCGTTTCACGAATCTGTTCCGGTGTTTCGTGATCTGTAAACAGAACTGCCTGAAATCCTACTGCTGCCGCTTTCTGTGCCACATAAGCCCTGTTCTGAAAATCTACCTTAATCATGGAGCCTGTGTCATACAGCTCACATGCCCTGACAAAATTCTCAAGGTCACTGAAAGAAAACGGTGCATACTCAGCAAGAAATTCAAAATAATCAAAGCTGCCTGTAGATGCAGCTGCCTCAACAATGGTCGGCCATGAACTCCATATTCTGGTAGTAACTGTGGTGCCGTTATTGTCTAAAATTTCTCTCATTTTGTTTAGTCTCATATACCTGTCTCCTTAACATTTTATTTCAGAAATATTTCTTGACTACATCTTATTCAAATTTCACGTTTCAGTCGATTATCAATCTTGCGCTTACCATTTCCTATCTTGCGCTTCCGGTTAAGGCAGTATATAGATAGAGTTCTGTTTGCGAAACTCGCACCTGTGGCAGCCGCACTGCGGTATCTGCTTCTTACGCCGCAGTACACATTCCTCCGGTGGGCTATTAACATATAAATGAGTATTGCAATAAAAATCCGGGTGCCAAAAGGTTTGGTTAAAAACCTTTTGGCACCCGGATTTCATAAGATAAAAAAGACAGACGAAAGTATATCCATGCCCTGTATTTCCGAAAAGTATAAATGTCCCTAGTATATGCTCCATGCCTCTGAATTCTACACATTCAGTTCTACCGTGAATATAATCTGGTTTTCTTCATAGGATGCCTTAATGCTTCCTTTTTGTGATTCTGCTATAGCACGGGCTGCGGACAGGCCAATGCCGTAACCCCCGCTCTTTTGTGTCCTGGCGCTGTCGCCCCGGTAAAAGCGGTCAAAGAGTTTTTCTGGGGCAACTTCCGGGAGCGTATCACATGTATTTTTTATTCTTAATATAATAACATCTTCTTTTCTTTCTAAGTAAATTATAATACTTCCCTGGTTCGACGTGTATTTTACCGCATTGTCCAACAGTATTGCAATGAGCCTTGCCATACTATCTCTATTCCCGTGCATGATGATATTGGACTGGATATTTTCTTCTATTATAACTTCTTTCAGGGCCGCCGGCTCGTAGAAAGACGGCAGGATCTCTTCCAGCAGGCTGCTCAGTGAAATGTCGGCGCACGGAAGCTTCGCTCCATTTTCATCCATTTTTGCAAGGGCCAGCAAATTCTGCATAAGCCCGTTGAGACGTATCGTCTGTTCCCGGATATTTCGGCTCCATTTATTCTCTCCATTGTGCAGCTCCATGGCATCTGTATTTGCCATGATTATAGCCAAGGGGGTCTTGATTTCATGACCTGCATCTGTTACAAACTGTTTTTGTTTTTCTATATTTTCTGCGATGGGCAGAATTGCTCTTTTTGAGAGCAGAATGACGAAGAGCAGCATAAGGCTCCAGCACAGGATGCCGATAAATATTGAAATCCCTAAGACCATGAGAATGGTTCGGGTCTGTGAAGATGTATCCAGAAAAATGATGATACTGCCTTTTCCTTCACGGGTTTGCACTATCTTATAACGAAATTGTTCCGCTCTTCCCTCTGAACTCCCGCTTTCTCTTACCTTCTCTGCCATTTTTTCAGCCTCTGCTTCTGTCACGGAAGCGATTTTACTGACATCGGTCTGCACGGCCTCACCGTCCGAATTATAGCGGATCAGAAAATACCGGGCCGACATGGCTGTATCCTCATCGATCGGCAGTTCCAAAAAGCCCGGCCTGCCTCTGTCTGGTAATTCTGGCTGCCTCGAGGGAGCCCCCCCATTGTCAGCCAGCATCCCCAGCATCCGTTCCATCTGCCGGCCGGAAATCAGCCCGTATATTCCATTGATCGCTCCAAGCAGAACCAAAATCAACACAGTAATTGCCAGCATAGCAGTGGTTATAAATTTTTTCTGAAGTGTTTTCGTCATCTCTTAACCTCCAGAGTATATCCGATGTTTCGTTTTGCTTTTATTTCCACGTTAGCATTCAGGGACGCCAGCCTTTTCCTCAGATATGATATATATACCCATACCGTCCCCAGTTCGGCTTCTGTTTCATATCCCCACACTTTCACAAGCAGTTCTTCCGTAGAGAGGTAAATTCCCTGGTTCCGCATAAGCGTTTCCATCAGCCGGTATTCCAATTTTGTCAGCACAAATGTCTGCCCGTTCCCGCTCAGCTTATAGCTCTGCTGGTTCAGTTCGATATTTCCGCATTGCATGATATCCGGGGTAAATTCCTCCCTCCGCCGCAGCATAGCACGGATCCGGGCCAGAAGTTCCCCCATAGCAAAAGGCTTGGGGAGATAATCATCCGCCCCCATATCCAGACCCTGTATGCGGTCCTCCACCTCTGCCTTCGCGGTCAACAGCAGAATCGGCGTGCGGCACCCCTCCCTGCGCAAAAGGCTCAGAACCTCGAGCCCGCTCATTTTCGGCATCATAATATCCAGAATAATCCCGTCATACTGCGTTGCACGGGCATAATCAAGGGCCGCGTCCCCGTCATACACTGCGTCCACAATATATTTATGATATGTCAAAATATCCACAACCGCCTCCGACATACTTACCTCATCCTCAGCAAATAATAATTTCATCATCATCACCTCAGTAACAGTTTACCATAGCTACCTTAATAGAGGCTTAGAAATTTAGCTCAGCCAAATATAATGCGGAACGAATCAAGTCTCCCTGATCCGTTCCGCATTTATTTGGGCTGAGCGCCCCGCACCCTCGGCAGTCTCACCGCCATAACTGCAGGGCCTACGCCATAGATTCCGGTTCCAATGCCCAGAATACGCTGTTTATGCACAGTAATTCTCCATCTCTTTGTTGATGCTTTCCTCGCAGGAACGCATGGCAAGAATTGTCTTTTCAAAGAGGTCGTTCAATTCCCATCCAAGCCGCTCTGCCCCCTGCCGTATCACATCTCTCGAACATCCTGCTGCAAATCTTTTGTCTTTAAATTTCTTTTTTATGCTGGATACTTCCATGTCCATTACACTCTTAGATGGACGCATCAGCGCTGCGGCCCCGATCAGGCCTGTTAGTTCATCCGCCGCAAACATGACCTTTTCCATCTCATGCTCGGGCTCTATATCGCTGCAGATTCCATATCCGTGTGAACAGATCGAGTGAATCATATCTTCGCCCACGCCGCCCTCTTTCAGAAGCTCCGGCGCTTTCTGGCAGTGTTCTTCCGGATAACGTTCAAAATCGATGTCGTGAAGCAGGCCGGTTATTGCCCAATAATCTGCCTCCTCTCCATAGCCAAGCTCCCCGGCATACCATCGCATAACGCCTTCCACGGTCAGCGCGTGCTGAATATGAAATGGTTCCTTATTATATTGTTTTAGCAGCTCGAATGCCTCTTCCCTGCTGATATTACTTACCATAATTTTACCACCTTTCCTCATGTTAATTTTTATTTTTTCGAATTCCACTGAAAAGTTCTTTTTCCTAAGGCCTTTGATTCATACAGCGCAGCATCCGCTTTATGGTAAAGGCTTTCAAAATCTTCCCCCTCTATCTCTGCTCTGGCAATTCCTATAGAACAGCTCTGATCTAATCCTATACCTGAAAAGACATTTCCTATCGATTCTATAAGATAATCCGCCAGGCGGTCTCCCTCCTCGATGCTTCTGTCTCCGGGCAGAAAGACCATGAACTCGTCCCCTCCAATCCTCCCCGCTATCTCGGATGCCTGGGCGGCTTCCCTGGCCAGAATACCTGAAACCTTCTTCAACAGCTCGTCCCCTACAAGATGGCCTTTCTCATCATTCACCCGCTTGAATTCATCTAAGTCAATCATAAGCATGAGCCCTCCCATCTTATCATCTGTCAGCATTCTGTTAATATGTTTTTCCGTATATTTACGGTTATAAAGCCCTGTTAGAGAATCCAGCTGAATACTCTTCTCCAGAATCTCACTACGCCGCAGCGCTTCCTCTGCTATGTCGGCAAACGTTTTCGGATAATATTCTCCCTCATTCTGGTATACATATGGAATCGAATGATGCAGACTTCCGACGACCAGGCTTCCGTCCGGCCGCCTATGTACCTCCGCCGTAATTCTTGTGTCCATATTGATGATAACCTTTTTGCCCTCTATATTATTCTCACACGCTTCGAACTCTCCATAAACAACGCAGCAGTCTTCCGTAATCTGTTTTGCCTTAAACCACTCGTTTTTAATAATAAATTCAATATCTTTTGCCTCTTCCTGATCCTTCTCCAGGCCAGCCTTAAGCGATTCCAAATTGGTATAAAATTCATGCCTGCCGGTGCCAATTACCAAGATATCCGGGGAAAGATACTGGTACATCTCTTCAATTTCAGCTGCTCCCCTGGACACATAACATTCCATCAGTTCCTGTATCAGGACGCAGGCTTCTCTGCATAATGTATCACTCATATTCTTTCCTCCTATAATTCTTATGACAATCATAGCACATAGATATTACCATTGTCGATAGTTTTAACGCAAAGGGGTCAGACCCCTATGCAGGGGGGTCTGACCCCTTTGCCCCTGTTTGTCTAATTTATAACAATCTCTCTTATTTCCAATTCTTCTGTTTCCTGGAAACGAAGTACCAGCTCATATTCTCCGGCAGCCATATTGATATCCCTGTTTAGCTGTACCCCATCCGTTATTTTTACAATTCCGGCAGTATGCCCATCCATCAGTATTTCTATCTGTCCGCTTCCCGACGCCAGTATACGGATACTGCAAAATTCATCCTCGCTCTGTACATAACGGAATATGGCTTCATCTCCGTGGCATATATGTGTCAGTTTTTCTTCATATTCTGCCCCCCGGTTTTCTTCCGCACCGATATATACGCTCCCTTTAAGCCCGCAGGCCTGATACCCCATTATTTTCTCTCCCGGGCCAAAAGGTTTTCCGGGCCCCTGAGAGGTCATCTTCACCTCATCGATTGTCCCGTCCGGATTGATGGTAATCGGCTCAATACATAACCGCCTGTACTGACGGCATCCCCTGCTGTTGCGATGGTAAAACACGTACCACTGTCCATTTACGCATTCTATCGAACCATGGTTATTCCAGCTTTCCGGATCGCAGCCATCATTATCAATGATAATTCCCCGATATTCAAACGGGCCCAGCGGTGAACTGCCGGTGGCATATCCCAGGGCTGTCGGCCTCCCTCTCTGCATATCAGCGTATACATAATAATAAGTATCATTAATCTTACGCATAGAAGACCCTTCATGGAAAAAATGCTTTTCCTCTGTCACAAGATTATCCGCAATATTATCCGGGTCAAAAGAAACCATATCTTCATTGAGCCTGATTCCATGAGAGAACAACTGTCCCCAATAGTAATAGGCCTTCCCGTCATCATCTATAAAAACTGCGGGATCTATCCCTCCGCAAGGCAGCTGCACAGGATTCGTAAACGGGCCTTGCGGGCACTCCGAAACAGCCACCCCTTCCCTGTCATCCGATGTACAAAAATAGAGATAATACCTTCCATCCTTATAAATGCAGTCCGGAGCATATAAAAATACGGCCTCTTCATCAGCCGTCTTATCCCCCTCTTCCTGACTGTCATTACTACCCGCAGCTTCCTCCAGAATCTTCTTCATGAACGGAGTCGGATGTTCCCGGTCAATCCCCGGATATTTAGGGGCATCCCCGTCATGAATCCACGTTACCGCTTCTGCGGTAAATGCCTCATCGTGAATAACCCACTTTTTCATATCTGCAGTAGACACAACATAATACCTGTCACTACAATATTCATTCTCTATCTCATCATAGCTTCCATAAATATAAAGCCGTCCATCCGGCATAACATGGCCCTCACCGTCCGGAATATGGATATCCGGCGGCAGAATGGGATTTCTGGTATTTTTATACTCTCTCATGACATGCATTCCTCCTAAAGGGATTTTCTCAAAGGGGTCTGACCCCTTTGAAGTAAAATAGAAACTTAAAAGTGTCCCTTTTTTTCTATATTCATTTTTCTAAGCATATCTAAGGAGATGAACCGAAATCCGAGAAAGGTTACCTGGTTCTCGGGTTTATAAATCTCCTCCTGCCAGTCCCCCAGAATACCTTCGTATTCTCTCCTGTTCAGCTTATTTAGTTTCCCGTCCTCTTTCCCAATTGGTATCCAGCTTATCTGGGCAAATGGCTCTATGTTGAACAATGCAAGCACCGCATCGGATACGATGAGATAATCCCTGGGGGATATGCCGCAGGCCGCGCCAAACTTTTTCATTTTACTCAGATTTTTAGTAAACATTCTATATAAATCGGGCTCATAGTAATTCATTAACATGAAATTATGTTCATTTTCAAGCAGCTCAAGTATCAGCTCTGTTTTTTGAGAGTCTCCGGACACGTAGAAAGTATCCTCCTCCGATTCACAGATGCTCCTGATCTGCCCCTCGGCAGCCGTAAGATCGTCCCGGGAACCGAATTCACAAACATATGTAAGAAGACTGCTGTTTTCTTTATATCTTATATTCAAATATTTATCAAGATGTTTGAAACGATTTCTCAGATTTCCTGTCCATTTTTGCTCGCCGTAAATCTGCAGCATAAAGTTTCGCAGGCCGAGTCTGGTCAATTTGGTCTCTACTTTTTTCCGAACTGTACCACCGTCTTCCAGTATTTTATGAATCTCTCTTCTTTTTTCTTCAGAATCTAAAACAGGCCAGATACTTACCACGAATACCATTATTTTTACTCTGCCTTTCTTCTTTTGATATGTTTATAGATTACTTTTTACCGCGGAAAAAACCGATATAGAATCTTTCCCTGTTTCAACATAAAATTATAACTTAATCTTCCATTCTTTGTCAACTATATCAATACTTAATCCACCTATTAAATACATATACTATAGTACACTACAAATGGGAGGTGTTGGTATGGTAGAATTTGGAAACACGCTCAAGACTTTACGCCTGCAGAATAATTTTACTCAGGCACAGTTAGCTCAGAGGCTTGGAGTAACTAAATCCGTCATTAGTGCCTATGAGACCGGACTGCGCATGCCTTCCTATGATGTCTTGATTTCTATATCACAAATCTTTAAAGTGACTACTGATTATCTGCTGGGACTAGAAAAAAAGCAGGGACTCGATCTGTCTGGTTTGACAGAAGACGAGGTCCAGGCTCTGACAGAATTAATAAAAGCAATGAAACGTAGATCTGGAGACTTTGGTAAGTAGAATGGGGGATGGTAGAAGGTTCGTTTGTCCAAATTGGGGTGCGGGTAAGGACAGTGCAATTGGCCGGCAATAGGTAAGCAAAGTAAAGCTGATATGATATAGCAGCTCCATGAATATTGGTTATTGAAGTATCGTTACATATTCCATATAATGAAAAATATGATTGGAACTGTGATTGGAGCGGTAGTATGTTTCGTATTGGTGAGTTTTCAAGGTTAACTCAGGTTTCTGTCCGAATGCTGCGGTATTATGATAAGATGGGGCTTTTAGCCCCCGCAGAGATTGATTCCTGGTCGGGGTACCGGATGTATTCGGCTGCACAAATACCTGTTTTGAATAAAATTGTTTATCTGCGGGACAGCGGATTTCAGGTTGCGGAGATTGCTGACATACTTAAGAGTGGGAATGATAACACTATAGTGGAACAGCTGGATCGTAAATATATGGAAATTATGGGGAATATTGAGGCTGAACAGGCACAGTTAAAGAGGATTGAGACTGCAAAGAATCAGTTTCTTTTCGGAAAGGATGAACTGCATTATCAGATAGCTGTCAAATCCATTCCAGCTTACCACGTCCTGTCTCTGAGGCGGGTGATTCCCGATTATTATGCGGAAGGCGGATTGTGGGAAGAACTATCCGCCTTTGCAGTGATGAACCGGATTTATCTGTCCGGTGAGACATTTTCAATATACCACGACAACGAATACAAAGAGGAAAATGTTGACGTAGAGTTATGCGCTGTTCTAAAAAAAGTTGTGGATTTAACCGGCCAGACTGTGGACGGCTTCTCATTGCGCCTAACCGAACCGGTTCCTGCCATGGCCTGCACCATGGTATATGGAAAATTCTCTAATATCGCGGGCGCTTACCTCAACTTTGCACAATGGCTGCAGAAAAACAGCCATTACAGAATGTCCGGGCCAAACCGGCAGATCGTACACCGGGGTCCATGGAATGAAGAATGCCCGCAATCCTATTTAACAGAAATTCAAATACCTATGAAGAAGATTACCTGAAACGTCTTGTAAGTTAAAATTACAGGACGTTTTTTCTTGACTCTCACACGGTGTCAGGGGTTACCTTATGCTTACAAACCAGTTCCCCGCATCAGGCAGGCCCACCAGGATCATTGCGTACGGGGAAAAAGAATAAATGGAGGAAACATCATGAAAACATATGAATTAAACCCGATTGGAACCATCTACAACGGCGAAAGCGGAACCTTCCTGCAGCTCACACCGGAATTCATTCCTGCACTGCAGGCACTGGACGGATTCAGCCACATTAATATCTTGTGGTGGTTCAGTGATTTTGACACAGCAGAATTCCGTTCAGAGCTGGAAACAGAGGAGCCCTACAAGAATTCACCGGAGGTCATGGGCGTCTTTGCCACAAGATCACCGGTACGCCCGAACCCGATTGCCTTATCCACAGCTTAGATAATCGGGATCGATTACCTTAAAGGCATCATTCAGATTGCCTATATTGATGCAAATGACAGCACACCCCTTCTGGACATTAAGCCTTACACGCCCAGCCTGGACAGGGTGGAAACCCCCGGGGTTCCGGCCTGGTGCAGCCATTGGCCGATGAGCGTGGAAGAGTCTGCGGACTTTGTATGGGAGAACGAATTTAATTTTTAATAACATCTTTCTATCCCAGAACTGTCTGAACGGTCCATATTGATAAGAACCGTAAGAAGCACCCGGGAATCATTTCCCGGGTGCTTTACATCTGCCCTTATAAATATAACCAGCTGTAAATCTGCCGTTATCTCTGTTTTCTTCTCAAAACAACCGCGCTTGCAGCTCCAGCCAGTCCTGCCATTGCCAGAACCGCCAGTAATAGAAAGGAAGAATTGTCACCTGTTTTTACAGCCTTCGTTACAGAAGAATTGGTTCCGGAAGCCTGCTGCACAGGTTTATTGCTGCTTCCCTGGCTGCTGTTCCCGCTATTCTGGCTCCCGCTGTTCTGGTTCCCATTATTTCCTCCGTTATTTCCGGAGTTATCCTCAATTTTAACCAGTTTTTCCATAGATTCTTCCAGTGTCTTTACTGCCTGGTCCACAACCGCCTGATCTGACACATTCAAATCCTCATTTACCGCCTTTGCTTCTTCCAAAGCTTTTTTAAATGCTTCCAGGCTTTCCTTTGTATACTCTGCTTCTTTAACCAGAGAAGCCTTTGAAAGCGCGATAACCAATTCTGCCTTATCAGCGCGGTTCTTAACCTGACCTAATAAAGTATCTAGCGTGCCCAGAACCTGAAGCATTTCCTCTTCATCTCCCTCCCCTGCATCTGCCAGCGCTTTTGCTGCATCTCTTGCTTCCTGAAGACCTTTCAGGCTGTCGGGTATATAACTTTCTGTATTTGCCAGAACTACATCTGCTTTTGCAATGGATGCATTTAACTTTGCCAGCAATTCAACCGGCTTTTCAGTAAGTTCCATAACAGCAGTTTCCAGCTTTTCGATCGCTGCATTTACTTTTTCTGCATCCACTTTTTCTACATACGTTTTCTCTGGCTCTAGATTTAAACCATCTGTTTCCGGGATATCTGCCGGACCACCGGTTTCCTGATTCACAGCTTCAGCCTGGGCCGCTTCAATCTCATCCAGCAGCCCTTCCGCTTCCAGGCGTGCTGTCTCAAAGAAGGACCATGAACTTACTGTATATGCAGACTGATTCAATACTTCCGCTGCCTGTACGGCCAGCTTAAGCACTTTCGTGTTTACAGTATCCGGATTCAGGCCGCCCATGGCTCTCAAAACGCCGATTGCTTTTGCAGCCTTTACATTTGTTTTGGCAGTGCTGTCTTCCAGCAACTCACTCAATTCCTCTTCTGCCATGTGAAATGTTTCCAGAGCCTCTTTCGATGCATCCGCGGTGTCTGCCTCTGCCGCGGCCTGAAGAACCAGCTCCATATATTTCTGTATTTCAGCAGCCATAAGAGCATCTTTTGCAGCCAGCAGTTCCGCATACGACGCATCCACTGCTTCCTGATCTGCGGCGGTACTGTTTATGATCTCAAGAGCTTTTGTGCGGGCGGCATCCAGAGCTTTATAACTCTCTTCAGTATATCCTTCGCCTGTCATCCCCTTAACTGCCTCATAAAGTTCATTCAGCTGGGTCTTATCCACCTGTGGCGTTTCCTGTTTTTTCTCCAGGCCGTCAATGGCATCATTCAACTCTTTTGTCACCGTATCAATCTCTTCCTGCCCGGAAGTACTTGTAATTTCCATTGCTCTTTGAAGCGCTGCCATCATCCTTGCGATACTCTTCTCCGTATAGGTTGCAAGCTCTTCATCGCTGATAGATACTGCCCTGACGATTGCCGCGTCCAGTTTACTGCGGTCCCCGGCCTTCACTTCAATTGAAAAACTCTTCGTCTCCGTATTCCCCGCGGGGTCGTCCGCAGTAAAGATCAGCTGATAGGTTCCCGCCCTCTCGGGTTTAAACGTTGTTTCCTCTGTCTTGCTGGCATCTCCGCCCAGCTTTAATATCTCAGTCCCATCCGGGTCTTTCACAACCGCTGTCAATACTGCAATTGTGCTGTTATCTGCCGCCTGGGCCGCGGGAATCGTATAGTCCACATTCAGTGTCCCCTCCGAAGCAGGCGCCGATGCAAGCTGGATCTCTGGTTTGCTTTTGTCAATCACCGGCAGTTCCCTATTGGCAAGCATAGACACCTGTTTTGCTGTAAGAGCTTTACTGTACAGCCGTGCCGTCGAAATTGCCCCAACCATCGGAGACTGTACGCTCCCGTTTGAACCGCTGTCCCCTCCGATTGCAAAATACCGTGAGCTTGCCGGAGGTGTCTTCACTTCGCCCGAAGCTTCCCTGGATGCAATCTTCTGTCCGTTCAGATACAGTGTCACCTTACTTCCGTCATAAGTAATGACACCGTGATTCCATTCGCCATATTTCAGAGCACCTGCGGCAATGGGCCGCTTATAGGAACCGCCGATGTGAACCCATGCCTCCAGACTTGCGGATTCCTCATCATAAGCCGGAATTTCAAAACCAATGCCCGCAGATTCCATATTTCCAAACAAATCCACATAGCTGTCGGAAAATTTGTCAACCTTAAAGGTGGATTCGATTGTAAAATCATCATTTGTTTTGTCATACTGCTCTGCCGACCAGTCTGTCAGAAAAGCTTCCTCTGTATTGCCGGTAAACGATGCCACATATTTCCCAAGGCCTTCATCCATGGAGATGTTGCTTCCGTCGCTGCCGTAAAATGTGTTCCCGGATTCCGAATGATCCTCGATTAAGCCGCCGGAAAAGTCTACATCCAGAAGATCTGCTTTAGGCACACCGGTTACCATATCATCAAATCCCGGTTCTGATGAAGATTCACCGGTCGTCTTAAACGTCTGCGTCAAATAGTCGTCGCTCATTTTCTGGTATGCATCAATGGCATAGATACGCACCTCGTAGGATGTTCCACCCTCCAGATCCGGGGCCACCTGCGTAATCTGTTCCGGCATCGGCTGCAGATAGTAATTGGACCATGTTTTAAAAGTCTTCACAACTGCCTGTGTATCGGTATTAATAAAATCATATTTGTAGGAATGCACCAGATCCCCTACATTATTCTCCGGCACTTTGGCCTGGTCAAATGTCAGCTTTGCCGAGTTATCCTTAATCTCACTCACCGTAAGCGCAGCACCTTCCCCAAAATACGGCGCCTTTGCAGATTCTGCTCTTTCATTCGTATACGGCAGCGTCTCATTTACATCAAATGTCCATGTCTGCGGGATCCATTTGTCCGCAAGGAAGTCATAATTTTTAATGGTTACCCGGCTTCCGCTGGCCTCAACTACAAGCCCCTGTGCAATCTGGCTTGCATTTGGCGGAACAGAACCATAGATCATGCCGGTCTCCATTTCCATGTAAGAGAGCGTAACCGTGTTAACCGCGGTATAGCCTCCATCCTGCCAGATACTGGTGGGCATATTGTTGGGGCTGTGTATATGCCCTGAAAATGTGACCGCATGCGGATGTGATTTGAACACCTCGTCCAACCCGCTTCCGTACCATTCTGTAGACACATAAAATGTGTTCTTAATCGGATGATGGAAGAATACAAATATCGGCTTGTCCGGTGTATCCGCTTCCGCCGCCGTAAGCTGTTCCTCCAGCCATTCCACCGCATAGGAATAATTGCCGCCTCCCTGAGTCGTTCCCTTCCCGGTCTCCGGATCCAGCTGGCCGCTTCCCGGACTGAGTGTAATAAAATGATATCCGTTAACAACCTGATGGTTATTGGGCTTATTCCCGGTCGTCTTTGTAAAATAATCCGCGCTGTTATTTTCGTGATTTCCCATACTTGCGATCAGCGGAATGGAAAGATTCTCATTAATAATGCTTCCCCACGCGTCATATTCGCTGGCAGAACCACTATCTGTCAGATCTCCCGCCACTACCATGCGGTCCAGTCCTGCATCACTGAAAAAGGACGCGGCCTTTGCAAGCCTGCTCTTTTCTGTTGCCTTATCCTGCCGCACATGGGTATCGGAAACTACTCCAAAGCTGACATCAGCAGCTCCGTCAACTGCCTCCGCCGTATCCCCTTCCGATGACAGAAACCCATTCGCTTCCATCGGCTGGGTATCTGTTTCCACTGTTGACCGCTGAACCGCTGCCTGATCCCGCACCCCCGTATCTGCCGCTGTATCCGCAAGTGTATTTCCTGCCGTATTCCCCGCAGCATTTGCTGTAAGAAGCCCGGGAGCCGACATGATACTCGCCGCTGCAATTGCCATAGCCAGCAGCCTCTTCATCATTTTCCCTTTCATTTCTCTGTTTTCTCCTTCTGATATGTTTTTAGTCTGAACTCCTTATCAACAATAAAGAGTAGATATCAGAGGAGCATCATTATGCAGTTAAGCCCTTGTTAATCTTTCAAATAATAAAATAAAATTTTTGTATATTTATTTAACATTTACTTCGTCCTTTTATACAGTACAGATGCAGCCGCTGAAGTAACCGGCACCGTCAAAATCACCGCGATTGTCCCGGAGAGCCCCTGCCCAAGTTCAATCGCCAGGAAATCAGAACTGACCAGCTGATGGTACTTAATCCCATACCCAGTCAGCACAAGCAGTGTGCTGAGTCCGCTTCCTGTAAAAGCCAGAATCAGCGTATTGCTCATAGTTCCGATCATGTCCTTCCCTATATTAACACCGGACCGGAACAATTCCCTTCTACTGAGCTGCGGGTTCGCGTTCTGTACTTCAAATATTGCCGAAGCAATTGACATTCCCACGTCCATCACAGCCCCCAGAGATGCAATAAGTACACCGGCAAACAGGACCTCTGCAATCTGCAGGTGCGTATTTTGGGATATCAGAACCATGAATTCTGTCTCATCCGTATTGTATCCAGACACGTGCAGCACAGCCGCAAACAGAGCGAAAATAACCCCCACCAAAACCACTCCCAGCGCGGTCCCGCAGATTGCCGCCAATGTCTTCTTGCTGGCCCCGTTCAGCAGAAGCAATGCGGCGGTCGTGGTAATAACCACAGCTGCAACCGAAGCCATAACAGGAGAATACCCGAGATAAATGACCGGAATCATCCACATCACAATCACAAACAGCGTAAACGCCAGCCCCAGGATCGCGCGCAGCCCTTTCCTGCCCCCGATCAGCATCATAAAAAACGCGAACACAAGTAGAATCCCATAGACAGCCGGGGAGCGGTAATAATTATAGATTACAAAATATGGTTCCGTATCCTCCGGTTCATCCTGCGAAACAATAACCCGGGTCCCCGCCTCCACATAAATATTGTTGGAGGCGGTCAGATAATTATCTGTCTCCACAATCCTGCCCTTATACTTTCCGCTGAGAATCCGGATATTTGCATACTGCAGGCCCAGATACCGGCCGCTGTCCGTCTCATCCACCGTCAGCCCGTCATTCTTCACCTCCGTGACAATTCCTTTTTCATATGTTATGTTTGTATTGTTGTAATGCTGGTACTTATCCTGTATCCCCCTGTTCCATATCAGCACAGATATCATAAAACCTAAAATAAACAAGATCGTAATACATTCCGCACGATGCCGTTTTATCCAGCTCCCCTCACTTTTATTTAATACCTTTTTGTCCGCTTCCCGTTTTAGCTTTGCCATAACCCCGTTCCTTTCCCAGTCCGCTAAGAATTTTATCCTTCTTATAATAGAAGAGAAACGTTAAAGCCATATGAAATGCGGATTAAAAAAGGGATAAGCGGTAAATCTGCCGCCTATCCTCTATAAATCATACCCCCTCCTCTGACACATTCTTATAATATGGAAGGGAATCTACCCATTTGGTAAAATGAGCCTCGTTTTCAATAACCGGTGAAAAGCGGATCCCGTAGTCCATTTCCATATCAAACGTGACATCGGCTGCTTTAGACGTATATTTCCGAATCTCATTTTCTGTAAGATCTACCAAAACCATCATAATGTAATACTTTTCCCGAACCCCACCACGCCATATATATTCCCAATCAAAATACAAAAAAACCACCGTCCCCGAGACTCCAACTTCTCAAAAACAGTGATTTCCAACTGCGCGATCAGGGGTTCGAACCCTGGACACCCTGATTAAGAGTCAGGTGCTCTACCAACTGAGCTAATCGCGCTTATCTATTGTATTTGCAGTACCTTTAACAGGTGACGCAAGTAGTATTATATATTAACAGAAAAAAAAATGCAAGTACTTTTTCAAATTTTTTCAACAATTTTCTCAAAAGGTGAAGTGAAAAGTTTATTTCCACTTTGAAAACGGCAAAAAGAAAAGTGGCAATTACTCTTACAAAAAGAGCGATTACCACTTTTGGTATTCCTAAAAGTAGAATTAAGTGATACAATCAAGAAGAGAAATAACAAAGCTGTCTGCTCAGAAAGGGCTTTCTGGGCATGTTAAGAAAGCGGACTTTAGACGTGTTTTTAAAGGGGACAAGACTAAATTCCACTTGCTGGGACGTATATATTCCTGACAGCCGCCTGTTATTTCTTTCTTTAATTTCAGCTCTTATCAATCTTTCTTCTTCAACAGATATGGTCTTAAGGTTACTTGATCCTTATCAATCTGTCGGATGCCGAAAGCAAGCAGTCTTTCATAGAGATCATGGTACATAAAATCGGCAAGCTCCAAAGGGCTCTTGCCACCGAGCAGTTCGACAGGAGCGGAATTGACATGGCTGAGAGCCAGATTCAAAGCTGCCTGGTCGGTCAGCCCCAATTCCCTTAAGTCAGTCCCTTTAGGGAGGATGTAGCGCAGTTCGATATGCTTGTTCTCCAAAGTCCCTTTCTGGCCGGACTGCATGGGATCGCAGTAGTACACCCGTGTCCTCCTAGTGCCGTCGGGACTGTTTTCCATTGCTTCGGCTGATGAAAATTCAGTTCCCCTGTCCGTGAGCAGGACATGGACATATTTGCGAAACAAAGCCTGCCCAAGAATGGATTCGAGCAGGTCAACGCCGTTCTTCATGGCAAGGGCAGTCTTATCCTCGTGATATATGGCGAGAAGGACGCCTGCCCTTACAAATTTAAAGGTCTGGATAAAAGGCCCGTTCGTCTCGTTGTTATATACGGTATCCATCTGTGTCACAAAGACGTCAGGATTTTCAGAAATATATTCCTTATAGTCCTTGTAGGTTCTGCCTTGCAAGTGTTTCCTGTCGGTTCGTTTCTTATAACCCTTCGATTTCTTTTTGGAGATTCTTCTGGATACCTGTCGTCGTAAATCCAAGACGGTGATCCCGGCAATCTCGTGAAAGACATCATTTTCAATATAGTTGTAAAGAGTTTTTTCGGAAATGCCCAGTTCGGGGTGGTTTGTGACAATCTGATAAGGGGACTGACCCTGTTTCAATAGTGGGGCGATGATAGCAGCCATGGCCTTTGCTTCGTGTATAGTTAGATTTACGCCTTCCCGGGAATCAACAAGGGTGGTATAGTAATCTAATTGTGCGTCCTCGGGGCAGTACTGATACTTATCGAATCTGCAGCGGGACCAGTTAGAGCAGCCGTTGCAGGCACCAGGGGTGCGGTCGCGCCTTGAACAGCGGAAGGGAATGTAATCAGGGCAGTCGGCGGTACACTGGCGTCCGAAGGCACACTTGCGGTAGTTATTGCACTCAAGAGGCATTTTACATTTGTGTGTAAGTTTCCTATGGAGTTTGATCTCCTTTCCGATCGTAGATTTATCCTTACCAAGAGTCTGTGCGATAGCGGTCTTTGTAGAACCGTTGGTAATACCGGTAAGAATGATACGTCGTTCCTGCAGCGTCAAATGGGAAAAAGCATTTTTAGGATTCATATGTATACCAGCCTTTCCGGCGGCCGTCTCATATGATAAGTGTAAGACTAAATGCAACATTTGTGGAGATGGAAGTAGGAGAAAGACTAAAATCCACTTTGCCCCCTTCAAAGTGGAAATAAACTTTTCACTTCACCAATGAAAACAAATAATAAATAATTAAGAAAATCTCTTGACAAAGAAATGGGAAATTGATATGATTAAAAAACAGAACGCACTCTGTTTTTGCACTTCTTAAGTCTTATAGGAAAGTAGGGAAGCATAT